>ERZ1026933.815-NODE-815-length-11312-cov-5.183974_pt1 | contig 11312 bp, 7 predicted proteins | sample MGYA00519252_ERZ1026933 | MGnify/ENA primary metagenome ERZ1026933 (study PRJEB26926, sample SAMN06164828) | human gut metagenome | biome: ENVO:00009003; feature: ENVO:2100002; material: ENVO:00002003 | host: Homo sapiens | place: USA | collected 2012 ... | reverse complement strand
CGAGATGCTCAGGAGTCTCGTGGGCTCGGAGATGTGTATAAGAGACAGGGCGGACTGGCCGGAAAAAGGACGCTTGCAGGAGTGGTACGGTTGCATGGAGTGCAATCCCTACCAACAGGGTTGGTTCGTGCCGCACGACGTGCCCGGCATGGTGGAAATCATGGGCGGTCGCGACAAAGTGCTGGCCGATCTGGAATCCTTTTTTGAAAACACGCCGCGCGAATTCTATTGGAATCCCTATTATAATCATGCCAATGAACCCGTGCACCACGTGCCTTTCCTCTTCAACCGCTTGGGGGCGCCGTGGCTCACGCAGTACTGGACGCGTGTGATTTGTGCCGACGCTTACAAGAACAGTCTGGCCGGGCTGTGCGGCAATGAGGATGTGGGGCAGATGTCGGCCTGGTATATCCTGGCTTCTGCGGGGTTCCATCCGCTTTGTCCGGGCGAGACGCGTTATGAATTGACAGCCCCTGTGTTCGACCGTGTGGAGATCGCGCTCGACCGCCGTTATGCCAAAGGCCGTAAGTTTGTAGTCACTACGGAGGGGAATGCGCCCGACGCCTGTTACATCCAGTCGGCCACGCTGAACGGCAAGCCTTACAACCGTTGCTATATCGACCACGAGGATATCGTCCGTGGCGGTGAGTTGCACTTCGTGTTGGGGCGCACGCCGAACAAGCAGTGGGGTGTGGAATGAGCGGCCGTACGGCAAGTCATATAGGAATGGAGAGAATCGCAAAATTGTCCATGTGATAAGTGATTCTCTCCATTTCGGCTTTTAGTGAAACGGACTTACTTTGCAGACGAATAATCATTCTTAAATCTATATAGCGATATGGCTCAAAAAATCATGTTATCTTTGGCGGTATTCTTCTGCTGGACGTTTGCCCTGAAAGCGGAAGAGTACAAATTGTCTTCGCCCGACAAGAAACTGGAGGTGAAGCTCCGTGTGGAAGGGCGTACGGAATTTGAAGTGTGGTACGATAAGGTGAAGTTGGTGGAACCTTCGGTGATAGGGATGAACCTGTCCGACGGGCGTCACGTGGGAGGCGACCCCGTGACCTCTGTGAAGAAAGACCGTGTGAACCGCAAGATAGACGTCGTGGTGGGGAAAAACAAGACCCTGAAAGAGGCGTACAATGAAATCGTGCTGTCTTACGGCACGGACTACGACCTGGTCGTGAGAGCCTACAACGAAGGGTGGGCTTACCGTTTCGTGACGCACTGGGACAAGGAAATCATTATCGACAGCGAAGATGCCGTGTTCAATTTCGCTTTTACCCCTACGGTGTATTTCCCGGAGTGCGACAGCAATACCGCACCCGAGCGTGAACAGTCGGGCAAGGTGCACCAGATTCATCAGGGCTACCGTAATTTCGAGCGGCTTTACAAGGTGTATCGTTCGCCGGGTGAGATTCCGGCCGGCCGTTTTTCCGTTTCTCCGGTGCTCTTCGAGTATCCCGGCAAGCCCTACAAGGTGGTGGTGACGGAATCGGACACTTACGATTATCCCGGCTTGTATATGGAAGCCGCCGGGCAGAATGCCATGCGCGGAAAGTGGGCGGCCTACCCTAAAGAAGTGATGGACGGAGACCCGTCGAACCCTTACCGTTGGTATTCCAACCATCTGGTGATTTCACGTGAGGATTACATTGCAAGGACGGGAGGCGACCGCACGTTCCCGTGGCGCGTCATGATCGTGTCCGATGACGACAAGACGTTGTTGAACAATGAGCTGGTCTACATGCTGGCCGAACCTTGCAAGATTGAGGATACCTCGTGGATACAACCCGGAAAGAGTGCTTGGGAATGGTGGCACAAAGCCGTGGTGGAAGGCGTGGACTTCCCGGTGGGGAACAAACATCTTTCGTTGCAACTTTATAAATACTATGTAGACTGGGCTTCGGAGAACGGTATAGAGTACATGACGCTCGATGCCGGATGGAAAATGGAGTACATCAAGGAATTGTGCGACTATGCCCGGGGGAAGAACGTGAAGATATTGGTTTGGACTTGGGCCAGTTGTCCGCTGGAGAATCCGGACGATTGGATCAAGCAGATGCACGAGTGCGGGGTGGCGGGTGCCAAGATTGATTTCTTCGAACGCAACGACCAGATTGCCATGCGCTGGGGGCGCGAATTTGCCGAACGGTTGGCGCAGTACCGGATGGTGGCCATCTTCCACGGTTGTCCCGTACCGGTGGGCTTGAACCGTACTTACCCCAACGTGATGAATTATGAGGCCGTGAGAGGGGCTGAATGCAATTTCTGGGAAAAGACCATCACGCCCGAATACCATACACGTTTCCCCTTCATCCGTTCATTGGCCGGACCGGAAGATTACACGCCGGGCGGCATGCGCAACGTGACGCCCGAAGAGTTCCAACCGCGTGACCGGGACAGCATCCCTCCGATGAATATGGGGACGCGTTCGCATGTCTTGTCCATGTACGTCATATTCGACCATTGGATCGGTTACCTGTGCGACGCACCTTCGGAATATAACAAATATCCCGACATCTTGGATTACCTGTCGAAAGTTCCTTCGGTGTGGGACAAGACCCTTCCGCTCGATGCCCGTTTGGGCGAGTACATCGTGATGGCCAAACAAACCGGTAAGGATTGGTACGTGGGCGGCATGACGAACTGGACACCGCGCAGCGTGACGGTGGACTTCGGTTTCCTGAAACGTGGGAAGACCTACCGCGCTGTGGTTTTCAAGGATAAACCGGAGTCGGGCGACCATCCGACAACGTACGCCTGCGAGACGATGAATGTGGACCGGAATACGAAACTGACGTTGGATATGGCTCGTGGAGGCGGCTTTGCGATTCGTCTGACGGAAGAATGAAAGTAAGGTTTTATGCGAAAGGCCGCAGAAGGATATGTCCTTCTGCGGCCTTTCGCATGGCGGGTGACCTTTCTTCAGGGAGCCTCTTGTGTACTGAGGATTTTCAGGAGCTGCTTTTCGCGTTGGAGTTCTTTGGTATCCTTGTCCGGTGATATCAGCATCATGCTCCGTATGATGTCCTCGTTGCAGCAAGTGTAATTGTAGTATTCCAACAGTTCCCCGGTCAGTCGTGCTTTGGGTATCACCTCTGTACGCAAGTCGGCAAACTCTTCCAGTGGGATTTCGTCGCCTTGCCGGACAAAGAGAATGCGCCGGGCGATCGGATTGCGGTTATAGTCGTGTGTCAGATAGATTCCTTTCATGATTTGGGGATACTCGATGATGGGCAGTTGCAGGTAGACCACCTTCAGGGCAAGTTGCAGGCGTTTTTGTTCGTTGAACATCAGATAACCGATTTGAAACGGCGAGAACAACCCCACGCCGATATAATAGTCGCCCGACAGGTTCTGGCAATAGACTTTGGGCATGGTGTCGCCGTCTACGATAGAGGATATCATATAAGGCTCCACTTTCAGTCCGTCGGAGTAGGACGAAGAACTGTAAGACTGGTAAAGTCCGGTATAGATGCCGGCATTGGGCAGATATTTGATGGCTTCTTTCTCGATGTCGTCCAGAAAAGGTCGTCCGCCGTTTTTGTTGGAAACGAAACGTGGCTCGATGTGGCTCACTTTGTCGTACAATTCATCGAGGCAACCTTGCAGTTTGCGTTTCGACACGTTGTTGACTTGTTGCAGCCCTTGGTCTAACGCACTTTCCGTACCGCATCCTCCGGAGAGCAGATTGATGTAGGTGGGGAGCACGGAAGAATAGAGCGAGGAGAGTACGCTGGATGCTATGCCCGTCTCTTCGGAGATGTCCTTCATCCGTACACCGGCTTCGCGTAGTTTCTTCATCCGTTCGTAGAGTGATACCAATTTGTCCATACGTATGTTCTTTTGGGCAAAGGTACGTTTTCCATGTTACAAACCTGTTGCTTTCGTGCTTCATTACCGTGAGATGAATGTTACATTATAAATACGGGTTTGGACGGACGTATGATATATAATGAATTAATTTTTTCAGATGGCAGTTTGGGATAGTTTTGCAGCCGAAAACAAAACTATGGTTATGGAACAAATCGTAAAGAACAAAAGATTTTCGGATGCGTTGCTCATCCTGTGGGCGGGCGGTGCAGCCTTGCTTTCCTACTCTTTGGTGTATGCCTTGCGCAAACCTTATACGGCGGCTTCGTTCGAGGGGTTTGATTTTTTCGGCACGGACTACAAGGTCGCGGTGACGACGATTCAGATTTTAGGTTATGTGATAGCCAAGTTCTTTGGCATCAAGTTGATTTCGGAGTTGAAGAAGGAGCGTCGTTTCAAGTTTTTCGTCTGTTCGGCGGTAGCAGCCGAGGCTGCTTTGGTAGGCTTCGGCCTGTTGGCTTCTCCGTTCAATGTGGCGGCCATGTTTTTGAACGGCTTGTCGCTCGGTTGTATGTGGGGCGTGATATTCAGCTTTATCGAGGGACGCAAGGTGACGGATATGTTGGCCAGTCTGTTGGGGGTAAGCATGGTGTTCAGTTCCGGTGTGGCCAAGAGTTTCGGCTTGTTTGCCATGAACGAGATGCACGTGGGACAGTTTTGGATGCCTGCCGTGATTGGGGCTTTTGCTTTGCCTCTTCTCGTTTTTATGGGGTATATGTTGAAGCGTCTGCCACAGCCTACGGAAGAGGATATTGCGCTGCGTAACGAACGTGTGACATTGGACGGAAACGGACGTAAGCTCTTGTTCCGAAGTTATGCTCCGATTCTTACCTTGTTGTTCGTGGGCAACTTCATGTTGCTGGTGCTGCGCGACATCAAGGAAGATTTTCTGGTCAATATCCTGGATATGAGCAATCAGTCTTCTTGGCTTTTCGCCCAGGTGGATACGATTGTTACGTTGGTCATTCTCGGGATATTTGCCGCTTTCATCTTCTTCCGCAGCAATATTCGGGCTTTGATGTGCTTGATGGGACTGGTCATTGCCGGTTGTTTGGTCATGACATACGTGTCACTGAATTATGAGGCATTGGATTGGCAGCCGGTAGTGTGGTTGTTTGTGCAGAGCCTGTGCCTTTACATTGCCTATCTGACTTTTCAGACGATTTTCTTCGATCGCTTTATCGCTTGTTTCCGCATCAGGGGAAACGTGGGTTTCTTCATCGCCATTATCGACTTCATCGGCTACATGGGTACGGTGACTCTGCTTTCCACCAAGGAGTTTTTGAACTTCGACATGGAGTGGTTTGCGCTTTACAACCACATGGCATGCGCGGTCGGCGCGGTTTGTGCGGTCTTGTTCACAGTGGCTGCCGTATTGATTTATAAACGGTATTCCGCTCAAGGGCGTAGAAAAGAACAGACGGAGCGTACGATTTTGTATATGAATCCTCAATATAATGCAATTTGACGATGAAACAGGATTATGATGTGATAATTATCGGTGGCGGTTTGTTGGGATGCGCCACGGCTTACCAGTTGGCCAAACGTAAGGCGGGGAAGGTGTTGTTGTTGGATGCCAACGAGATAGCGTCGCAGGCTTCGTCCCGTGCAGCCTGCCTGTTGACACGGGCGCGTACCAAACCGGCTTTGATGGAAATGGTGCAGGAAACGTATGATTGCATTGATGAAATAGAGCACCTTTTGGGGGAATCGCTCGAACTGCAGCAGTGCGGCAGTGTGACCATCTCTTCGTCCGACGCATCGCTGAAAGAACTCGAAGCATTGGAAGAAGCGGCCGTACGTTTCGGAATACCGAATGAACGTATCGACCGGAGGCGTTTGAAAGAACTTCTTCCTTGGATGGAGGTCTCGGCGATAGAAGAGGCGCTTTACATGCCTACGGATGCGTTTATAGATTGTGCTTTGTTATGTTCCGGTTATGCACGTGCTGCACGAAGTCTTGGGGCGGAATTGCGTCCGAATACGAAAGTAAAAGCCATTGTGGCTGTTGGAGACAAGACGACAGGAGTGGAGTTGGCGGACGGGGAAAAAGTACTGGCGCCGGTTGTCGTGAATGCCGCAGGCTCGTGGGCCAACCTGTTGATGCGTCCTTTAGGGGTAGGGCTTCCTTTTACTCCGGTGCGGAGTCATTTTTGGATTACGGGAACAAACCCCGGGCGTTTTCCGGCAAACCATCCTTTTACAGTGATTCCCGATGCCCGTGCTTTCACCCGTTCGGATGTGGGGGCGTTGATTATCGGCTTGCGCGAAAGTGAATGCCAGGCCTTCAATCCCGACACATTGACGGATAAGTTGGAGGATTTCGATTTCAATAAGGTGGCCGAATGGAAAGTGCTTGACGAGTGTGCCCCGTTGCTACAGCGTTATCTTCCGGACATAGAAACATTGGGTATCGCGCATTATATGGCCGGGCCCTCATGTTACGTGCCGGATGCCAAATTCATTATCGGGCAGGTGCGTCCATACGAAGGGTTGTATGCCGTAGCCGGATGCTGTGGAGGAGGCGTGGCTGCCGGTGGAGGTATGGGACGCTTGGCCGCAGAATTGATTTTGCGGGAAGAGCCGTTTGTGGATCCGGCCGGGTTTGCACCGGACCGTTTCGGGGCAGTGGACCCGTTTTCGGTTGAGTTTCAAAAAAGGTGTGCGGATGCCCGTTCCAATAAAAAAGGTGGATAGGGTTCGGATATATGGAAGATAAAAAACGAAAGATATGAAGCGGTATATTGTATTCTTAAAGCAAGTGCCTTTGTCTACAAAGGTAGAGATGGACCCTGTAACCCGGACGCTGAAGCGTTCGTCGGCCATGGCCCGGACAAATCCTGATGACTTGTATGCCTTGCAGTTGGCAGTAAAATTGAAAAGGCAGACAGAGGCTGAGATCGTGGCAGTAAGCATGGGACCCGCTTCGGCGGAAGAAGTGCTCCGTGAGGCTTTGCAAAGAGGGGCGGATAAGGCGGTTTTGTTGTCCTCCAAGGCATTTGCCGGAAGCGATACGTGGTGTACGAGCCTGGTACTGGCGGCAGCCGTGCGCAAGTTGGGTGAATACGACTTGTTGCTTTTCGGGAAAATGGCGGTGGATGGCGATACGGCACAAGTGGGGCCTGAGGTAGCCGGACAGTTGGACATTCCCCAAGTGACGCATTTGACGGAGGTTTCGGACATATCGGATACTTGTATGTGTGTGAGGAAGAAGGCCGGTCGTTTATTCCAGCGTATGGAGGTGGATTTACCTTGTGTCGTGACGGTTGGTCGGGAGACGGGGGAACTGGATTGTCCCACACTGACCGGTTGGCGGTGGGCTCAGCGGCAGACCATCCTTCATTGGGATGAATGCGACTTGGGACTGGAACCTTCGCAAGTCGGATTGCAGGCATCTCCTACTCAAGTAGTGTCTACCATGGTGCCTCGATGGAAGAAAGACGTGGAATGGCTTCCCGACGGGGAAAAGTTTTTTGCAGTCGTCCGTGAAAGCATGAGACGCGGGATTAATTTTTAAAAAGCAAGATGAAAATGAATAAAGATAAGGATTTTATACTTCAATTACAGGCCGGGCAATGTGTATCCTGCGGAATATGTGCCGAAAGTTGTGCCTATGGGGCTATCCGTATGGGCGACTTTCCGGAGGTGGATGAAGAGAATTGCCGTTTGTGCGGCGGTTGTGTGCAGGCTTGTCCGGTTGGAGCTTGGGTGATGCAGCGTCAAGACGAAAGGCAGGAACAGCCTGTGGATGATTCCAATGGCATTTGGGTGTGGGCGGAAGTCATGGACGGCACTTTGGCACCGGTAAGCCGGGAACTTTTGGGAAAGGCTGTGGCACTTGCGGCTTGCCGTCCCCAACCGGTCGAGGCTGTACTGATAGGCGGTGAAGTGTCTGCATGGGCGGATGAGTTGATAGCCGTCGGTGCAGACCGCGTGCACGTGGTGGAGTCTCCGCTTCTATCGGATTTTGTGGAGGAAAACTATACGGAGGTGTTGGCCGGCTTGGTGCGCAAACAGCATCCTTCGGTCCTGCTTATCGGGGCTACGCCATGCGGTCGTGGTTTGTCCGCACGATTGGCTGCTGTACTGCATACCGGATTGACGGCAGATTGTACGGAGTTGGAAATGGATACGGACAGCGGACTGTTGCGCCAAATACGCCCGGCTTTCGGAGGAAATCTGATGGCTACGATTGTCAACCCCGTTTTTAGGCCGCAAATGGCTTCCGTACGTCCCGGGGTGATGAAAGCCCGGCAGAGGGATACTTCGAGGAGGAGGGAAATCGTCTATCATGCTTATGAGGCCGGAAGAGCCGACAGCCGTGTTCGCGTGTTGGAGGCTGTGGCGGAAGAAGTGGGCGGAACTTCGCTGAACGACAGTTCTATTATAATAGGTATAGGACGAGGCGTGAAAACGCGGAGATGTGCCGATGAAATCCGGGAGTGGGCCGAACGTATCGGTGCGACGGTGGCCGGGTCTCGTGCGGCAGTGGAAGCCGGGTTGGTGGACGCTTCCGTGCAAGTGGGGCAGACCGGGCATACGATAGCTCCGGATTTGTATATCGCCATCGGTATCAGCGGACAGATACAGCATACGGCGGCCATCACCGGAGCGCGTTGCGTGATAGCCGTCAACCCGGACCGTACGGCTCCAATCTTCAATGTGGCGGATTATGGTTGGGCAATACCTGTGGAAGAGGCACTTCCGCAATTCATGAACATACTGAACCGGTGCGTATGAGAAAATGGATGGCATGCGTGTGGTTGGGCATGGGAAGTTGCTTTATGACGGCACTGGCGGACGAACCTCTGACCGTGAAGTTCCGTTCGAGGGCATTGCTGGATGCCGCTGTGTCCAGTTATGGCAAGGAAAGTGTGCAGGGGTATTATCGCTTGGAAGATTTCCGTGTGGGCTTTAAAGCCACTTACAGACAATATGAAATGAAAGCCGACATTGGTTTGGGAGGAAACAAAGTAGCCATCAAGGATTTGTTGTTGAACTATTACTTTAAACATGGTGTCCTTTCGTTAGGAAATGCTTATGAACCTTATTCCATGGATATGCTCATCAGTACGGCAGACATGCGCTTTCATCAGTCGGCCGGATCCGTATTGGCTTTTACGGATGGACGCAAGCTCGGGTTGACCTATCATTCCAGTCTGCCATTTGGATATTGGGCTACGGGATTGTATACGCATAATGACATCAATAAAATCGGTGACGGGCAGGTTAACGCTTTGGTTTCCACTTCGCGGGGCGTTTGGCGCAAGCGGTGGAAAGGGAATCTGTTGCATGTGGGCGGTGCTTTTTCTTTCCGTACCAAACCGGTGAATACAGTGGAACCGCCGACAAAAACAGTATCGAATGATGGCGTGACATCCATGTTCCCGTGTCCATTGATGGAAGCCACCGTGGACCGTTTAGGGACAGAACTCAAAGGCGTTTTTGAGATACTTTATACCGCTCCGCGTTTCATGGTACAGGGAGAATACTTTCTGAACCGTCTCAATCGTACGGAAAGGGAGGCTTACCGTCCGCAGGGAGGATATGTGCAGGCAGGCTTTCTGGTTCGGGGAAGAGGGTTTGCGTATGACGACCTGTACAGTATTCCCGGCAGGCCGGGCAGTAAACAGGCGATAGAACTCACGGCACGTTTCAATTATACGAACTTGAACGATGGCAGAGCCGGCATCATGGGCGGACGGGAAAGCGACGTTTCGTTGGGAGCCAATTTCTATTTGAATGAATATTTGGCCGTAAAGCTGAACGGAAGTTATGTCCTTGTAGGAGAACATTGCAATGAATTTTACAAGAAAAACCTATTCTTGGGGCAATTACGTGTCCAATATATTTTTTGAGGCAGCCCTCATCTGATTTCTCGGATTCGTAATAGACGGATGTTTTCGCAAGGGAGCATCTGTCTGTTCTTTTGTATCGGGGAGTACGATATAAAGGCATTAAAAAAGGATTTCCCGACGGGAAATCCTTTTTCTTCGGGTGACTAGTGGGATTCGAACCCACGACATTCAGAACCACAATCTGACGCTCTAACCGACTGAACTATAGTCACCATTTTGGTGTGCTTGTATGGAAAGTATCATGTTCCTTTCCTAAAGCGATGCAAAGGTACGCATTTTATTTGAAACTGCAAATGTTTCGCCGGATTTTTACTAAAACTTTTTTTGAGCCATAGCCTTGAAGTCCGCGAAGGCTTATATATAATAAGGTGTACCGTCAAGCAGGCGGTACACCTTATGTCTGTTCAATACCCTGTTAACGATAGAATTCCTTTTTGCCCGCCGACAGTGTATTTTTCATCAGCATGCAGATGGTCATCGGGCCGACTCCGCCGGGTACGGGGGTGATGTAAGCACATTTGGGAGCTACCTCGTCGAATTTCACATCGCCATTGAGGCGGAATCCGTTTTTCTTCGTAGCGTCGGGGACGCGTGTCGTGCCCACGTCGATGACCGTAGCTCCCTCTTTCACCATGTCGGCCGTGACGAAATCGGGCTGGCCGATAGCAGCTATGATAATGTCCGCCTCACGGCATTCTTTCTTCAAGTCGCGGCTCCGGCTGTGGCATACGGTCACCGTGGCGTCGCCATACTGCTTTTGCATCATAAGCTGTGCCATAGGTTTGCCTACGATGTTGCTGCGGCCCAGGATGACACATTTCTTGCCGCTCGTCTCGACATGGTAACGCCGGAGCAGTTCCAGGATGCCTTTCGGGGTGGCTGAGATGTAACAAGGAAGCCCGATAGCCATTCTTCCCACGTTGATGGGGTGGAAACCGTCCACGTCCTTGCGGAAGTCGATGGCCTCGATGACTTTCTGTTCGGAGATATGGCGGGGGAGGGGCAGTTGCACGATGAATCCGTCCACGTCCTCGTCTTTGTTGAGTTTGTCCACTTCGGCCAGAAGTTCCTCTTCGCTGATGGTATCCTCGAAGCGGAGCAGGGTCGATTTAAAACCGCAGGCTTCGCAAGCCAATACCTTGTTGCGCACGTAAGTCTCGCTGCCTCCGTCATGTCCCACGAGGATGGCAGCCAAATGCGGGCGTTTCCCTCCGCTTTCTACGATTTGTTTTACCTCTTCGGCAATTTCCGCCTTGATTTGTGCGGCGGTGGCCTTTCCGTCAATCAGTTGCATGGTTATTCCTCTTTTGGTTTACGATTATAGTTTAGGCATTTTAGGCATACCCGGAATCTTGGGCATGTTGGCCATCATCTTGCCCATTTTGCTGCCCGTCACCATCTTCATCATTTTGCGCGTCTGGTCGAACTGTTTGATGAGGCGGTTCACTTCCTGTATGTTGGTGCCCGAACCTTTTGCGATGCGTTGGCGGCGGCTGGTGTTCAGGATTTCCGGATTGGTACGTTCACGCGGAGTCATGCTCCTGTCTCTTATACACATCTGACGCTGCCGACGAATAG
>ERZ1026933.807-NODE-807-length-11343-cov-11.732105_pt1 | contig 11343 bp, 8 predicted proteins | sample MGYA00519252_ERZ1026933 | MGnify/ENA primary metagenome ERZ1026933 (study PRJEB26926, sample SAMN06164828) | human gut metagenome | biome: ENVO:00009003; feature: ENVO:2100002; material: ENVO:00002003 | host: Homo sapiens | place: USA | collected 2012 ... | reverse complement strand
TCAATATATTATGCAGTAATCAATGAAATTTGCGCAAACAAACCGCGCCGTTTGAGACGGTCTGAGGCGATGGGAGGAAAAGGGAGGACAAACAAAATAGAGTTCATCAGATTATCTGGCTATGTATCTTTGGATAAGTTTGTTTTTGTAATATATTTCTATAATGTTCCCATAATCTTTTATTATCCTTATATCTGCTGGATATAGAGCAGAAAGTCCTTTGATATAATCTAAAGCTCTATCTACTGGCCAATTATCATGGTCGCACCATGTCAAATTCAAACTTTTATCTTCAACGATTGATAATAGTTCATTAAATGTTATATTTTCCATAATATGATTTTATATTTACAATTAATCTATAATTAAATATTTATAAGAATCCATAACTTACCATGGGCCCACCCTTCATCATATTAATAACTAAAATAGGGCAAAACCCTAATGATTTATAGTGTTGGAACGGGCACACTAATTTTATAAAACATTGATAACCTTTGTAAATACGTTGTACACAAACTACTCAGAGGCACATTCTTAAATGGATTATATATAGAACTTCCTTCTTCTGGATATATAATTATACATGGAACGGATGGAGTTGAAGAATTTTCTTCAATATTTTCATACCCCAGATGTTTCAATATTGGCAAATCTCTACTATAACCACTTAACTGTCTAATTACATATATGTCTAAAGAACCCTTTTCGTACTTTGGGATGTATTTAGTATCAAGAATCGCTTTAAAATCCTTTGACTTAAACAAAAAATCTGGATATCCAGTCTTGCCTTTAAACTGATATACTATTTTATCTTTATATGCTTCATGTAATAATCCATAGACATAATGTTCATATAGCAAAGACATATCCAAAACAAACGGAGTTATCTTGTTATTAGAAAAGGCAACCTTATTTATGCTATAATCATACTGCTTAAGTATCGTTTTCGCTAAACGTATCGCTTCCGAATATTCATTGAATAATTTGTGGGAGCGAATTTGCCTTACTGATTTCTCATCAACACAATCACTCACATTTTCAAATTTCCTCAGAACCTTAGCTATCAATGATTGAAGTCTAAGATATGACTGCCTATTATCGCTTATGTTTGTAATTAAGGCCCGTGAAAAAAGAATAGCTTTCTTTATAATACGGTTTTCAGGAATATCAATGGAATACTCATCATATTCACAAAATATCCGCTCATATCTCTTGGTAGCAATATTTAGCCTTTCATTCTTTAACGATTTAATATGACCCTTTACCTTTTTAAGGTTCTCTTGGTAATGCACATATCCTTTTTTTAACGATTTAATTCGATTCACAATACTTATAAAATGAACTATAATAAGAGGACTGACTATACTGTTTAATGAAGGTGCCTCTATTTGCGGTCGATCTAAATCAATCTTATATATTTCAGAAAACGAATCCAAAGCAAGATCAGATGTGAAACAAGTCATGAACATACTAAGGAAATCAATATTTTCCATACCCCGCTTTGTTGTTACAACCAGCGATTCTCTCTGATCAACCCATTCTGCTCCAATTTTAAACGAAGCATAATAGCCCCATGGATTATTATCCGTAGGTTTCGCCCATTGAATAAGTTCAAGATTATTGTATCTATCATCATACCCAATGGGTGCTCCATTTAATATTAATTGCTCGTGCTCTTGGAGTTGTATCATGTTAATTTTTGTCTTCCGTATTTATTTCTTCATCTTCAGTTTCTTGCATTGGTTGCAAATTCAACCATGCATGAAAGGCTCTTTTCTTTTCTTCATCAGAAACACTTATAATTCCATCATTAATGTATTCTGCAATAAGAGGAAGTATCTCGTATTCTACTTTGTTTAATAATTCCTCTTCAGAGGAAGCCATAAAATAACTATGACCGACCATCAGGTCGTCTATGCCAAAATCACCGCAAAGATGCTTTGGGCTCATAATAAAAGCTTTAATATTATTGAATAACTGAATAGCCTTTATCTTTAATTCCGGATTATTTAATTTATTATAATGGCTTTCGATAATCTCTGGATTTGCCTGCAGGGTCACGAACGCAAAACGCCTGCGAAGGGCATAATCTAAGGTTCCGGTACTTCTATCTGTCGTATTCATTGTACCAATAATATAAAGATTACTCGGTACACCAAACATTGTTTTTGAATAAGGCAGCATAACTTTTATCGGATGATTTCCAGTGTCACGTTTATCGGATTCCAGTAATGTTATTAATTCACCGAATATTTTTGATACATTACCTCTATTAATTTCATCAATAATGAGAACTACTGACTTATTGGTCTTAGCATGATATTCATTTTTGACTGCTTCTATAAATGCTTGTGCATATTGTTGCCAATTATTTTCACTTCCCTTGCCTAAGGCCTGAAGTTTTATTTTTTCAATATTGAGCGGAGAAGGAGTATAATCTCCCTCGCGTTGACTAGTAGAATTAGTACTTCTTGTGCTTAAAGTAGTATTCCCTTCTTTCCACCATATGTAAAGTGAAGACCGTCCTGAAAGGGTCGGTATTTTTCTTTTGTTCTCAAATCCCTTAATCTTTTGAAGATAATCATCAATACATTCTATGATGTCTTTACTCCCATCAGTTTCCACAGCATTGCATGCACGCTTGAATATGCCATCTTCAGGCTCATATGTCACACCTATACTTTCTCCGTTTGCATTTGTTTGAATATGAGGCTTTAATCCTTCTACAAAATCCTCATAATCAAGAGACTGATGAAATGTAGTAAAAAAAATGCGATCATCCTGTAGCTCTCTGTACTTTTTCATGACGGCGACATGATCAGTCAAATCAACATCATTTATTCCAAGTACTTCAAGTGCTATAGCGGCTGTATTATAAGTTTTACCTGTGCCTGGAGCTCCTTGCAAAATTATATTGTGCTTAGATCTCAGCAACTTGGCACATTTATTTGTAAATGCTATGCTTTTCATATACTTCAACCAATCATCTATATACTGATATTGTTCTGTATTTTTGCGGCAAGATGAAAATGTTCCTTGAGAAAAAAGGCCAGATCTTGGTTGTCTGTAATTATCGGCCCAATCCAAAATTCTCACCTTCCTAAAATTAACATTGATATATTTTTCTGTAAGCTTTTCATCTGTAAAATTATCACCTATAACTTGGCATAGAGCAATAGCCTGGCTCCCTTTTCTGACAAGTACAATATTGCCATTCTCAATACTCTTGAAATTTTTGCATTGACTATCATTCCACTCTCCTGTCCCAATGACAGGTTCTGATTCAAGAAGCATCAAGGTTGAATCTATTTGAGTTCCCCCTTTCCCCTCGGGAAGATGCATTTGTATATGCCAGTATTTATCATATTCTAGATTGTATGGAATATGCTGGGATTTGGTCTTCGATACACGAATGATATCATCAACTGTTGTGTCTTTGGCAATCCAATATTTTTTTTCACCAGAAGAAACTCCATATTTTAATAGTTCATTTTGCAACAACAAGTCAAGTCTTTCATCTTGTATCTTGTTATAATATATTTTTATTTTCTCATCCGTTTGTGTTCCATCGCCATGATTTTCATCGTGTTTATCTTTCGAATTATCAATGTAACCAACAAACCTACTTGGCGCAAAACAAATCTTCGAGTCAATAACTTCAACAACAAAATTCTTACCTCTAACCATTTTGTCTATAGCCCAATTCTTATATTCGTTTCCTAATTCTCCTTTTAAATAGGAATAGAGAGTCATTATGTTGCAAATTATATCATCTTTAGTTTTTATAAAATCAGTTCTTTCCATAAAAAAGAGACACTTAATCCAAAATGAGTTTTTTATATATTCAATTATCAATACATACAAAAGTACGAATAAAAACAGTGACAAATAGAAAATATAGAGAGATTATTAATATAAGCATTTGAGAAAGATTGGTATAAGATGAATGACGAATTATAGGAGAATTAACGAACAACTATCTTACCCAGCCTCTTACTATTGGACGGGAAACTAGTGATTCTACCGGAACAATACGTATACATACCATACAACCCTTGCATTCTTAACTCTTGTGATATACATTGTTAGCTATGATATATATTTGGTCAGATGTTTACAATCAATGGATTTTGTGCAAACAAACCGCGCCGTCTGAAACGGCGCTGAAGCAATAAGAGGAATGACGGGACAAACAATCTCTATACGTCCAATACATACTCCCAAACAATTGTGTGAAGTACAAAAATATCTGGATGAAATAAAATCTATCACAGACACCGCATGAGTGAAAACTTTTCACTATTTTTGCTTTAAGATAACAATTTTGAGCCGTATGGAAACTGATATTAATCGACTAAAAGTGGTTTTAGCCGAAAAGAAAAGAACTAATAAATGGCTATGTGAACAGTTGGGAGTAAACCCGTCAACTGTTTCCAAATGGTGCACGAACAGTTCGCAGCCAGATTTGCAGACTCTTGTCAAGATTGCAAGGCTGCTGGAGGTAACTGTTGATGAATTATTAAATAATAAAATCGAATTGCAATGATTAAAGATATAATAGATGCTAACAATAATGTAACTGTCGGAGCAAAGGAAATAGAGATTCTGAAAGAGCATTTCCCTGCTTGTTTCCGTAACGGTTCATTTGATATTGAGCGGTTGAAGGAATATCTTAAAGATAAGATACACATCACCGAAGAAGGATACGAGTTACGATTTCTTGGGAAAAACTATGCCCGCCTGCTGGCATCTTTGGATACAACGACTGTTATTGTTCCGGATGCAGAGCACAACAATCTACCCGAAAACAAAGACAGCAAAAACATTTATATCAGTGGCGACAACCTCGATGCATTGAAACATTTGTTGAAGTCTTATGCCGGCAGCATAAAATGTATCTATATTGATCCTCCTTACAATACAGGGTCCGATGATTTTGTTTACACGGATTCATTCAACTTTACGGTTGAAGAACTGGCATCGAAACTGAGCATTTCCGAGGAACAAGCCAGCCGAGTTCTAGACTTGACGCGTCGAGGATCTGCCACGCATTCTGCCTGGCTCATGTTTATGTTACCTCGACTGTTACTTGCCCGCGACCTGCTTTCAAAAGACGGTGTGATATTTATTTCCATCGATGATAATGAACAAAGTAATTTGAAATTGCTTTGCGATGATATTTTTGGGGAAGAAAATTTTCTATCAATTCTTGCCAGAAGGACTAAAAGTGGAGGTGGATCAGCAGCAGATTCATTCGCTGTGGAACATGATTATATATGTGCATATGCGAGAGATATTAATTATGGTGGTAAGCTATTTATTCCTTTTACAGAAGAGTACTTAAAGCGGTATTCGGAAGAAGATGAACATGGTAAATATTTTTGGGATACAATGGAGCGTTCTAGTACTAAAACTAGACCCTATACTATAACCGCCCCCGATGGGACTGAATTGACAGGTAAATGGTTTAGAAGCAAAGAACGTTTTTTAAAAGACAAGGAAATAGGAGAAATTAGATTCTTGAAAAAAAATGATGGGAACTGGTCTGTACAATTTAAGCAGCGTCTTGCCCCAGGTAAAAAGATGAGGACACTTCTTTATGAAAATGATTTTAAATCCTATTCGGATGACCTTGATGAGTTAGGATTAGCAGGAACATTTTCTTACCCTAAAACAGTATATCTTATTCAATATCTTCTACAGGTGGTTGATAATGGTGGGATTGTTTTAGATTTTTTCTCTGGCAGCGCGACTACAGCCCAAGCTGTAATGGCCGAGAATATTAAAAGATCAGCATGTCAAGATGATGCTCTTACATACATTATGGTGCAAATACCAGAAAATTTAGACGAAAAAGTCGTAAGAGAATCTGGAGATACGAGAGAGATTGCGAAAAAAGCAATCTCTAAATTAGATGAATGTCATAGGCCACACTCTTTAGATTACATAGGAATTGAACGTATTATTCGCGCTGCAAAAAAATATCAATCTGAAAATAGTTTGTTTTCATTAAATTATGGATTCAAACACTTCACTCTTCAAGAGCCGACCAACCAATCTATTGAAAAAATGGAACAATTCGACCCTCATTCTATATTTGGCGATAAGACATTGGTAGATGAGTTTGGTGTACCAACAATTCTCACAACATGGCTTGTACGTGATGGCTATGGATTGACTCCAGATGTAAAGACGCTCAATATTGAAGGGTATGAGCTTTACTATATGGATAAGCATCTGTATATTATAAACCCAAATTTGAGTAATGAAGTCGTTGCATCGTTGTTGGACCGATATCAATCGGATGCAGGGTTCAATCCTCAAAATATCGTAATATACGGCTATGCCCTTTCGTGGGGAGAATTACAGGGACTGAAAGATAGTCTTCGGGTAATACGGGACGGCGAGAAGAATATGCGTATTAACTTTGACATTAGGTATTGATATGGAACTAATTCTTCAGCCTTCATTGCCTCATCAGCAAACCGGTGTTGATGCTGTTGCTGATGTCTTTACCGATACGGCGATAAAGTCGCCGACGATGTTCTATGCCAATCCCGAAATAATCCTGTCAAAAGATGGGGTGGGTCAAAATATTGTTGCCATACAGAAGAGGAACAGCATACAACCGGAAAATTGTGCATATTCTCATGATGCAAACTGCCTGAATCTTGACATCAAGATGGAAACGGGTACGGGTAAAACATACGTTTATACCCGGACGATGTATGAGTTGCACAAACGGTATGGTATCAATAAATTTATTGTTGCCGTACCTACGCTTCCAATCAAGGCCGGAGCAAGACAATTTATGGAGGACGGTTATGTCAAACGTCATTTCCGGGATGTGTGCGGATATGATACAGAAATCGAATTGCTCACTTTGGAGCCGCCCAAGAAAAAAAAGAAAGGCAGGCAATATTTCCCAGCAGCCGTAAGTGAATTTGTGAAGGGATCGAACAGGGATACCAAAAAGATTTATGTCCTTTTGGTAAATATGCAATTGTTGAAAGTTGCCAAGAATTATATGCTCAGTCGCGATGATTACGGAAGCGTTATTGAGGGGTTTTATCGCCCGTTCGATGCTCTCCGTGCAACTCGTCCATTTGTTATTATTGACGAGCCACATAAGTTCTCGCGCGACCAAAAGGCGTTTGGGGTAATCAAGGAAGAAATTAACCCTCAATGTATTATTCGATACGGCGCAACTTTCCCTGAAACAGTATCCGGCAGGGGTAAAAATAAAACGGTTGTACATGACTATGTGAATCTGCTATACGACCTGAATGCTTGTGAAGCATTTAACCAAGGATTGATTAAAGGTGTTGCCAAAGAACACTTTGAGCCAGTCTCTAAAAAAGAAGAAAAAATAAAGCTTATGTCGGTAGTCAAAAATGAGAAAGCCATATTTCAGCATAAAAGTGCAGACAGTCCGACAAAGACATATCAATTACAGGTAAATGACTCGTTGTCGGTAATTTCCGAGGAGTTCAATGGCATCACAATACAAGCCATAGATAAAAATGCCATTGAGTTGTCCAATGGATTGATTAAGAACGTTGGCGAGGAGATGAATGTGGACATTTACATGCAATCGTACCAGGAGCAGATGCTGCGTCTTGCTCTCGAACGCCATTTTGAAACCGAACGGGAGAATTTCTGCGGACGCACATTTAAGATCAAAACGCTGGCACTTTTCTTTATAGATGATATCACTTCCTATCGCGAGAGCGAGGATGGTAAGAAACCGTATTTATTGGAAGCTTTTGAAAGGTTACTCAAGGAGAAATTGGTTACAACAATCAAAGATCTGGATGAATCGGAAGCTGAGTATCGGGAATATCTTGAAGCCAGTTTAAACCATATTGACGAATGTCATGGGGGATATTTTGCTCAGGACAACAGTTCGTCGGACGAAGACATTGCCAATGAAGTTAATGATATTCTGAATGGCAAGAAGCACCTACTTGCTTTTATAGACAAAGACGGGAAATATATTTTGCGTCGATTCTTATTCTCCAAGTGGACATTAAAGGAAGGATGGGATAATCCGAATGTGTTTACTATTGCAAAATTAAGGTCAAGCGGTAGTGAAACCTCGAAGTTGCAGGAAGTAGGACGAGGATTACGTCTGCCTGTTGATGAGTGTGGAAACCGAATCTCCAATCAAGAGTTCATGTTGAACTACATTGTAGATTTTACCGAAGCTGATTTTGCCAATAAACTCGTTGAGCAAATAAATAGTGAAGTACCAGGTACGACATCTGTTTCATTGGAGCAGATCAAACTGGTGGCTGAGAAAATGGGAAAAGAAGATTCTTTGTTACTGGCAGAGCTTCTAATGAAAAAGTATGTTGACAGCACATTTGCCATCGTGCCACAAAACAGAGTGCAGTTCTTTGAAGAGTATCCATTATTCAAATCTGGATTGGACGCTAGCAAAATCAAAGACCGCAATAAAACATCCGAAAAACCGATTGGCATTCGCAAAGCTCGGTTTGACGAAATTAAGGAGTTGTGGAAGGTTCTCAATCAAAGATATACTATTTGGTACGATGACAATATTGATGATGATTTGGAGAAAGGTTTATCAGAAATATTAGAGGCGCCTTCTATTTTTTCTGAACAGGTTATTTCCAGTCACAGAGATATAGTCAGAAGTGATGGGGTGCAAATGAGAACAGAAACAGGCAGTGGTGTGCAGTATTCCATTGCCAGCACCCTCCCTTATGGCATTTTCTTAAAAAGGATATCATCGGCAACTAATATTCCTGCTTCGATGATACATAAGTCTATTTGCAATTATGTAAAGCGACATGGAAGTATAGACGACAAATACTTCAATGAACAGACTGTTGGTGAAATAATCAGAGGCTTCTCTGACTGGAAAATGGTCACTCTTCAAGGACGATTTAACTACAAAAAGACTCATGGAGAACCTGAAGCAACAGCTCTTACCCATAACGATGGATCTGTCCGGGAGAGTATTGCACAAGGAAGGATTGGTGTCAAAATAGAAGAAGGAATTCCAATGGAGAAATATTTATATGACACCAAGGCTTATGATTCATCATTGGAGTTGAAAAACATCAATACCTCCATTGATGAAGTAGTTGTCTATGGAAAAATTCCGCGTAATAGTATCGCAATTCCTACCATTACCGGAGAGTCATATAGTCCGGATTTCATGTATGTCGTTAAAAAAGACAATGGAGAAAAAGAGCTCAATATTGTTGTGGAGACTAAGGGAGTTGAAAATAAATCAACTCTTCGCGGCATTGAGGAGGCAAAAATCAAATGTGCCGAGGTGTTCTTCAATAACCTATCAGCACAAGGGTATAATGTATATTTCCGAACACAACTCAACAATAAGAAGATACTGCAGATTGTAAAAGAAGTATTACAGGAATAATATTATAAACACAATATGATAATGAACAACGCATTAAGAGAGTTAATAATGAGTGCTTGCAGACTACACTGCGATTATCAAGCAAATACGCATCCGTTTCAAGATTATAGTGAGATTGAACACCTAGGGTTGTATGACGAAGCCCACTCAGTAAATCTCCCGATGGGAAATGACGCCTGCAATTCTATTGTGGAAGAAGACATTAGAGATGTGAAATATATCAATAGTTAAATCAAGGGGTGAAATGGATGCAAAATATTATCAGTCGTATATGTGCATGATTTATAGGATATTAAGAATATTAACTAACACGAAAAATTTAAGATAGAATGTCTATATTTGATTTACTTGGAATAGATCTTTGTAAGATATCAGAATTCCTTCAAAGGTGGAATATCAATCTATCCCCTGTGTATATTCAAGCAATCTTTGATATACTTATTTGGGCATTAATTTTTGTGATGATATTTAAAGCTGGCAAATCATTAATATTGAAAGTTTGGGGATGGCTGCCATTTAGCAATAAGAAGAAACAAAATGAATACATTCATAATAATCTTGATCATGATTTTAAAGATTATTTAGGAAGAAAGAACAAAAAGCAATATATAGAGACACATTTTTTAAGTTGTCCTCCACATGACTATGATGAGCCCAATCAAGCAACAACAGCTACAACAAGAGAGTCTATGACCTCTTTCTGCGAACGCATTTTTAAAAAAGATAATCCTAACGAAAGATTATATATGGTTTTAGCTGGTTCTGGCATGGGAAAGACCACATTTATGGTCAATATGTTTTGTAAATATGTCAATACTCAACTAAGCAATAAAGGTTTGCCTTTTGAAATTCGCTTATTAAGATTAGATGACGAATATGCAATAAATAAAATTTATGATATAGCAAAGGATCCTGCTATAAATCCACATAAAACCATATTACTTCTAGATGCTTTGGATGAAAACAGGCATGCCTCTGAAAATTTCAAACAATTTCAAACAGAGTTAGAGACAGCTATTGAACCGTTTAGGTTAGTTATGATAACGTGCAGAGCTCAATTCTTTGACTCTGAGAAGTCTGTTCCGGAAGAGACTTCTTGGACATCGACAGGAAGAGATAAAAATCTCATAAATTATAACAAAATCTATATATCTCCATTTAATGACGATGATATAAACCTTTATTTATCAATTAAATATAAGGGACAAAAAAAAGAAAAGGAAGCGAGCGCATCAAATTGTTGAAAAGTGTAGAAATTTAATGGTACGCCCCCTATTACTATCATATATTGATGATCTCATTGAAGATAATGTTGAATACACAGAATTGTCTGATATATATGACACGTTAATTGATAAGTGGCTACAACGTGAGGTGAATAGGATTCAAGATAAAGAAGAACGTAAAAAACAAAAAGAAAACTTACGTCGTTTTTCTATTGATATTTCTAAAACGATATATTCGAATTGGAAAAATGTAAAATCAATGCAGTTAAGTTCAGAACAGATGAGTTCCTTTATGAATGACTACGGGTATAGCGAAATACCATTTGATATTAAAAGGCGGTCATTAATAAATAGGAATGCATCCGGTGCATTTAAATTTGCACACAAATCTTTTCTTGAATATTTTCTAGCAAGGGAATTGTTCAATAACCCCTCATTTGAATTCTGTTTTGACGGTATGGATATGGCAAAAACATTCTTTGATGGAATGTGTGTACGTGAATATAAAGATCAAGAAATTAATGGAGCCTTTTCTGTGATAATTCCTAAAAACAAATTATTCGAAGGAGATATAACATTCTGCATAAAAAAACCAGAAGGAATAAACTATATACATACAATAACAGCATTACGTTCTTTAAACATATGCCCAAAGACGGTGTCATTCCCATGGCAATCGTACTCAAAAGAACTACTTCAGTT
>ERZ1026933.805-NODE-805-length-11347-cov-10.982997_pt1 | contig 11347 bp, 5 predicted proteins | sample MGYA00519252_ERZ1026933 | MGnify/ENA primary metagenome ERZ1026933 (study PRJEB26926, sample SAMN06164828) | human gut metagenome | biome: ENVO:00009003; feature: ENVO:2100002; material: ENVO:00002003 | host: Homo sapiens | place: USA | collected 2012 ... | reverse complement strand
GAACGACGTGACCTCACGGTTGTGCGGAGAGACGGGCACACCCCATTTCTTATACAATTCGTAGGCTTCGGATTGGTCGTTGACCACATCATGGCCGTTGCCGGCGTGCCCCGCACCCCAACGCAGCGATCCGATGCCGTGCGCGTAGAAGCTCAGGCGACGGGTTGCGGTGATACGCGGATCCTTCTGTCTCAGGCTACCTGCGGCCGCGTTGCGGGGATTGGCGAATGGCGCGCGACCGGCGTCCTCGTTCTCGGCGTTCAGCTTGTTGAAATCGTCCCATCGCATGAACACTTCGCCGCGGATCTCCACGAATTCGGGAATGTCTTCCTCCGGTCCGGCAAGGTTCTGCGGAATGGTGGAGATGGTGCGCACGTTGAGAGTGATGTCCTCGCCGGTCACGCCATCGCCTCTGGTCAGACCCTGTTCAAGCACGCCGTTGCGGTAGATGAGGTTCAGCGCAAGACCGTCGATTTTCACCTCGCAGGTCATGGGCAGTGGCTTCGATTCGGGCCAATCCAATCCCCTGAGCACGCCGTCGTACCATTCGCGCAGCTCCTCGATGGAGAACACGTCATCGAGGCTCATCATGCGCGATGGATGACGTACGGAAGCGAAGTCGTTGGAGAACGTGCCGCCCACGCGATGGGTCGGTGACTGCGGTGAGTCAAGTGATGGGAACTGCGCCTCAAGCGATTGCAGGCAGCGCAATCTTGCGTCATATGCCGCGTCGGATGAGACGGGGGCATCGTCGATATAGTATGCGATCTGGTCTGATTCCACCCATGCGGCCACGCGCGCCCACAGCCTGGCCGCGGCTTCGGCGCTCATCGAAGCCACATCAACCTTGTCGAGGCGCATGGCGTCGGCATCGGTCGGCTGCAACGCGGCAATCCAACGTTCGCTGCCCAGAGTCAGCGAAGCCAGCCCCTCATCGGCCACGACGGCCGCGGAACTACCGTCGCTCTCCGGCGCGTCGAAATCCCATGCCAACTGTTCGGAATCATCACGATTCGTCATTGTCACCGCTTTCCCATCATTTCCGCCATGCCGCGCGGATGTCCACGCCAGCACCGATTATCGCACAAATGTTCGACCGTTTTGTTAGTTGTTCAGAGAGCGCAGGAACTGCACCTGCACCACGTCGGCACCGTCATGGTCTTCGTAGTCCATGCGCATCGCGGCCACTGACAAGGTACGTGCGGGCACGAACATGCCTTTGTCCACGCAGACGCGGGCCGCTTGGTGCATCAGGGGCACGACCGGCGTGTTCGGCCATACCGGCAGTCCGGCGTCGGCGAGCACGTGGATGGCTTCCTGCACGTTGGTCGGCACCGGAATGCACTGCGATTGCGCTCTTCCGATCAGTTCCTGCAGTTCGCTTTCGAGCATGGCGATACGTCCGGGGGCGATCTCCTCGCTCATGATGTATGAGGCGGCGGCAAGGTCGAAGTGGTCGCACATCCATTCCGCATAGGCGAGACGGTAGTAGGCGAATGAGGCGTCTTCCCGGTCAAGCGCGACGTTCAGCGCGTTGAGGCATGCCGCACGTGCCGGATCCCAGTCCTCGGCACGTCCCAGCTGCACGGCGAGCTTGAGATGCGACAGCGGGTATGCGGGGGCGTAACGCACCATGGCGTTCAGATGCGGCAGCGCGGCATCGACGCCTTTGACTTGGGCGAGCAGGTCGGCAAGCTCCATATGCATGTAGAACAGGTTGTCGGGGATGAGCACCGTTCTTTCGCCTTCGGTGGCGAACATGCGGTTGTAGATGACGCGTTCCGCATATGAATTGAAGTACCGCGGCACGCCCGGATTTTCAGCGAAGATCCGGTCCATGCGTTCGAGTGTGGACTGGGCGGATTCGATGGCCCGCTCGACGTCTCCGGAGAACAGCATGTCTCGTGCCTTCAGACGTTCGTCATCGAGGGATTGTGCCAGTTCGAATGAGAAGTCGGGCGTGTCTTCGCCGTCGATCAGCGCGCTGGTGACCTGCGGCGCCAATTCGGTCAATTCCGGATCGGATATGGAATTGATGATGTCCATGGCCTGTTTGGCTTTGGCCACCGATTCGAGTCCGTCGCTTTGCGCAAGACGATGGAACTCCCCCACGGCGCGCTGCAACAGGTCGACACGCTGGATGGACAGGCCCATCATGTTCTCACAGCCGAACAACTGCGCCGTGCCGTCATCAAAACGAATGTCGGACAGTTCGGGTTCTTCTTGGCTTCCCGCCGGTGAGAATCGGCTGTCACGAAGGTCGAAGGCCGCGTCGATGGGTTTGAGCGCGCCTTTGCCGTCCACGTCCATTTCGGCGTCGAACATGCGGTATGTGGCGGTTGGATGGGCCAATCCGTCAGTGTCGAGCCGCTTCAGGAACTCGTCGCGGGTGAAGGTGACGGTCACCAAGTTGCGTACGGTCGGGTTTTTGCGCAGCTGCGCCATCGGATCGTCGTCATCATCATCGAGGTAGGTGTCGTACTCCGTTTTGTCGCTGGCGTCGTCCCGCATGGAGGCGTCGTCATCGTCGGCGCGTCCGTCCGGTACCGCGAACGCCATTTCGTCGAAGTCGATGTTTTTCATCAGGTCTTCGAACTGGCCGTCCACCGTATCGTCTCCAGTGCCAACGCTATCCGAGCCAGCCGAATCGTCGGAATCGATTGATTCGGATGAGATATCGGTGGTTCTCGGAGTGACGGGCCGAGCCGGATCGCCATGGTAGTCGCCGTCCTTTGGAGCGGCTTTGGATCCGGATGGCCTCATGTCTCCGGTACGGATGCGTTCGAAGGCGCTTAACGCCTCGCTCATCAACTCGCTGATGGCGGAATCCTGTTCGGCTACGGCCTCTTCCAGACCAATCGAATCGATGTGCATCGACACGCGTTTGACATTCGGATCGGCTCCGAAGCTCAGCGCGGCCATCATGAGTCCGACGCGCAGATTGTAATCGACGCTCATACGCGTGCGTTCGACGTCGGTCAGGTCGATCCACGCGCGGCGCGATACGTCGTATCGGGTGAACGGCATCATGGACACTCCAGCAGAAGTGAAGCCGATTGCGACTTCGCCGTCGCTGAGGTCGCACCGGAAGTCAACGTCGAAACGGTATGGCAGGCGCAGGCTGCGCAGCAGACGGGACATGGTCTGCCGGTACACCCATTCGGAACCTCCGTCGGCGCCGGAATCGCCTTCCAACACGTTGTCCTTGGTTGATTCGGCGACTTCACGCCGGAAGTCGGCCGCGATATCCGCCAGTCGGCTGGCGGCCTGGATGCCGTCTTCCCGGTTCGGGTCGAGGATCGCGCCGAACCGGTCGTCCGGTTTCAACGCGATCAGCGCCGGATTCTCCAGCAGGGCGAAGTCGATCTGCGCGGCTTCGGCACGCGTCACCGTGTTCTCCGTGGGGAGAGCGCCGATGCGTGCATTACGTTCCAGCCATGAGCTGACGGCGGCGAAGCGGTTGAGGTTGCCCTCGATGTTGAGGGCGCACAGCACTGCCGAGAACGGCAGGGAGGAATCCCATGCGAAGAAGTAGCATCCGGAATAGCTGGATGTGTACAGGCGCAGCGGTTCCGCTCCGTGCACAGCTTCGAGCCCTTGATCGGTATCGAGCGCGTGGGCTTCGCGCATCAGATCGGCGAAGTAGTCTTCCAGGCCGGAGGCGCGCATGCCATGCGACCGGGCGCTCATGGTGTCTCTGATGGACCGTCGGATGGCGCCTATGGGCGCTTCGCGGTTGAGCCTGCGGAAAATGTTGCCGGAACCGAAACCGACGAGCAGGCCGTTCATCTGTGGCAGCATGTAGGCGGCGAAGAACGCGATGGTGATGGCGTCCCGATATTCGAGGTCGAACCGCATATTCGCTGGCAGGTTGGCGCGCATTTGCTCAAGCGTGTAACGGCTGCCGGTTTTGAGCCATGAGGCGAGCCACATCATGCGACCGCCCGGCATGCGTCCCACGACGCCGCCTTGCGTGGCGCGCACCGTTTTCGGATTGCGGCTGGCCGCATGGCCGAGTCTTGGACCGTCCGCCAACGTAAGGGTTTCCTCTTTGACGAAGACGAACCGCGGTTCGAGTTCCTGCGTGTCCATGTCCGGATCGGTGCCGGCGAAGACACGCGCTTTGCCGTCCGCGAGCGCGATTTGGGCGAAGTGGTCGCTGTCGGTGAACAATCCGATGGAGAAGGCATGGCCGTGGGTCTGCGGCAGTTGGGCCCATCCGAGGCGGAATCCTCCGGGCACGCCTTCGAATCCGTCGATGACGTGTCGTTTGATGAGCGGATTAAGCCGGATGGCGTTGCGGGTCAGTTCGTCGACGATGTCGTCGGGCTTGTCAAGCGCCTTGCCGAAGGGGTTGGCGTGGATGTGGCGCGGCGTGGCCTGGTTGACGAGTCGCCGCACATTTTGCCTGACGCGTTCGAGCATGGTCCGGTTATGTTCCGGTTGGCTGGTCGGGTCTGATGGTGTGCGGTGAGACATGTGTGCCATTCTTTCAATCCAACGCGACATGAAGCTATTAGAATAATGACGTGACTTTTTCGAAGCAGCGTTTTCAGGCACGTCGTCGTATGTGCGCAGCCATTGTAGTCGCTTTCGCGGTGATGGTGGCGGTCGAGTGCGTGTTGTGCAATATGCCGTTTTGGCGTTCCTTGGCCGCATCGGGTGATTCCGCCGCCGCGTACAACATGCTGGGCCCTGGGCTCGAACGTACTGACGAGGGGTTGTTGAAGGTCACCGATCCGACGCAGGCATATATGCAGGTCGATGCGGATGGCTCGTCGGAATATGTTCGTATGGACCCGGTGTCTTCGAAGGCGTTGGATAAGGCAGCCAGACAATCGGAGCAGATGTTGCGCACGGTTCGTGTCCGTCCTGATGTCAATCGCAGGGCCGGTACGGTCAGTTCGGTGTCGGTGTCTTCGCCGCGTTCGCTGTATGTGCATGCGGCGGCTGCAGGTGGTTCGGTGTGCGTGCGGATTGTCGAGCCGAAGGGTTCGCTGATTCCGTTTGATGCGGTGCGTGCGAATGTGCGTGTACCGTTCGCGTTGAATCCGTTGCGTATCGGCGTGATGGTGGCCGTGTTGGCGATGGTACTGGTGTGGAGGCCTGGTTCGCGGTTGTGGCGGATGCCGTTGGATACGACGAGTGTGAGGCAGCGTGCGTGGCTGGGGGCGCTGCTGGCGGTGCCTGTTGTGGTCACTTGTGCCGTTGTGGTGTGGCAGCTGGTGGAGGCGGCTCCGTTGAGCTTCCATACGAAAGGCACGTACACGTATGATTTCGACCAGTACGATTACGTGGCAAGGGCGCTGCTTGATGGTCACGCGTGGTTGGATTTGGATGTGCCGGATGCGTTGCGTGACGCGGCGGATCCGTATGATGTGGCCACCCGGCAGCGGTTGCTTGCCGATGGCGTAAGCCCAGTGTATTGGGATTACGCGTTCTATCAGGGGCACTGGTATTCGTATTTCGGTGTGGTTCCCGCGTTGTTGTTGTTCCTGCCGTATCGGGCGGTCACATCGTTGTTCGTCGATGGCGGGCTGATGATGCCCTGCGGTGCGGCCGTGCCGCTGCTGATGCTTGGTTTTCTGGTATTCGGATGTCTGCTGGTGATTCGTGTGATATCCCGAATTCGTCCGAATGCGCCGTTGGCTGCGGTCAGTATGCTGTGCGTGTTCATGCTGTTGGCTTCCAATGGTTTGTATCTGTGGTATCGGACGAATTTCTATTCGGTGCCGATCGCCGCCTCCCTGTTTCTGAGCGTGTTGGGATTGTGGCTGTGGTTGGGCGCCGCCAAGCGGGTGCCGGTGTCAGGCGATCGGATTCGTGAGGTTGATGGCACGCAGTCGTTGTCGTTGCCCCATCTGGCTGCAGGCTCGATGTGCATTGCGGCCAATCTGGGGTGCCGTCCGCAGTTCATTCTCGTGGCGTTGCTGGCTTTCGTAATATTCTGGCCGCAGATTCAGTCGATTTTCCGTCACGCCTCCAATGATTCCTCCATTCCCCATATGTCGGTCTGGCGTCTGATGCGCACGCCGTTGGCCGCATTGCTTCCCGCGTTGATTGTGATCGTTCCTCTGCTGGCGTACAACGTGGTCCGGTTCGGATCACCGCTCGACTTCGGCACCTCATATCAGATGACGGTCACGGATATGACCAGTTATCGGCAGCCATTGTCGAATCTTGCGCTGACCGTCTCATATTACCTGTTCCTGCCGTTGCGGTTCACGGATGCGTTTCCGTTCCTCGCCGTCAGTCCGGCGCCTCTTCCCACTTGGGGATTTACCGAGGCAATGCCTGGCGGCTTATTCACGATAGCTCCGTTGACGTTGGCCGCGCTGGCCTGCCCGTTCCTCTACCGGCGTATGCGCAAGGCCGGGCGCACGAACACATGGCTGTTGTTGACATCTAGCCTGGCATTGGGATTGCTGCTTGTGGTGCTTGACTCCCGCATGGCCGGTTTGGGATGGCGGTACATCGCCGATTTCGGATGGCTGTTTGCCTTGGCCGCGTTGCCTTCGTTGCTGATCGTGCTTGATTGCGGCAAGCCGCGTCTGCGTTGGGTATGTCGTGCCGGATTCCTCGCGCTGCTGCTGTTCACGCTGGTTGTCGCGCTGATGTCGTTGTTCCTGCCCGGGCGTGACGATGAGATGTTGCGCAACAATCCCGCCCTCTATCTCGACGTGCAGTCCTGGTTCATGTTGGGTTGACGTCCGACATAAGCTACATCCAGTAAAAATTCAGGTTTCTTTCCTGATTCATATAGCAGTTTTTCCGGTTTGCTCTGAGTTTCATCGGCAATCATAGTGATTGTCATCATTGTTGCTTTGAGTTATGTTCCGGGGGTCGCCGACCATGAAACCGCTTTCGCCGCCACGCAACCATCCTCGGGCCGCACGTCGGATGCCAAAGGCGACATCGTACTGCTCACCACCGAACTGGGACGCGACGACAACGCCGTGCAGGACCAGGTCGTCAAACTCGATGCCGAAACCAGCAGTGTGGCGCGACTGTTGGATTTCGGCAGCCTGTTAGCCGATTACAAGGCGTCCGCCACGCATGCGGGCACGGACGATTCGGATGAACTGCCGGTGGACCTGCGCGCGGTTGCGCCTGCGGTTCGTTACAATCGGCGGTATGGGTTTCTTCGATTCGCTGTTCGCCGGTAAACATTCCACACCGGCTTCGTCCGTCACGTTCCATCTCGACCAGGCCGCCCACATGTACGAGGACGGCAATATCGGCTTGGAGGCCACCACGCTTGATATCACACCTGACAGCAAGCGTGTGGCGATAATCGGCTTGAACGGCGCAGGCAAGACCACGCTGCTGAAGTTGCTGGACGGAGCGTTGGCCGCCACGTCCGGAACGGTCCGCATCGAAGCGGACGGTACCGCATACGACCCCGCCGTGAAACGCGATCTGAAGCATGTCGAGGATCTGGTCGGCCGCGTGCGGCGCGAAGAGATTCCGAACGCCTACTACAAGGCGGCTTCGATTCGTGAGGCGATCGACCTGCCGTTGAAGAAGCACAAGGTGCCGGAAAGCGAACGTCAGGCGATCATCGGCAATCTGTTCGCGCATTTCGATCTGGCTTCCGTGGCCCGCGAGCCGGCCTCCGCTTTGGATAGCGAGAAGCGGCATCTGCTGGCGATCGCGGCCGCGTTGAGCTTCTCCCCCGCTGCGATCGTCGCCGACGAGCCGACCAAGGGATTGGACGAGGTGGCGTCGGCGCGCGTGGCGAAGGCCCTGTTCAGCTATGACAAGCAGGTGGTGTTCGCCACGCATGACACGGATCTGATCGTCCGTCCGGAATATGCGATCGGCCGCGTGCTCGTTGTCGACGACCATCGTGTGGTGTTCGACGGCGCGCCTCGTGAGGCGGTCGATTTTTACACGGATTTGGTTCGTTCGAAGTATGAGGCGGCGAAGGGCGACAGGGCGTAGAAGAGATTTCGGACTCGGCAGTCCGTTCAGCCGATCAGTTCGTTGACGGTGTCGATCACCACGTGCACGTTATGCCGGAAATCGTCCGGTTCGGGCAGTAGTGAGATGGCCAGATAGCCGTTGGAGGTCATGTCGAAGAAGTAGCCGGGCTGTCCGGATACGCCGTGGCGTTCGATCATGTGCAGCACCAGCTCGTTCTCGTCGAGCACGCTGGGCACGCGCAGCAGTACGTTCCATCCGCCTTCGGCACGCAATACGCTGACAAGACCTTGCTCATCCGCGTCGAGCATGGCATGCAGTGCTTTGAGATTGCCGCGCACACGTTCCTGCACGCGCGCGGTCTGCGATGGCGCCGCTTCAAGCAGTGCGGGAATTTGTTTTGCGACGATCTCGCTCATGGGCAGATAGTCGTCGGCGATCACGTCGAGACGACGCTTGGCTTCCGCCACGTCTTCGGCGGGACCTGATACCTGGATCCAGCCGACTTTGGCATGCGGTGCGGCGAGCATTTTCGAAAAACCGTCCAACGCGAATGTGAGCGCGCCACGCTCCCCCGCGAGTCGTGCGTTGCCTTCGAATGGTTCCAAATCGTAATCGTAGAACACTTCGTCGGCGATGATGGCCACGTCGTGGTCCCGGCACAGGCGGACGATCGCCTCGCGTTCCGACGGTTTGACGTACGAACCGGTCGGATTGTTGGGGTTGATGAGCACCAGCGCGCGGATGCGATTGCCGTCCGGGCCTTCCAGCGCGGTTTTCAGTTCGGCCACGTCGATGTACCAGGAGCCGTCGAATCGTTGTTGGTATTCGATCATGTCGACGCATTCGAGGCGTGCGATCGATTCGATGAGCGGATAGCCGGGTTTCGGTGCGAGCACGGCGTCACCGGCATCACACAGCAGTTTGATAAGCCACGAGTAGGCTTCGGAAGTTGAACTGAGGATGTACAGGTCGTCCGGCGAGCAATGGCCGATTTCCTGCATGTCAAGGAACGCGGCCAGCGCCTCACGCGCGTAGCGTTGGCCGCGCGGGTCGGCGGAGTAGATGTCCGGCACAAGATCCGGAGCCAGCGCGTGCCGTGTCGGATTGGAGTCGTTGAGCTTGCCGAGCGGTCTGCCGGCTGTTTTGGCGGTGGCTTCCGCCTTGGCGATGGGATTGAGCTCACTGATGTCGACTCTTGAGGAAAAACGCATGCTCTCCACCCTACTCCATGGACTGCCGTCTTCCATCTGCGGCACATGGAACAACGAAAAAGGCCGTCCGATTCGTCGGACGGCCTTGTGACAACCTAATCGGTCAACACATCACTTCTGCTTGGTGCTCGCGTAGTATGCGGCGCCGATGATGCCGGCCTCGTTGTGCAGCTTGGCTGCGACGATCGGGGTCTTGATGTCGATGTACGGCAGGAACTTCTCGGAGACGCGGGACACGCCACCGCCGACGACGAACAGCTGCGGGTCGAAGTAGAACTCCATGAGGGAGTAGTACTTGGTCAGGCGCTTCGCCCACTTCTTGTAGCCCATGTCGAGCTTCTCGCGGATGGAGGATGCGGCGTACTTCTCCGCGTCGCCCTTGCCCTTGAGCAGTTCCAGATGGCCGAGCTCGGTGTTCGGAATGAGCTCGCCGTTGAAAATCAGCGCGGTGCCGATGCCAGTGCCCAGCGTGGTGGCGATGACGAGGCCATCCTGGCCCTTCGCGGCGCCGAACTGCTGCTCGGCAAGACCGGCGGCGTCAGCGTCGTTCACCACGGTGACCGGACGACCGCAAGCTTCGGAGAACACTTCGGTGACGTCCACGCCGACCCAGGACTGGTCCAGGTTGGCCATGTAGCCAAGCTTCTCGCCCACATGAATCGGAGCCGGGAAGGCGATGCCGACCGGAGCGGACTCCGGAACCTCGAGATGCTCGAGCTGCTGGCGAACGATTTCGCCGACGGCCTTCGGAGTGGACACCTCCGGGGTGAGGATCTTCAGACGCGGTTCGGCGAACTCGCCCTTCTCGAGGTTAACCGGGGCGGCCTTAATGCCGGAGCCACCAATGTCAACGCCGAATGCCTGTGCAGTCTCAATCATCTTCAACCTCTCTATCAAGGTATGTTATGGGTGTATTCGAACCGGTACGTATTATGGTAACTCGCAACATGCCCAAAATCGCGCGCGACATGCACAAATGGTGAGAACGATTGCACAAATTGTAATACTTAACCGAGTAAATATTTCATCGTCTGTTTTGCAAACGATTCGTCCCACGTCGGTAGAGGCTCCGACGTGGGACGAATCGTCAATCGCGTGATCGCCGCGCGTTGGGAAACGCGTGGGCCACGGTGTTACTTCAGCGGCGGCATCGGCTGCCATTCCGGATCATGCAGCAGCTTGCGCGAATCCCACCATCCCTTGGCGATCTGAACGATGCCGGTCTTGAAATGCTCGCGGTCCACCATCGTCAGTCGAATCACTTCCTTGACCGCGGTCAGCACCGTACCCAGGCCGAACAACAGCGGACGGTAATCGCCGTACGTCATGAAGTATCGGGCCATGTAGCCGCGGTTGCGCATGATGTGGTAGCGGTTCATGTCGGAAGTGGAGTTGAGCTGGCGCACGCCGGCGATGTCCCAATTGCCGATCTCGCGCGTACGGCGCAGCACCACGTCGGGCACGACGATCGGATTGGTGACCTTGCTGGCACGATAGCCGTACATCGTGTCGTCCCAATAGATGAAGAAACGCGGGTCGGGCAGACCGATCTTCTCGACGATGTTGCGGCGGAACAGGCCGCCTTCGAAGCACAACGTGTCCATCACGCGATAGCCAGCCGGGCCGAACGCAGCCGGTGCGATCGGGTTCGGAATGCCGAGCGGGACGATGAAATCGTACTGCCAGTAGAACGGACCGCCATCATAGTCGTAGCGGCTTCCCTGAATCACGTCGTGCCGATCGGTCCACTTGGCCAAGCGCTCGATGCCTTCCGGCATGACGGCGACGTCGTCGTCCATGACCCAGAACCATTCGGCACCCAGCTCGTACGCCTTCTTCACGCCTGCGGAGAAACCGCCCGCACCACCGAGGTTGTCGGTCTGCGGCGCGTAGACCACGCGGTTCTCGTTGCCGGACAGGTCGGCCACGGTGGTGCCCCACTGCGCGGTGAGTTTGGCGCTGAATTCTTCGACCATGCCATGGGTCTTGTCGCTGTGCTCGTTGTCCACGACGATGATGCGCCACGGGGCGACGGTAAGCTTCTCGATGGATTCGAACAGGGTGGCGAGCAGCTGCTGGCGCTTGTAGGTCACCACGACGATAGCCAGCTTTTCGATGGTCTTCTTCGCAACTTGCTTTTCAGTCATACGTTCCATTCTTGCACCGGCCCTCAACCACACATCGGCCATGTTCGATATGGAGCCGAGCAC
>ERZ1026933.780-NODE-780-length-11532-cov-5.749063_pt1 | contig 11532 bp, 14 predicted proteins | sample MGYA00519252_ERZ1026933 | MGnify/ENA primary metagenome ERZ1026933 (study PRJEB26926, sample SAMN06164828) | human gut metagenome | biome: ENVO:00009003; feature: ENVO:2100002; material: ENVO:00002003 | host: Homo sapiens | place: USA | collected 2012 ... | reverse complement strand
ATTTTTCGATTTTGTGCAATTTTTATATGATGTTTGAGTTTTCAGATACACCCTAGTATACCGCAAAAATTTATAAATGTCCAGTAAATGTCCGGCGAAAGCTTTGCCGGAGCGGCATATTTATTCTTTTGGGCGCATAAGGATGATGCGTAGCACACAGCATCGGAGGGGTAGCATATGACAGACACCATTGAGAAGCGAGCCTGTGAAGCGGCTGTGTACATGATCGAAACCGGTGCCACCGTCCGGGCCGCAGCCCGGCACCTCGGCATTTCCAAATCCACGGTGCATAAAGACCTGACCCAACGGCTGAAGCAGTACAATTATGCGCTGTACCTTCAGGTTCGGGAAATTCTGGACGAAAACAAACGGGAGCGCCACATCCGCGGCGGGATGGCCACAAAACGGAAGTATCAGCATCAATAACGGAAATGCGGAATGCCGGTCTTGAGGCATTCCGCATTTTTGTGCTATAATGCTGTCAGGATTCCTGCCGGCAAATCGTATTATGGTCAGAGGCCTCAATAAGCGAAAGCACACATAAGGACGGTGACATTGATGGATGAATTTCACGCCAGACGACTGGTAGACCTTTATGCGGACACGATTCTTCGTATCAGCTACAGCTACCTGAAACAGACCTGCGACGCAGAGGATATCTGCCAGACTGTCTTTCTGAAATATCTCACCAACGATTGTACATTTGACAGCATCGACCACGAAAAAGCATGGATCATCCGAACCACCATCAACGCCTGCAAGGACTACCTGAAAAGCGCCCATTTCCGGCGCACCGTGGCGCTGGATGAGGCTGCGGCGGTTGCCGCGCCGCCGGTGCCGGACACGGAAGTTTTAGACGCGCTGAAGCGGCTGCCGGGGCAATACCGGATATCCCTGTACCTGTTTTATTATGAAGAATACTCCGCAAGGGAGATCGCCCAGGTGATGGGCAAATCGGAAGCCAACATCACCCAGTACCTGTCCCGCGGGCGGCGGAAGCTGCGCACACTGCTGACAGAGGAAAGGAGCCAAGTCGTATGACCCACAATGTAAAATCGGAACTGCGGCGTTCCATGGACGCCATTCACTTTTCCGGAGACGATAAAGAGCGCATGGTGGCGCTTCTCATGTCCGCCGAAGCCCCGCGCCAGCGCCGGAGCGGGAAAAAGCTTCTGCTGCTGGCTCTGGCGGCCACACTGGTGGTGGGCGCCCTCACCGGCGCGGCGGTGTTCACCCGCTGGTCAAGAAGCGCTCAGACGGTCTACAACCCGCCCCAGCAGGTCAAGGAGCAGGCAGAGAAAAGCGGCCTGTCCGTGATGCTGGAGGACAAGCAGAAGGAGGTAGCCCCCGGCGAGGTGCTCAGCGCCACCGATCAGGGCATCACCATTACGGCGGTGCAGTCCATTGTGGATAGTTACGGCGCCGATCTGTTCTTCCGGGTCGAGGGCTTTACCCTGCCGGAGGGTCGGAATCCCGAACTTTTCTGGGACCGTGACGATGTGACAATCGACGGCTCCACGGAATTCCACAGTTCCATGACCGGCTGGTTCTATGACGGCACCACCCGCAATGAAGCCGGGGAATGGGTCTACGCCTCCAACGGCCAGCCCGTCGAATTCAGGAACGACAAATATCAGTCCGCCATTTACCAATGGGTGGCCGATGACGGAAGTCTGGAGTATCAGATGAAAATCCGATTCCGGGATAGCGGTGAACGCTATTGGGGCAAGGAATTTTCCATTCACTTTAACGGCATTGGCGTTGGGGCTGAAAAGGGCGGCATCATGGAGGAGCCGCTGGTATCCGGCAGCTGGGATCTGCACTGGACGCTGACCGGCGCGGACAGCACGAAAAACTCCGTCACCCTCACCCCCAACATGGAGATCGGCGACAGCGGCCTGACCCTATTGGAAGCGGAAGTCGGTCAGAAAACCATCCGTGCGGTCTATCAGTCGGATCACGACTGGGACGGTTGGAAGCAGCTGGAGATGCTTTCCCCCGGCCTTTATCAAATCTGCATGAAAGACGGCAGTGCGGTTCGGGTTGTTCCCACTCAGGAGGACTATGCAAGATGGGAAACAGAACGCATCTGCGAAGTTACATACGAAACCTTCGACGGAATTCTGGATGTCTCTGCGCTGGATTCTCTGGCCTACGACAAGGGTTCTGAGATTGGCGCCGACGGGAAACGAGTCCACACCTTTGACTACATTCCCATTTCATAAGTTGGCCTACCGGCAAAGAAATCGGGGCTTTGCCGTGAACCAAAATAAACCGCTGGCAGCGGCGGGTTTCCCCGCCGCTGCCTTCGTCCTACAGATCGTCCACGTCCTGCACCGGCTTTTCCTCCGGGTGCCTGACCAGCCCCGTGTAGCTGCCAAAGGGGTCGGTCACGATTTTCTCTTTTTTCGCCATGTCCTCACCTCCATGGCTATTGTCTGCCCATCGGCGGCAATTATGTTGCATTTCCCGTCCGGAAATGATAAACTGTAGAAAAAACGAAGGGAGATTTGCCATGTTCAGCATCACCCTGATCACCATGGGCAAGCTCAAGGAAAAATTCTACATTTCCGCCGCCGAGGAATACAAAAAACGTCTGGGCGGGTACTGCGCCTTTACGCTTCTCGAGCTGCCGGAAGCCAGGCTTCCCGAAAACCCTTCCCCCGGCGAGATCGAGGCGGGACTGGAAAAGGAAGCCGAGCTGATCTTCTCCAAAATTCCCAAGGGTTCGTGGTTCTGCGTCCTCACCCCCGAAGGGAAGGAGCTGTCCAGCGAAGCCTTCGCGGACAAGCTCCGGGACGTGAAAAATTCCGGCAAGTCCAGTGCCTGCTTTTTGATTGGCTCCTCCTTCGGCATGTCCCCCCGTGTCAAGCAGCGGGCAGATTTCCGCCTCTCCATGGGGGCAATGACCTTCCCCCACCATCTGGCTCGCATCATGGTTCTGGAACAGCTCTACCGGGCAGAAGCCATTCAGGCGGGAAGCAAGTATCATAAATAGACCTCTTTCAAGGCTCCGCGCGCAGTCGCGGAGCCTTTTCTGTGCCCAATGTGTTTCCTTTTCAGATTCCTGTATTTATTTAATATGAAGTACCTTGACAGATGAGGTACTTTGTGTTATACTGCTCGCGTAAGGAGGGATGCCTGTGTCTATTGCCGGTGATTTGATACGGGGGCATACCGACGCCATCATTCTGGCGCGGCTGCTTCGCGGCGACAGCTACGGCTACGAAATCAACAAAGTCATTTCTACTCTCTCCAACAACCGCTTTGAGCTGAAGGAAGCGACCCTTTACACGGCGTTCAAGCGGCTGGAGGAGCTGGGCTACATCGCCTCATACTGGGGCGACAGCGGCGCGGGCGCACGACGGCGCTACTACACCATCACATCCGCAGGACGGGAAGCCTGCCACCGTCTGCTGGGAGAATGGCAGGAAACAAAAGAAATTATGGATAAACTTCTGGAAGTGGAGGAGAAATTATGAGAGAGCAGCTGATTCAGTACGTGCAGCTCCTGTTCGCGGGAGCCGCGGATTGTGACGATACCCGGCAGGAGATCCTGCAAAACACCTTAGACCGCTACGACGATCTGATCGCCGCCGGAAAAACGCCGGAGGCCGCCTACCGTCTTGCCATCATGGGCATCGGCGACATTAACGAAATTCTGGGCAGAACGTCTGGCACACCTGCCGTCATGCCCGTCCCGGCGGTCAGCCAGGAAAAGCAGGACACCCCGACGAAGAAAATTCTCCGCGCCATTGGAGTGGGACTGTACATTCTCTGCCCCCTTCCGCTATTCAGCGACGGAGGAACCGACGGCCTGTGCGGGACGCTGATCTTCATTGCCATCGCCACGGCACTGGTGATTCTTGGGGCGAAGAAGGAAGGCTCGGAATCAAAGTCCGGCACGGCTGAAAACACCACCCCCGAAACGGAGCTGAAAAAAAGCGTCAGCGGTCTGATCTGGGCGGTCGGCCTTGCGATCTATTTCATTGTCAGCTTCCTCACGGGCGCATGGTACATCACATGGGTTATCTTCCCCATCACCGCCGCCGTGCAGGGGCTGGTCAAAGCCATTCTTGACCTGAAGGAGGGTAAATAAGATGAAAAGCAATGCAATCGTTCGCATCGTCATCTGGAGCGTTGTGATTCTGGTGCTGCTGGCAGTCCTCATTGCCGGGCTGGGCAACAACCTCTTCACGATGTTCCACGGCAGCACCGATACGGTGTACCACAGCACCGATGTCGCAGCCTCCGAGTCTCCATCGGGTCAGTCCGATACTCCCATCGCAGAACGCTCTGTCTCCGTGGTATCGCAAACCAGTGTCTACACCATGCCCAACACCCAATCTGCTTCTGTCGGCGCACTGAATGTGGGCGACAATGTGGTCATTGACCGTTCCGAGGAGGTAGGCGGGGGCAGCTGGATTCACATCACCTCTCCGGTTGACGGCTGGGTTAATGCTGAGTGTCTCAAGCTGAACGGTGTCAACCAGACCGGTTCGGTCGGTTCCGCAGACCCCGCTGCCATCCGGGAAATCAAAATCGAATGGATTTCCGGTTCCGTCACCGTCGAGCCGGGGGACGTGCAGGAGATCACCTTCAGCGAATCCGGCACCGCCACTGATAAGTACAAGATGGTCTGGAAGCAGTCCGGCGACGAACTGGTTATCCAATACAGCAAGGACAGCAGCATCGCCGGCTTTGGCCTTCACTTTGGCGACGGCAGCAAAGACCTGACCGTCACCGTTCCCCGGGGCTGGGTCTGTGATTCTCTGGAACTCGACACCGCTTCCGCCGATCTGACCGTCCGCGACATGATCATCCGGGAGATGGAAATCGACTCCGCCAGCGGCACCACCAAATTTGAAAACTGCACGGTCAGCAGTCTGGACGTGGACACCGCCTCCGGAGACGTCACGTTCACCGGAAGTCTGAGCGAGCTGGACTTTGAGGCCGCCTCCGCCAGCTTTACCGGCGTGCTGGAAAACGTTCCCGATCAGGTGAATATGGACTCCATGTCCGGCGATCTGACCCTCACCCTGCCCGAAGACGCGGGCTTCACCGTCAGTCTGGACGCCATGAGCAGCGACTTTTCCTCCGACTTCCCCACCGTAAAGAAGAATAAGAGCTACGTCTGCGGTGACGGCCACTGCAAGATCGACGTGGACGCCATGAGCGGCGACGTGTCTATTCTCAAGCAGTCGGCAGATGCCGCCGTCAAGAAATAAATTCTGCCGGGGAACGGTTCAACTGTTCCCCGGCATTTATCGACATTAGAACTCCCCCGCGTCGTACATGACCGCAGACAGAGCGCACAGCGGCGCCGTTTCGCACCGCAAAATCCGTTTTCCCAGCGTGCAGACCTGCAATCCGGTTTCCCTTGCCTGCCGGACTTCCTTTTCTTCCAGCCCGCCCTCCGGGCCGGTGAGCAGACTGACGGTCCGGTATTCGCCGCTGAGTGCCATCTTCAGCGTCACAGCCTGCTCGTTTTCGTAGAACATCAGCGCCTTGTCGGCTTCGGACGCCCGACTCAGCGCGGCGTGGAAGCTGTCCAGCACCAGCACTTGCGGAATTCTCCCCCGTCCGGACTGTTCCGCCGCGGATGCCGCAATTTTCTGCCAGCGTTCCAGCTTCTTTTTGAGGCTTTTTTCATCGGGTCTGGACACGCACCGGGCGGAAGGGAACGCTACGATCTCGTAAGCCCCCAGCTCGGTGGCCTTCTGGATCACATGCTCCAGCTTGTCCGCCTTGGGAAAGGCCATGTACACACTGACCCGCACCGCCGCTTCCGACGTGGATTCCCGCCGCTTAAGCACATTCAGCTTCATTTCCCCGGCGTCCGTCACTTCGCAAAGGCACTCCGTCCCCTGCCCGTCGCACACCAGAACCGTCTCCCCGGCCTTCAGCCGCAGCACCTTCGCGTGCTGGGCATTCTCCCCGGTCAGCACGACGGTATCGGCTCGCAGTTCCTCGCCGTCCGCAAAAAAGCGCACCATACGCCCATCCCTCCTTTTTATAATATAGTGTAGCAGAGCGGGCGCAAAGTTGCAAGGGTTTTGCGGAAAAACTATTGACAAATCCCGCTGTCAAGGTTATAATATTCAGGCAAGTTTGCGAGAGTGTTGGAATGGTAGACAAGCACGTTTGAGGTGCGTGTGGTTACGCCGTGGGGGTTCGAGTCCCCTCTCTCGCACCAAACAGAAAAAGCCCTAGAAACTTATTCTAGGGCTTTTTTATTGCTTTATCAGCTATATTCCCACGTTCTCCGGACTATTCTACGAGAAAATACTACCACAGATTTTAATATTTTTCCGCGTGCGGTACGTTTTTATGGTACAAATTGGCAACGGATTGGCAACGCGTCAGCAGCGTTTTCACACAGCCATGCTTATTGATTTTCCTTCCGCTCGGAATAATACTCCGGCACGGGCGGGATCTGATTAATGGCATTCACGATCTCGTGCATGGTCTGCAGGAGCTTCAGGGGATTGACCTTCGGCAGGTGTCGCTGGCCTCGATCTTGTCCTTGCCGAGCAATGTCTTGAGCGCCACGCTGACCATACGAATGTCGTACTGCCCCTGAAACAGCGGCGTGATAGGACAGTCAATGAGCAGCATCCGGTAGACGGCGATCATCGCCGTGCGGACTGAGGTTTCCACGGTGAACACCACATCGCCCTCCAGCTCCACGAACTGGCCGATGAACGCGAGGGGTTCCTGTTGCCCGCTGGAATGACCTCCGGGCGGTCTTTCAGCTTGCGGGGCATGAACTGGCTGGTGATATAGGGCATGACCACGGGGATGGCGGTGATATGGGGCATGATCTCGTCGCTCTTGTCCTCCAGACCGCAGTAATACAGGAACTCCCGCATGATCTCTTCGCCGGAGCACTGGGTCATGGGCTTCTTCACGTAGGTGCCGCGGTTATTTGCGTGCAGGCCGTAAAACCACATGAACTGGACGTTCTCCGGCTGGTCAGGAGCCACGGGCTGGAGTGGCACATTGTACGCTGAACGATATTGCTTTGGAAGTCAGCAAACTGCTTCAGCTGGAAGCTCAGGAGTTGTTCGGTGTCCGGTAAGCACTCGGTCAAACAACTTTTTCCAAAAAACACAGGAAATCCTGCACCCCGGAGGCGCATAATGAATCGAGATCTGACAAAAGGCTCCGTCACCAAATCCATGCTGCTGTTCGCAATCCCCATGATTCTGGGCGACCTGCTCCAGCAGTGCTATAATATTGCCGACACCCTGATCGTCGGGCAGTTTCTGGGGCGCAATGCCCTTGCGGCGGTGGGGTCGTCCTTCACGCTGATGACCTTCCTCACCTCCATCATCCTTGGCCTGTGCATGGGAAGCGGCGCGCTGTTTTCCATCCGCTTCGGCCAGCGGGACGAGAACGGCCTTTGCGAGGACATCTGCGCGTCCTTTTACTCCATCGCGGCCGCGACGGTGCTTCTGAACGTCATTGCTTACCTCTGTCTGGACGCGCTTCGTGTATTTCTCCACGTCCCTGACGAGGTGTGGGGGGATATGCGCGCCTATCTGTTCGTGATTTTTATGGGAATCCCCGGGATTTTCCTGTACAATTTCTTTGCTTCTTTCCTGCGGTCGGTGGGAAATTCTGTGGTGCCGCTGGTATTTCTGGCTGTTTCCGCCGTGCTGAACATCGTTCTGGATCTGTGGTTCATCATCGGGCTGAAACGGGGCGCTAAGGGCGCTGCGGAGGCGACGGTGATCGCCCAGTACCTTTCCGGCATCGGCATTGCGGTCTACGCCCTTCTGCGCTGCCCTCAGGTGCGCTCCATCCGGCGTCTTCGCAGTCTGCGGTGGTCGCGCATTTCCGAAATTCTCTCCTTCTCCACCCTGACCTGCGTTCAGCAGTCGGTCATGAATCTGGGCATTCTCACGGTGCAGGGACTGGTCAACAGCTTCGGAACGGTGGTCATGGCCGCGTTCGCCGCCGCTGTGAAGATCGACGCCTTTGCCTATATGCCGGTGCAGGACTTCGGCAACGCCTTTTCCACGTTCATCGCCCAGAACTACGGCGCAAGGGAAACCGGTCGAATCCGCTCCGGCCTGAAAAGCGCCGTGTGCGTCTCCATGGCCTTCTGTCTGGTCATATCCGCCCTTGTCTTCGTTTTTGCCCGTCCGCTTATGACGATTTTCGTGGAAGCCGGGGAGACAGAGATCATTCAGGCGGGCGTACAGTATCTGCGCATTGAAGGCGCGTTCTACTGCGGCATCGGCTGCCTGTTCCTGCTCTACGGGCTGTACCGGGCGCTGGAAAAGCCGGGGATGAGCGTGGTGCTGACCGTCATTTCTCTGGGCACCCGGGTGGCTCTGGCGTATCTTCTTTCCGCCATCCCCGCCGTCGGCGTGGTGGGCATCTGGTGGTCTGTCCCCATCGGCTGGTTTCTGGCGGATATGACAGGTCTGCTCTATTTCAAAATCCGGAAAAACAAGCTGCTGCCCATGGAAAAAGCATCCATCCGCTGAGCAGCAGACGAGGCGGGCAAGTGCTTCATGCACTTGCCCGCCTGCAATTATTTACGCTTTCACAAGAATATCGCTTATATCGGTCTGCCGTCCGCCTGCGGTAAAGGCTGCCGTCTTGCCGTCATGGGTGAGCTTGTAGGTTTCCTCCGCCGCGCCCTTTTCCAGCAGATCAGCGAGCCGGAACGCGGAGGTCGCGTCCTTGGTGACAAAGACGATTTTCTCCACGCCCTGCGCCTTGAGGGTGCGGATGCCGCTGAGCTTGCCCGTGAGAATGGCGAAGTCCTCGTCAACGGTGACGGTCAGCACGCCGCCCGTTTGCTCCGCCGTGTAGGCGATGTCCCTGCCGTCCCTGTCGGTCACGCGGTAGAGGGGGAGTTTTAACCGGCTTCCCTCATCCGGTATGGTGTGGGTTTCCCCGCACTGGTCATACCGCACACACTTTGCGGTTTTCGTGCCGTCGCGCGCATAGGTCGCATCGTTGTTGGAAATATAGTCCTCAAAAAGATGCCCCAGCTTGCTGTCTGTGTCCGTTACCGTGTCTGTTGCCATACAGCCGCCTTCGCCGTAGCGCACGCACTTAGCTGTCTTGGTGCCGTCCTGTTCGCAGGTGGCATCGTTGTTGGAAACATAGTCCTCAAAGAAATGCCCCAGCTTGCTGTCCGTGTCCGTTACCGTGTCTGTTGCCGTACAGCCGCCTGTGCCGTAGCGCACGCACTTGACCGTCTTGGTGCCGTCCTGTTCGCAGGTGGCGTTGTTGTCGGAAACATACGCCTGCCCTGCAAAGCTGTGGTTCAGGGCGGGGATATCCTCGGTTCTTGTATGGGAGGAGCTGCTGCAGGTGTAAGTCCTAACCCCCTTTTCCGTGCAAGTGGCGGGCTTCGTCACCCTGCCGCTGTCCCATACAAAGTCTCCGGTGGGGTTGGTGACCGTTTTGTTGGGAGTTCCCGTCATGCCACTGCCGGGCGCGTAATATTCGATTTTTCCGCTGGGGTTCAGCGCGCAAATATCCGGCTCCACCTCTGCGCCGTCGGTGCCATAGCTGCCGCCGCCGCCGATGCCTGCGCCCGTTCCGTAATCTCCTTGGACTCTGCCGCCCCGCACCTTCAACTGTGCATTGCCGGAAACGGTGATGCCTTCGCCCTTGCCATATACTCCGCCGCCGATGCCCGCACCGCTCTTGCCGCCGCTGGCACTGACCTCGCCGCCGGAGATGGTGATGTCGCTGCCATCTCCTGTGTGGCCGCCGCCGATGCCCGCACCGCTCTCGCCGCCGATGGCGTTGACCTCGCCGCCGGAGATAGTGATGTTGCTGCCACTGCCGTGCTGTCCGCCGCCGATGCCTGCGCCGTTGAGGCCGTTGGTGGCCCCGACCTTGCCGCCGGAAATGGTGATGTTGCTGCCGTTGCCGCCGAGGCCGCCGCCGATGCCTGCGGCGGCGAGGCCGCCGATGGCGTTGACCCCGCCGCCGGTGATGAAGATGTTGCTGCCGTCCTTTCCGCTTCCGCCGCCGATGCCCGCACCTTGTTGGCCGCCCCAGGCGGTCAGCTTGCCGTTCTTGTCCTCGTCCGCAATGGTCAGGCTGCCGCCGTTGTTCTTTTCAAGGCCGGCATGCTCATAGCCACTCCTGAGCGTGCTTCCGCCGTTCAGCTCGATGCTGACATTGCCCTCGCCGGTGGTGGAAACGGCGGCCTTGCCCTTATCGCGCACGTCGATGTTCACACCGGAGAGTGTGACGCTTGCGGTCTGACCGCTTTCCGCGTTGATGGTGACGTTGTTTTCCTTAGAGGTTCCCGTAATGGCGGGCGCGCTGTCCGGTACAGCGGCTCCGCCTCCCTGCCTGACCGTCTGCCCGCCGCTCTCGGCGTTTACGGTGATGTCGCCCTTGCTGATGTCCCAGGTCGCCGCAAGCGCCGACATGGGCATGCTGACGAGAAGCAGCAGCGCAAGGAGCGTTGATACGATGATTCTTCCCTTCATGTGCAAATGCCTCCTTTGTTGTTTTGATCGATCGCCTCGATTCCTTTTTTACGTACACACTGTTATGTTATCAGACAATTCGGATATTTGCAAGAGCCTGTTCGGGCAAAAATCTGCTTTTAATGCGCTCGCCGGATGCCTGCCAGTTTGCTGCTGGTATGTATAGAATTGCTCCTTTGTCATTTTTGCACCTCTTTTCGCTTTTTGCCTATATCACGCCGGAAAAGGGACGTTTCGGAGAATTACTTTCAAAACTTCCTATAAAGTTCGGAAATAAAGAAAAATCTGCCTTTTTACCGTATAGTTGTCTCGATATAATCCAACTGGGGATGAAAAAAAGGACGGCGGTAATTTACCGTCGCCCTTTTCTGGTAATTCCAAATTGCAGAGTAAAACCAAGCGCAGAGCCATTGAAAAGGAAAACGCCGAAATCCTTTAGAGATTTCAGCGTTTTTCCTTATTTGGTCGGAGTGTCGGGATTCGAACCCGAGGCCTCTTGGACCCGAACCAAGCGCGATACCAAGCTTCGCCACACCCCGTTAACTCTGGTATTATAATGAATTATTTCCCCATTGTCAAGTGCCAACCGCCGCTTTTTCCGCCTGTCCGTATTTTTGTCACGCCGCGTTCATACACTCTCCCGAGGTGATTTACATGAGTTACCGGGTAGAGTACTCTTCTTCCGGAATCAAAAGAACGCAAATCCGACAGAGAAACGGCAGAGCCTTGTTGCTGACGGCAGTCTGCTTTCTGATTTTCCTGCTGATCGTCGGCGGATTCTGGCCGAAAGGGGCGCAGGCGCTTCGGGAGATACTTCTCCCCGGCGACAGCGCGGCGACGGCGGCCGCGTGGGCAGAATTGACCCATGAGCTGCACGCCGGGGCGCCGGTGGGCAGCGCGGTGGAAAACTTCTGCCGGGAAGTTTTTGCGAATGCGGGACTTTGTCCGGGTTGACGTTTCCGCCTGCCTGATGGGCGCGTTTCTGCTGCTGACGCTGCCGCTGAACTGGCTCCTGTCCGCGCTGGCAGCGTCAGCAGCAGAAACGCGCCCATCAGGC
>ERZ1026933.779-NODE-779-length-11533-cov-5.431608_pt1 | contig 11533 bp, 9 predicted proteins | sample MGYA00519252_ERZ1026933 | MGnify/ENA primary metagenome ERZ1026933 (study PRJEB26926, sample SAMN06164828) | human gut metagenome | biome: ENVO:00009003; feature: ENVO:2100002; material: ENVO:00002003 | host: Homo sapiens | place: USA | collected 2012 ... | reverse complement strand
TCTACACAAGGCTATTCGTCGGCAGCGTCAGATGTGTATAAGAGACAGCCGTTCAACAAAGCAAGTCCTTCCTTGCTCATCAGCTTGACGGGCTCCCAGCCGAACTCGTCGAGTACGCTGATTGCCTCGCGCTTCTTACCTTTATAATATACATCGCCCACACCGATAAGCGGCAGGAAAAGATTGGCAAGCGGCGCAAGGTCGCCCGATGCTCCGAGCGAACCGCGGTCGTAGACGATAGGCATCACATCGTTATTGAAAAAGTCGAGGATGCGCTGTACGGTAATCACCTGCACACCGCTATGCCCCAAAGAAAGCGCATGTGCCTTGAGCAGCATCATCAGCTTGATGATGACCGGACGTATTTCCTCGCCCACGCTGCAAGCATGGCTCTTGATAAGGTTCTCCTGCAAGATGCCCACTTCGTCTTGCGATATATTCTTACTACACAACGAGCCGAACCCGGTAGTTATTCCATACAAAGGCTCTGCCGATTCAACGGTTTTCTTATCCAGATAGTCGCGGCATTTCTGTATGCGTTCCTTAGCTTCGGGAGCCAGCTCAAGTTTCAGGTTCTCGTTAATGATGCGTTCGATAAGTTCGAAAGTCAGCTCGCCCGAACCGACATAATAGACATTCTTCATACTTTGAGCTCCTCATTGATTTCGTCCAACAATTCTTTTTCTTTGGCGCAGGCAAGGCGTTCCAGTTCATCGGCTTCGGCTTGCAGTTTGGCAACGAACTCCTTATCCTTCAGCGAACCGAGGTTAATGCGCACATTCATCAAGGCCCCCAACACGGCAGAGCGGGCCGACATCATTGCCACGCAGGCATCGGTTACGGCATTGCGGTTGCCCAGGCGGGCTACGTCCATAATGACGGTCATCAGTTCGAAGGCATTGCGCGCCACCTGCATAGGCACAAGTGCGGCAAACTTCGTAGCTTCCTGAATGGCTGCGCTGCGGGCGGCCTTTTCCTCATCGGTGGCCTTCGGCATCTTGAAGCAGGCAAATACGCTGTCGTAGGCTTCGGAGTCCCGGTCTATGTCGCCGATGAAGGTGTCTTTCACTTGCAAAGCCACTTCGGAGATATGTTTCATCAGTTCTTCATGCTCCTCATAGCCTTTCTTGCCGATAGTGAGGTTGGCAACCATTGCCGCCAAAGCCGAAGCGACGGCTCCATTCAATGCGGCGATGCTTCCGCCACCGGGGACGGGATCGCTGCCCGCCACTTTATTCAAAAACTCTTTGACTGTTAAATCGACTAACATGGGATTTAAGTATTAAATATAAAGTATAAAGTATTAGTTTTCTGTTTCAAAGCACCGGATAAAGCACACCTTCCTTCACCGTGGTGTGTACACAGTTCATCCCCACGTAATAGGGCAGGAAATGGTAATTGTCCGTGTTCAGCACCACAAAGTCTCCTTTCTTTCCCACCTCGATACTGCCGATGCTGTCGGCCCGGTTCAAGGCGGCTGCTCCGTTCAGCGTGAGGGCGGTTATGGCTTCTTCGATACTCATCTTCATATAGATACATGCCAGCGCAAAGGTCAGCGGGATAGAACCGGAGAAACAACTGCCGGGGTTGAGGTCGGTGGCCAATGCTACGGCACAGCCCGCATCAATCATCTCGCGCCCGCGGGCATACGGCTCTTTCAGGGCAAAGGCGGTAAGAGGGAGCAATGTGGCAACCACGCCTTTATCCGCCATGGCACGGATGTCGGCATCGGAAGCATGCAGCAAGTGGTCGGCGGAGACGGCGGAGAGTTCCGCAGCCAGCCCCGCACCACCCAGCGGTACGATTTCATCGGCATGGAGTTTCAGTGCCAGTCCCATTTCACGGGCGGCGGTCAGCAAGCAGCGGGACTGTCCGATAGAGAACACGCCTTGCTCGCAAAAGACATCGCAAAACTCTGCCAGCCGGTTTTGAACAACGGCAGGCATGACTTCACGGATAATGAAATCCACGTAATCGTCCGTGCGTCCATTGTATTCCTGAGGCACTGCATGCGCGCCCAGAAACGTAGGAACGATGTCCACACGCTTGTGCTCGTCATTGTTCAGACTGCGCATCACGCGGAGTTGCAACAACTCGGTTTCCTTGTCCAGGCCGTAGCCGCTCTTGCCCTCAACGGTGGTAACTCCCATAGTGCTCATTTGCTTCAAGAAGCCCTCTGCCTTGGCACGCAGTTGGATAAAGTTGCACTCACGCGTAGCTTTCACTGTACTGACAATGCCGCCGCCACGCTCCATAATGGACATATAGCTCTCGCCTTTCAACCGCCAGGAGAATTCCTCGGCACGTTCCCCGCCAAACACGAAGTGCGTATGCGAATCGACAAAGCCGGGCAAAAGGCACTTGCCGCGGGCGTTGTAATGCCAGTAGCGCTGATAATAGCCGTCGCGCTCCTCGCCACGGTTAGGGCCTACGTAGGTGATGACGCCTCCGGTAACTTCCACCGTAGCGTCATCGATGATGCAAAGTTCTTCCATTTCCCTGCCGCGGCGGGCGGAAAAGCCGACGGGAGTTACGACACGGGCATTGAAGATTATCAGATTTTCTGTCATAGCTGTTTCTGTTTCATTTTCTTCCGGTTACTCGCGCAGTCTGCGTATTCCTGCACTCATTCCATTATCCGGGCTTCCAGCACCTGCTGCATCGAGAAATTCTCCAGTCCGAGGTAATAGGAAGCCGTATCAATCAGCGCTTCCATAGGTACGAGGCCTATAATCTCACTGCCCACGATGCTGACACCGTAGCGGCGCGCTTCGATGCGTACCAGTTCGAAGGCACGGTAAAGCGCCGTGCGGGTATAGTCGGTCATGTTGATGGATACCTGGGTAATCCCCCGGTCTTTCAGTTCCACGCCCATAGCCTTGCAGTAGCGCAGCCCGCCGCCGATGAAACGTATCTTTTTGGCAATGTCGTGCGCAATCTCCAGACTCGGCGTATTGAGGTTGATGTTATAGGCCACCAACGGCATGCGTGCTCCCACTGCCACCGTACCGGCGGTAGGATGACGTTCGGCGGGACCGAAATCGGGTTGCCATTCGGGAAGCTTTATCTTCTCCGCCATACCCTCGAACTCTCCTTTACGGACAGTCGCAAGGTTCTCGCGGTGAGGTGCCGAAGCGGATTTCTCGTAGAGGAATACAGGCAGGTTATAACGTTTTGCCACTTCCGCACCCACTTCCTTAGAGAGCGCAATGGCCTCTTCCATGGTCACATTCTTGATTGGGATAAAAGGAACAACGTCCACAGCGCCCATACGGGGATGCTGCCCCTGGTGTTTGTTCAGGTCGATGAGCTGTACGGCCACGCCGATGGCTTCGAGCACGGCATCGCGGAGCGGTTCGGGCTCGCCCACTACGGTAACCACCAGCCGGTTGTGGTCTTCATCGTTACTGTAATCCAGCAACTTCACACCTTGTTTGCCACGGAAAGGGGCTACAATACGGTCTATTTTCTGCAAGTCACGTCCCTCGCTGAAATTGGGGACACATTCTACGATTCGGTTCATAACGGTTATGTTTTTGGAGCTCACTACAGAGGAGACGGTATTTTTCTTTGATATTATCTCCGGACGGACCTATTATTTTTTCAGACAGAAGAACAAAAGGACATAAACTATGCAGGCGGATACCTGCCGGACATCACAGTTAAGTTTATCCTCTTAACCTTATATCTTTTTGTGCATTTGTTCTTTGGTTCTCTTATATTCTGAATATCCTTTATGTTCTTTGGTTCGTCTGTCTGAAAAAAGAATACTCTTATATCCTTATCTTCTCTATAAATAAGCCTGTTACTATTATTTTATATATTTATCAATCAGTTCTTCATCCGCCACGTAAGGCATCGTGATGTGATAGCCTTCCGCATGGGTGCGGTTAAACTCTTCGCTGGTTTCCATGGCATGTGCATTTCGTGCCCACGAACGGCGTGCCACACCGCCCATCACATCCCAAAGCATGGCAGAGCGCAAGATTTCGTCCACCCGTTCGGAACCGTCGCACACCATGCCGAAGCCGCCGTTAACGGCCTTGCCGATACCTACTCCGCCGCCGTTGTGCAACGCCACAAGGCTCATGCCCCGCGCGCAGTTGCCGGCAAAGCATTGCACCGCCATGTCCGCCATTACGTTGCTGCCGTCCTTGATGTTGGATGTCTCGCGGAAAGGAGAGTCCGTACCGCTGACATCGTGATGGTCGCGTCCCAGCATAATGGGACCTACTTCGCCGCGGCGCACCATTTCATTGAAGCGCAAGGCAATCTTCATGCGTCCCTCGGCATCCTGATAGAGGATACGCGCCTGTGTGCCTACCACCAGGTTGTTCTTCTCGGCATCGCGTATCCAGTTATAATTATCCAAATCCTGTCCGCGGCGGGTAGGGTCGATGCACTCCATGGCGGCACGGTCGGTCTTTACCAGGTCCTCGTGCTTGCCGCTAAGACATACCCAACGGAAAGGCCCGTAGCCGTAATCGAAGAGTTCCGGCCCCATAATGTCTTCCACGTAGCTGGGGAAGATGAAACCGTTCTTGTCGCTGCCGTTGCGCGCTATTTCGGGAACGCCGGCATCATAAACGGCTTTCATGAAAGAGTTGCCGTAATCGAAGAAATACGTGCCCCGGCCGACAAGCTCTTTTATGGCAAGGAAGTGGCGCTTCAACGTGGCATCCACCTTACGGCGGAATTCGGCAGGATTCTCATGCAGCATCTGGGTACGCTCCTCGAAGGTCAGTCCCACGGGGCAGTAGCCGCCGTCGTATGCCGCATGGCAGGATGTCTGGTCGGAAAGCAGATCTATATGTATCTGTTCCTTTACGGCATATTCCAAAAGGTCCACCACATTGCCGTGATAGGCGATGGAAATCGGAGTGTGACTGTCCATGGCCTCTTTAGCCAGCGCAAAGGCTTGCGGCAGCGAATCCGTTACGTGTCCCACCCAGCCTTGATGGTGGCGGGTTTCGATACGCGAGGCATCCACTTCGGCTATGACAGCCGCCGCACCGGACATCTCGGCAGCTTTGGGCTGGGCGCCGCTCATACCGCCCAGGCCGGAAGAGACGAAAAGCCGTCCGCGCAGGTCACCGTCCTGAGGGATGCCAAGCTTCAGCCGTCCGGCATTCAAAAGGGTGTTGAAAGTGCCGTGCACAATGCCCTGCGGCCCGATATACATCCACCCGCCGGCAGTCATCTGACCGTAATTGGCTACACCCATCTGCATGGCTGTATGCCAGTCCTGCTGATTATCATACAGCCCTACCATCATTGCATTCGTAATAATGACGCGCGGCGCTTCGGGTTTCGACTTGAAGAGTCCCAGCGGATGCCCGCTTTCGATAACGAGCGTCTGGTCATCGGTAAGGACTTCAAGGTATTGTTTTATCAGGCGATACTGCATCCAATTCTGGCACACCTGCCCCGTCTCGCCGTAAGTGACAAGTTCGTAAGGGTAAAGGGCTATGTCGAAACAAAGATTATTGTCTATCATCACCTGAAAGGCCTTACCCTCGATGCAGCGTCCTTTGTATTCGTCGATGGGCTTTGCCTTGAGGTCGCCTTGCGGACGGTAGCGGTAGCCGTAAATGCGTCCGCGTGTACGGAGTTCTTCCATAAACTCCGGAGCGAGTGTTTCGTGCAGTTCTTTAGGGATGTAGCGCAGGGCATTCTTCAATGCCGTAGCGGTTTGTGCCGCGTCAAGAGTGTAGCCGCGGTCGGGTGCCCGCCGGATACCTTCTACGAAGGTGGGATAAGGGGGCAGTGTTTTGCTTAAAGTTATCTCCATAGTATATAAGGTGAATAGTTACAAATTGTCAGAATACACTAGCTTGTATCTGCCGCAATATAAAAATAATTCCCGATATTCGCAATAGAATACCGGGAATTTTATCATTTAGTAAAGTTGGAATAGTGTACAGCTTATTCTTGATCACGGATTTTCATTTTAGCAATATCATCGCGATAATCCGGTATAGACCTGCACAGGATTAGTCTTTCAGCTTATTTTTCAGGCAAAGGCAGAATACGTCCCTTGAAACTGTAATTTCCTGCCATGTAAACCTTGTTCGCCTGCACGGAACATTGGTTGGAATCGTGATAAAGCGTCATTACCCACTCGAATACCCGATAATGCTGACTCCCCTGCACCCGCAAACTGATGTTGACATCTCCGTTATGCCGCACTTCCGGTTCGCCTATCTGCAAATCGGCCTCACCGCCATTCAACGGAGAGATGCCGGAGAATAGTTTCGAACCGTCGACTTCACGCGTAAGGTAGGCCCGCAGTTTGTCCCCCTTTATTACAAAATAGCTATCTGAGACCTGCTGCGTACGAAGTTTTTCGGGGCGGTCGGAAGGGATATAAATCTCTTCCAATACAATCTTGCAGTTGCCGGATGTCAATGCCTGCAAGGCAACATGATGAGCCGTTTGTCCTTCTACGGTATCAACAGTTCTGCAACCGGAGAACACTACGGCAAAAGCCAAATACAAAAAAAGCGCAACCAAGAATCGTCCTTTCATACTATTTTAATTTTAGTTAATATAGAGCATCAAATGCCTGCACAGCAGCTCTTGTCCCTTCCAATATTCCTCTTCCTTTTGCAGTCTGCTTCAATGTAGGGCCTATACGCGTATTATATATTGAAAATTCCCTATTTACCGCAGCAACAGTATGTCGATATGGATAAAGTACACGCACTGTACGATACCAAGCGAAATCATAGGCTTCTAAAAACAACTTATTTGCAGAATCCATAGAAACACTTCTAGCCGTTTCATAATATCGCACCGCAATAGCCTCCTCATACCAAGGCTCTGGAGCAATTGCCGGAAATAGGTTTTTCTTAATCTCTATTCTATTAGGATCAATTGGTCCTCCCTCTGCTCCCACCAATTTTATAACATTTGTCATAGCTTTAACAAAACCTAAAAGCATATCACTATGAGACGCTTCATACTCTCCATTACAATCCAAATTAGTACATGTACTCCTCCAACCACCATTTAAAAATCCACACCTAGGACATTTCCAATGGAATCCGGATAAAACACGTGTTGTAACACCAGTAGCTACATCATCATTATTTGATAATGTCAACTCTTCTTTTTGACAACCATTTAAGAACGAAATGCAAAAAATCAAGCTGCATAACACGCCAATTTTAACTAAAATGTTCTTCATAGCATAAAAAATTAAAGGGTTAATAATATTTTCTACAATATAAGAATAAAACCCGGCATTCACAATAGAATACCATTTTTTTTGAAAGAATGGCATTATCTTTCATTAATGTCCTATTATCAACATATTATCAGTAATATAATAAGTAGATGCTATATAGTAGAAATATAAAATAAGACTTAACTATTATGCCTAAACATAATTAGCTCTTTTTCCGGTAAAATGTTATCATCCAATAAAGCAGAGAGCTAAGCGAGATAACAGTGTAAAACGAGCAACGCACTGATAAATACCATAACACACTCCACTAAAACTACGTGAGAATTTCTGTTCTTTTTCACTTGTTTGGATACACCCTATCTGCAACGCAGCATTTACCTGACTGACCGGATAAATGAAAAAGCCCACTACCACTACCAATCGCGAGAGAGTGATATTTACCTAATCTTGCCTAAAACTTTCATAGAGGACATTTATCGTTCATCCAAGATCGATCCAGTTTTCATGCGAAAAGAACAGCCATACTGACAAAGGGCAACTCCAACAATCTAAAGAGACACTTTAGTCATCTAAAGGACAACTTCAGAAAGCTAAATATAAAATAGCTAAAACGACTAGAATTTTAAATACAAAATCTTCATTATTCCTCACCACCCTAAAAAGAATAAAAGAATGCTATCTTTTAACAGACTTAAATCCCGATTGAAAATAAGCTCATAAGGCAAGGATTTGGGCTTATTCGGTAGAATTTATCGGTTCAAAACTGAGTCGCCTCAGATATTTTCCGACAACCTCTGCCGACTCGCTCGTTTCTTTTTCAAAAGCCTCTTTCAGCTCCGGATAATCCGCCAGTAGTTCCAGCATCTTCTCCCTGCCCACAAACTCCGAGCGTCCCGTTTCCGGATTCAACTCATAATACACGCGCGCAAAAACCAGCCCCGAAGCATTGATGGCATCTCCCACTTCACCGCCCAGCTTAGCTGCATCGGGCGGAGTTGCCGTACTTGCGGCAGCCTGCCCCACAGGTTGCGCACAGAAATAAATCCTGCCTTTCACCCACATGGCAGGTGCATACCAGCCGCCAAAGCGGTAGCGTTTATAACGCATTTTCTTACAATTTACATATAGCGACGTATCCATCCGCACCGCATAACAGCGAGACTTCAAATATCTGCAAAGACCGGAATTGTCCTTCGCTTCTATACGGTAATCCGCTCCCCCCATCAGATAAATCTGATTCTTGGAACGCTTCTCCACTTTCAGTATGGTGACCGTATCTCCACGCCCTTCCACCAACTCTTTCAAATTGGAATACATTATCTGCTGTGCCGAACATGGCAAGACCAATAATGCCAATAGCCCTAACACCCAACCTCTTTTCATATCGCTATCCTTTCTTTTTGAAACTTTGCATACTCAGGCGAAAGGTACATTTTTTATTGATATTCAGCAAATATAGAAGAGAAAAAACATCATATTCCCCGCAAAATCATTTGCATATACCTATCATCGGCCTTGCATGCCGCCATCGCCGCGAACGGAAACCTATGGTACGGAAGCCCGAAGCCACCTTGCCGCAACAAGCAAGATACGCTGCTGATTACAAGAAAGATGCGTGTACCAACAATGTACCTCCTGCTGGTACACGCCGTACCAACCGTTGGTAGCTCCCGTACCAAGCAGTGGTAGCTCTCCTACCAAACCGTGGTAGGCCTCGTACCAAACCGCGGTACTTCGAATACCGCCAGCCGGTATTTCGCATATCCTTAGGGGAAAAAACATATATTTCGTTATCTTTGTCGTTCTCTAAAGCATGGAAACAAAATGGAAAGCATTGAAAATATAAAATCGGTCTACCGGCGTATTGAGGATGAAGCCCGATGCGAATTGAATAAAGTACAGCAACAGATTTATCGCATCAGCACACTGCGGCTGCTGCTGTTCGTGGCAGGAATTGCGGGGATTATCTATTTCTGGACGGAAAGTTGGGCAGTGCTGACGGGCATTGCACTTGTCACCCTGCTGCCGTTCATTCTCCTGATAAAATACCACAACCGCCTGTTTCACCGCAAAGATTATCTGGAAAAGAAGGCAGAGGTCAACCGGCAGGAGCTGGCTGCGCTGGACTATGACACATCCTGCTTCGACGGCGGCGAGGAATTTGCAGACCCTGCACATCTGTATGCTTACGACCTGGACGTATTCGGCACGCATTCGCTGTTCCAATACATCAACCGTACCTGTACCGAACCGGGGAGACGCCTGCTGGCCGACTGGCTGGGACAGCATCTTACAAAGAAGGAGGATATACTGGAGCGCCAGGCTGCCGTACGCGAACTTGCTCCCGAACTGAAATTCCGCCAGCGGTTCCGTATCCTCGGCCTGCTGCATAAAGGCAAGGCAGCCGATGAAACCGAGTTGAAAGCATGGGCGGCAAGTCCCGGGATATTTCGCAAGAGCAGACTCTTGCGTGTGCTGCCGGCAACCGTTACGGGTATCAACGGTGCATGTTTGCTTTTGGTCGTTGCCGGTTACCTGCCGGCAAGTATGTGGGGAGTAATCTGGACACTCTTTGTCGTTGCCGGGTTTGCCTTTACCGGAAAGATTACCAAGATACAAGCCGTGTACGGCAAGAAACTGCAGATTCTCGGAACGTATGCCGGGCTGCTCAGGCTTATGGAAGCCCGCCCCATGCAATGCCGCCTGCTGAAAAGCATTAAAGAGGAAATCGGCGGTGAACAGCGGAAAGCATCCCTCTCCATCAGCCGTTTGAGCAAGCTGATGAACGAGTTGGACCAACGCAACAATATGTTCATGTACGTCATCCTCAACGGACTGTTCTTCTGGGAACTGCGGCAGATTATGCGTATCGAGGCATGGAAAGAGCAATATGCCGGCGAACTGCCTCAGTGGCTCGACGCCCTCGGGCAGATGGATGCTCTTAACTCACTGGCAACCTTTGCCTATAATCATCCTGCATATGCTTATCCTACTCTGCTCGACAAGGCTGATATGGCTGCCGCCAAAGCCAGCATCTCTTCCGATGCAAGGAAAGCCGGTGCGGCAAATACCGGCAGCAATGCCCGTTTCATACTCCGTGCAAAGGCCTTGGGACATCCCCTGATGCATCGCGACCGTTGTGTGCGCAACGACATCGACATGGAGAAACGCCCTTTCTTCATCATCATCACCGGCGCCAACATGGCAGGAAAAAGCACGTACCTGCGTACGATAGGCGTCAATTATCTGCTTGCCTGCACCGGCATGCCTGTGTGTGCGGAGGAAATGGAAGTGTATCCCGCGCGCCTTATCACCAGCCTGCGCACCAGCGACTCCCTGACCGACAACGAATCTTACTTCTTTGCCGAACTCAAGCGCCTGAAACTCATTATCGACAAACTGCAAGCGGGCGAAGAGCTGTTTATCATTCTGGACGAAATACTCAAAGGAACAAACTCGATGGATAAGCAGAAGGGTTCATTCGCACTTATCAAGCAGTTCATGGCTTTAGAGGCAGACGGCATCATCGCCACCCACGACCTGCTGCTGGGTACGCTCATCGACCTTTTCCCGGAGAATATCCGCAACTTCCGCTTCGAGGCGGATATCACCGACAATGAGCTGACCTTCTCCTACCGTCTCCGTCCGGGCGTGGCGCAGAACATGAACGCCTGCTTCCTGATGAAAAGAATGGGGATTGCCGTCACCGACTAATCCCCGTTTTATACCGATAAGCTAAAGCGCTCGCTTTTATCTGCACAAACTTACACTGCCCTGCACTTAGACAGGAAAGCCGAGACCGCCGCTGCGTCGCTACCCGTGAAGTAACGTACGGAAGTCACCGGAGTATAGGTGTAAGGCACAAACTGAAACAGTTGCAATGCGGCAAATTTATTGTCCTGCGAAATCATAATGTCCATACGTACATTACCGCTCGATTCGCTCTTTATACCCGCCTCGCAGTCCGGATTGCCGCGCTCAATCATTTCGGTCAGCTCACCTATATGCTTCAAATCGAAAAACATGCTGCGCTCCTTCGTCACGCTTCCTGTAGGCAGGTACACCATTTCCTTCGACTTCCAGAACAAACGGAATACCCCCAGCAGAATCAATGCCGTGCCCACTACCATCAGCGCCATGCTTATGGTGGAAGATTTATCGTGCATTTCAAAAATAGAAACAAAGATAAGAAGACCCGCCACCATCATCGCCAATGAGATGAGCAGTCCGGAAACACTTGTACGTTTTGCAATATCGGGATGTGAAGACGCAAAAAGAGTTGCGTCGATAGTTTTAGTTGCCATATTATAAACAGTTTTATAAATTAATGAATTATTGTAATAG
>ERZ1026933.775-NODE-775-length-11548-cov-5.846776_pt1 | contig 11548 bp, 8 predicted proteins | sample MGYA00519252_ERZ1026933 | MGnify/ENA primary metagenome ERZ1026933 (study PRJEB26926, sample SAMN06164828) | human gut metagenome | biome: ENVO:00009003; feature: ENVO:2100002; material: ENVO:00002003 | host: Homo sapiens | place: USA | collected 2012 ... | reverse complement strand
CAAGGCTATTCGTCGGCAGCGTCAGATGTGTATAAGAGACAGGTAAATGAATTGCATCTTCAAATCTCCAATGGGAAGATGAGTTCCGAAAGAAGTCTGGTTGCCATGAAGATTATCTCCGGCTATACGGTTTCCTTCCGATAGTTTTCCCTCAAAGAACAACTTTCTGAGCTGGTTCATTTTCTCTCGCCCGAAAGGTTTGTTCTGGTTCTCATTGTACTGGCCGGACCACATTGTCGATTCATTCAATGCCAGTTTCTCTTCCTCTATTCCACCATAAGTCATAGCTCCCAAACGCCCATTACCGATAGGTAAAGATTCCATCCAAACTTTTGCCGGTTGGGCATACCACAATTCTGTAGTTCCACAGGAATCTGTTGCACTCTGGCATCCGGAAAGGGCCAAAGCCATTGCTGCTAAATAAGTCTTAAAATGTTTCATATTTTTCATGATTAATAGTTTCTTCTGAAACAAAAGTAGATATACCTCTCCCATTAGGTAGAGAAAAACTCGCCATTTTTAGACTCTTTTGCTTCAATCGTAACCTATAAAAGGGAGTTATTCAACATTTAGAAATCTTTCCCGGCACAAATTCCAATACTTCACCATTTGTTATCATTTTCCCGGTGAGGCAGTCATTACAAACTCCAACGTTCCGCCATTCATAATATCCTGATGAGTAATATAATTCTTTGTATATTTCTTGCCATTCAGTTTCATGGAGCGGATATAAATCTCATTGTGCTCTTTGCGTGGGGCCTTAATGGTAAAAGTCTTTCCATCAGGCAACTGAATAACCGCTTCCTCCAACATAGGAGTACCGATAATATACTTCCCGCTAACCGGATTTACCGGATAAAAGCCAAGTGCGCCAAACACATACCAGGCAGACATTTCCCCGCAATCATCATTACCGGCATAACCTGAAGAGGAATCATTATACAGTTCATTCATGATATGTGCCACATATTTTTGTGTTTTCCAAGGTTCTCCCGCACACGCATACAGATAAGCCACATGATGGCTCGGCTCATTGCCATGCGCATATTGCCCTACAAAATCGGAAGCATTGTCATTCAGTTCACCACTTTGGTGATTGACTGTGAAAAAGGTATCCAACTTTGCCGTAAAAGCTTTGTTTCCCCCTGTCAGTGAAATCAAGTCAGGTATATTCTGGGGTACATACCAGAAGTATTGCCAGGCATTCCCCTCAGTGAAAGGGTAGCCGCCATTGGCTCCATACTTATAAGGATCGAAAGGCTCCATCCATTCTCCTTTCTTATTTTTCGGTTGAAAGAATTTTGTTTCTGCATTAAATAAATTCCTGTAAAAAGCAGAACGCTTCATAAAACGCCCATAATCCTCCTCTTTCCCTAATTTCCGGGCCAACAGTGCAACACACCAATCATCAAAAGCTTGTTCTAAAGTAATAGAAACAGATTGTGTTTGAATATCCTCAGGCATGTATCCATATTTCTCCCATACTTCAAAAGGAAAGTTCGGATGAGATACGATGGAACTGCTATGAACCGCTTCATAAGCCTTTTCCGCATCCACTCCTGCAACACCTTTCAGCACAGCATCCACAATGACAGGAATGGAGTGATTACCAATCATACAATAATTATCCTGCCCCCATAATTGCCATACAGGCAAATAACCATAATAGTCATATTGCCTCATCATGCTTTTAATAAAATCAGGAATGCGGTCGGTATGCAGCAAAGTATAAAGCGGATGAGCTGCTCTGAATGTATCCCATAAAGAAAAAGTGGAATAATGAACTTCATTATCGGCTACCTTACGTGTCGTATAATCGGCAGCCATATATTCACCATTTACATCGCTCATCGTATTAGGTTGTACCATAGTGTGATATAAAGCTGTATAAAAAATCTTTTTCTGCAAACCGGTACCTTGGATGATGACTTTCTTCAATTCTTTCTCCTAGCTGGCTTCGGCAGCAAAAGCAATATGTTCAAAGTTCCATCCGGGAACCTCAGCTGCCATATTCAACCGGGCATTTTCAATGGAAACTGAAGATAAAGCGACTTTACATATCAATTCATTATTCCACTTCTTGTCGAAACAGAATAATCCACACAGTTCTGTACCATTAATGACAGGAGTATTCTCATACCTCCGATTGCCATCATGTAACTGACTGGATAAGATTGGTTGGGAAAATTCAAGATGGAAATATATTTTCCTCAGTTTTGCCCATCCTGTAATAACACGATATCCTTCTACTACTGTAGGAGAAACTACACGGATTTGTGATTGAATTATCCGGCGGTTCCAACTCTCCTTATTTGCCGAATGATCTAAATCCAACCATAATTTCAACTGACCGCCATCAGAATAGATATAGCGATGTACCCCTACATGCACAGAAGCCGTCAACTCCGCTTGAATCTTCTCATCCGTTAATAATACTTGATAATACCCCGGACGCGCCTGTTCGTTTTGATGAGTAAAAGACGATTTCCTTTTATCACTCATGGTAGGAAATAGAAGGATATCTATAAAATCGGAAGCACCGGTTCCGCTTAAACGTGTATGACTGAAACCATAAATAATAGAATCATTATAATCATATCCCGAAGCTTGTGCCCAATCAGGCGCTTCACGAGTATCGGGACTCAGCTGCACCATACCAAAAGGGACAGTAGCTCCTGGATAATTATTCCCAGAAAGACTGGATTGAACAGCACCGGTTCCAATAAACGGATTAACCCAACGAGTTAGATTTTGGGCACTAATACAATTTACAGAAAGAATAAAAACAGCCAATAAATTTGCAAATCTTTTCATCATAGATTTAAGTTTCATTTATTGGCAAAATTAGTATATCCACACTCCCCACACAGATAAATTCTCGTCTATTTTAGCTTCATTTGCTTCATAAAGGCAAGTTTCTTGCCTCATCACCACTAAATATTACCATTATTCCGTTCATCCCAATTCATTTACCGCTAATAATGATTATCCCGACATCTCCAATCCCTCTTAATGTAAAAAAATCATAAATTCAGGAATGTTACTCCAATTACCGTATTCTTTTCACCTATTTTCTTATATTTGTAAATTATTCCATCACACAAACGTAAAAACAAATGGACCAGACCTTACTAAAATACTGGAAAACTTGTCTTCAAGATGCAGAGCGCAAAGCTATTGCTCTCAAAGGACCACGAATCACCCTAAACATTGATGACAAGATACTTAAATTCATTCCTCTCAAAAGTATTCCTGTTATTTTCCCTGATTGGAAAGCAGAAGACAGCAATGAAAAACAAAAAGTAATGATTGCTCCTTGTATTCTTTTGCCCGAATTTGAAAACGGCTGGACTTCCCAATCAGAAAGACCGGAATATCCCTTCTTGATTACTGCCACCATGTTGCCTGACGGCAAACTAACCGTATGCGAGAACGAATCAGACAGAATCCCAATATTTATTCGTAAATTTTTGGAGCCTAATGCAGCCAATGACCGCACTATAGCTTCTCTTTCAAAAGTAGATCAACTACTATCCAATTTTAACACTGAAGAAACAAAATGGGAGGCCTATTGGCAAGCATGCGAGCAGCTTTTCAAGAAAGCAACCGGCAAAACTTTCAGCACAATGAATTACTATGATAATCCAGAAATCATTATCATAAAAGCCTCCGAGCGCAATATGGCACAGCCCATAATCACACTATATGACAAACTCTTAAAAGATGACAATACCACTCCACATCCCCTGTTGAATTTATTAATACAAACAAAATCTGCTAACGCTCTTCCTATTCCAACTAACCGGAAAGTATATTGCAACCAAGAACACTGGGCACAAATGAGCAGCGACTTTCCTTTGTCCATATCTCAACGCGAAACACTAGCAATGTACACAACACCGGAATGTGCTGATATTTTTGTCGTCAACGGTCCTCCGGGAACAGGAAAAACCACTTTTCTGCAAACTGTCATTGCAAACAGACTTGCTCATAACATTCTAAACAATCCGGAAGAGCCGGAAATTATAGTTGCAAGTTCAGCTAATAATCAGGCGATCACCAATATCCTGAAGGATTTCAAAGCGGAAACAACCAATGACACAACACATCCCCGGTTGTCCAACCGCTGGCTACCCGAACTGGATACATTAGGCCTATATCTGTCAGGGAAAAAAGAGCTGCAACAACAGTACAAAATGATGTTCAACCCCAAAGGGGATGGATTTCCGGCAGCATACGATACACCTGAACGTCAAGAAGAGTACAAACAATTCTATCTGCAATGCTTCAATAACTTTTTCAAGAAAAACTATCAAGACGAAACAAAATGCCGGCAATTTCTCCGTAAAGAAATGCAAGCCCTCCAAAAAAAGATTATTCTCTGTATCCAAGCTGCCGAAACAACAGAATACGGAAACCGGAAGGAAAACAATATATTACAGAAGTTTATCCGTAAATTCCATGAGCCATTACCCTCCTACGACAAAGTAATAGAACAGTGGACTTTGACAGAAGAATTCAAAGAACGTTACGAAAAAATAAGTTCCAACCCTGAGTATGGCAACTTACCTTATACAGAAGACATGGCAGTAAGGCTGGATATCAGCTATCGGTATCAAATGTTCTGGTATGCCATACATTATCGGGAAGCCGAGTTTATTCACCGGTTAAGCAAGTGCGATGAAGGTAAGCAGCGCACACAAGAAGCCTATACCCAAAGATTAAAACGTTTGGCTTGCGTAATGCCCGTTTTCATCTCTACTTTCCATTCTCTACCCAAGTATATGACCTATGCGGAGAACGGAAAATGGGATATTCCTTTATACAATGGAATAGATCTGTTGATTGTAGATGAATCCGGACAAGTTTCACCCGAACTTGCCGTTCCCTCCTTCAGTTTGGCCAAGCAAGCGATTTTAGTAGGTGATATTCAACAAATAGAGCCTGTATGGTCCATTTCTGATGAATATTCATTCATTAATTTAAAGAATCTGGGCATTGTTTCCAACCAGTCCTCGGAAAAATACCGTTTTTTAGAAAACAATGGTTTCCTTTCTTCTTCCGGAAGTATAATGAAACTGGCACGTAAAAGCTGTAATTTTACAGTAAAAGGTGAAAAAGGAGCTTTTCTGACCGAACACAGACGATGCGTAGATTCCATTATTGCTTATTGCAATGATTATGTTTACCACGGCAGGTTACTTCCTAAAAAAGGTAACGAAGTAAAATACAAGTCCCTCCCTTCCAAAGGATATGTACACATCAACAGTTACAGCAGCCCTGGAAAAACAGGAAGTCGCCTCAACCGGGCTGAAGCGGAAGCCATTGTCTGTTGGCTGGAACTGGAAAAAGATAATCTGGAAAAGACCTATAAAAAGCCTATTCATGAAATTGTAGCCGTAGTAACTCCTTTTAAAGCCCAAGAGGCCGAAATACGGCATCAAATACAAAAAATATCAGGAAATGAGAAATATAAAGATATGATCATCGGCACCGTACATTCCCTGCAAGGTGCCCAATGTCCGATTGTTCTTTTTTCAACAGTCAACTCTCCCGAAGACCATTCTCTTTTTATGGAGCGTGATGGAAAATACAATATGCTCAATGTAGCGATATCGCGCGCTCAGCATCATTTCATTGTTTTTGGCAACATGAATATTTTCCATCCGGAAGAAAACACCCCGGTAGGAAATATGGCTAAATGGCTTTTCGATGATCCATCCAACGAGATTTCCAACAACTTTATTTACCAACAGGAAGTTCCGCTGTGCACCTACCACCCCACCCTTCGTCTGTCCACCACAGAAGAGCATATCCAGGTTCTGCACCAAGCTTTTGAAAAAGCAAGACACCGTCTGCTGATTGTATCTCCATTCATATCTATCCACGCCATAGAAAACGACCAGTTGGTTCCGCTGATACGCCACACGGTACAACGAGGAGTGGATGTCACAGTCTACACCGATTCGTCTCTAGATTATGATACGAAAACTAATCAGTTGCTCAGCCGTGCCGAAGAGGGACGGAACATATTAATAGAAAATGGCGCAACCCTCATTGAAGTAAAAGGTATCCACAATAAATCATTGGCCATTGATAACCATACACTTATAGAGGGTTCTTTCAACTGGTTATCTGCCAACCGCCATAAAGAATACTCCCGCCACGAATGTTCCATAGTTGTATCATCTGTTCAAGCCGATGAGTACATCAACAATCTGATAAAGGAACTAGAAAGCAGAGAAAAAACCTTTCAATCCCTATCTAAGCCTACAATCAATCTTGACATTGACCAAAAATATCCGGGGTTCTTTACAAAAGAATCTTTTAATGATTGTACAGAAGAAGATATTTGCCGTATAAAACAAAAAGTCCAAGAGTTAGGCATTCAGAAAACAGTCCTTCCACCTTATATCCATAAACAACGTGAAACTTTCCCACGTGCTTATGAACCCTGGTGCACAGAAGAAAAGGAAATTATATGTGAGTTGATGCAAAAGACCAATCATCTTTCTATTTTTATAGAATGTCTGCAACGTACAGGACAAGCAATTCAAATTCAGATAGAAGGCAAAAACAATTGATTATAATCCTGAACTGATATCCTTTTTATGATATTCGGGAAACTTGGGAAACAAGAATCAGTCCCTATACGGAAGAGAGGAGAAGGCAAAAGGTAATTTGCCTTTTCCTCTCTTCCGTATAGCATATGCAACTCCTGCCCAAAGTTCCTTATTTTTTGGAATACATCCAGGTCCATTTATGCCAAAGACTCTCTAACGGTCCCTGCTTATGTCCTTTCAACCACCATTTGCAGAACTGTACTTGCAACAAAAAGAGTACAAAACCAACCAGCAAACTCAACGTATATCCACAGTACGGAGCCAGATAAAGTCCGAAAGGGAAATAAATAATAGCTCCGGCAATAGATTGGGTGATATAATTGGTCAGACTCATCCTACCATAATAACGAAGATTTGATACAAAATTCTTAAACCTATCCCGTTGATAAAGCAATACAAAAGAAGCAACCAGTACAAATGTAAAAGCGAACTTTTGCCACATATCAAAAGCAGTTCCGGCAGTCTGGCGAATGAGTTCACTGTCACTAGCCATAATCAACTCTTTCAGTTGGAAAAGCGGAGCAAAAGAGATAGCGGAAATGATAAGAGCCTTCACCCAAAAACGAGTATGTTTTTCGGAAGTTACAAACAATTGTTTGCGTCCGATATACAACCCCATCAAGAACAAGCCGGCAGTCTGCCAAAAACGCCCTGCTCCCAGAGCCCAATATAGACTGGCTTTCTGACCAAAGGTCATATTCTTACCCAAAAACTCCCACAAATTCCCCTCTTTGGTATATTCCGCCACTTCTTTATACATCGCGCCCACTCCCCAATCGGGCAAAGTATGAGAAGGATCAAACAGACCTACTATATAATGATACCACTCAACGGGCTGCAATAGAAACAAAATAGCCGTAACTAGTATGGCACAGTCACTCCACTTGCGCACCACGAACAATACGATTCCCACTACCGAGAACAGCAACAACACATCTCCTGCCGGAAAAAAAGCTGCATTCAGCGTAGCAAAAGCTACCAATAACAGCAAACGCCACAGAAAACGATAACCAAAATCTTTTCCTTTACGCTGTTGGTTAGCCGACTGAATATAAAATGTAAATCCAAACAGCAAAGCAAAAATGGCATACGATTTTCCAGCCAATAAAGTAAATGTAACATTGAATACCCCGTCATTCAGTATATTCAACCATGCAGGCTGGTCTACCGGATAAACCGGAAAGATGAAATGCTCCAAACTATGCACTAAAAGAATTGCCATGACTGCAAATCCCCGTAAAGCATCCACCACCTCAACGCGTGGCAGTTTTTCTGATAATTGTTTTTCCATGAACTAGTTATTATTGTTTATTTAAAATTCGTTTTACCCAGCGGTTGGCCGGTTTCTCAAAATAGTAATAAGAAAGCAGACTCAGCCCGATAGCGACTGCAAAGATAAGCGGAATACTGATATACAGACTGATATGCCAATCGTATGTTTGCGCCAACTGCACATAAGCAAATAATATCCACTATACTCTCCTCTTCGGTGCTATTCCTGCTCTACATATCCGGGGGAGCGGTGAGCAACATTGGATAATAGACTACAGACAATATCATCAGAGTTTTGACAACTCTTACCAAAAACTGTATATTAAAAAGAGAAACTGATTTCCTACAATATTTCCTTTAAATTCCAAGCCTGTATATGCCTGACCCCTTCATTGGAAGGGAATTGTACCTCATCCATGGAAACGACATATTTTTCATAATTATCACCTATCGTCAGCAAAGGAGCATATTCCCGTTCCATGGTTTGTGCCGTTTCCAACATGTAAGTTGCTTGGAGATAAATCACTCTATCGTCCTTCATAGCAACAAAATCAACTTCTTTATCCCGAAAAGAACCTGTATATACAATATAGCCTAAACGACGAAGTTCCAAATATACTGCATTCTCCAACAAATACCCGACTCCATAAGCAAAGCCCGGATAAAGAAAATTCTTAAAGGACAAGTCATTCAGATAATACTTGCAATTACCTGCCACCACATCCTTTCCTTTTATATTGTAACGTTCTGTTTTATAAGCAAGAAAAGCTTCTTCTATATAACCTAGATAATTAGATAAGGTATCATAACTCACCTTCCGGTTCTTGGATTTAAAGAAATTAACAATATGCTGAACGGAAAACAGATTGGACGCATTATTCACCAAATAAATAAAAATATCATCCAATAACCTTACATCACGAACGGGTTTACGCTTCACTATATCACGCAACAAAATCGTATCTTTCACAGAAGCGACGTACTGTTTTTCTGACTCGACAGTGGGCAGGTTGTACAATTCGGGCAAACCGCCTTTCTGTAAATAGGCCAAATAAGAAGCCCGACCGGCAGGTTGCTGCATCAACTGTAAATATTCAGCATAACTATAGGGGAATATATGAAATTCTACATAACGACCCCACAAAATTGCCAATCTTGTCGGTATAAGATTTCCGTTCCAGTCCCAATTGATACGTATTTCCACCCCAAAGGTTATACTTTTCTAAAGCTTTCCATTTATCGTCCATACTCGAATCTTTTCCCACAAAGATAGTTTTTTTCGAGTATAATCGAAAAAAAAGCACTGTTTATTTCTTTTTTCGAGTATAATCGAAAAAACGTATCTATCTCAAACTGAATTAAAGAAAACGAATACAATCCGGCAGTATGTAAAATTTAACAAATTACTTAAACAAGCAAACTATTATTTTCCTACATTTGTTACCAGTGAAACTTTAAATACGAAAGAACATGAAAGCAAATCCTGTATTTAGTTTATACATCCCTACCAAATTAGTATTTGGTTGCGGAGAAATCAAGAAATTATCCAGTGAAAAATTACCGGGAAAAAAGGCACTGGTCGTCATCTCATCCGGAACTTCCATGCGGAAATATGGATATTTGGAGAGAGTACTTGCCCAATTAAGACTGAATAATGTAGAAACACTGGTTTACGATAAAATCCTTCCCAACCCCATCAAAGAACACGTCATGGAAGCAGCCGCCATCTGCCGGGAGGAAAAGTGCGACTTTGTAGTAGGACTGGGAGGCGGAAGTTCCATCGACTCAGCCAAAAGTATAGCTGTTATGGCCTGCAACGACGGTGACTACTGGGATTATGTATCAGGGGGTAGTGGCAAAGGACGTCCTGTTACCAAAGCACTTCCCATTATCGCCATCCCTACTACCGCCGGAACCGGAACAGAAATGGATCCATGGACAGTGATTACCCACGAAACGGCTCAAGAAAAGATAGGCTTCGGTTGTCAGCTGACTTTCCCTACCTTATCTATTGTAGACCCGGAACTGATGGTTTCCATTCCTCCGCACCTCACCGCCTATCAAGGGTTCGATGCATTCTTCCATGCCGCAGAGGGTTTTATCGCCAATTGTGCAACACCCATCAGTGATCTTTACGCCTTAGAAGCCATCCGTCTGATCTACAAATATCTGCCAGTAGCCGTAGCCGACGGAAAGAATTTGAAAGCGCGTGCCAAAATTGCTTGGGCCAGCACCTTGGCAGGCATGGTAGAAGCCACTTCAAGCTGCACTTCCGAACATTCATTAGAACATGCCATGAGTGCTTATTATCCACAACTTCCTCATGGAGCAGGACTCATTGCCTTGTCTGAGGCATACTTCGAAACTTTCCGGCATGACTGTACAAAACGTTACATGAAAATGGCTGAAATGATGACCCAGAAAAAGAGCAACCGTCCGTCCGATTTCATTGATGCATTGATTACACTGCAAAAAGAATGTAAAGTACATTCTATCAAACTGAGCGAATTTGGTATCCAATCCGAAGATTTCCCCAAATTTCTGCAAAATGCAAGAGATACGATGGGAGGACTGTTCACTCTCGACCCACGCCCGATTACAGACGAAGGAATCCTGCATATCTTTAAAAATTCTTATAAATAATGGATAAAGAACTAGACCTTGCCGTAACCTGTTACGGCAAGGTAAAACCATTGAAATATGATTTGGTCCTCCTCCCTTGGGGAGCTACCGAACCGCATAATCTGCACCTGCCTTATCTGACAGACTGTATTCTGAGCCACGACATCGCACTAGATGCTGCAAAACTGGCAAAAACACATTACGGTATTCGTTGCATGGTCATGCCTTACGTCACTGCCGGTTCACAGAATCCGGGACAACGCGAGCTGGATTTCTGCATCCATTATCGCTATGAAACGCAAAAAGCGATTTTAAGCGACCTAGTTGCCTCTCTATACGCCCAGGGATACCGCAAAATGGTCATTATCAACGGACATGGCGGCAATACATTCAAAAGTATGATACGTGACTTGTCACTGGACTATCCCGACTTCCTGATAGCCAGCAGCGAATGGTTTGCCTTTGTCCCTGCTAAAGAGTACTTTGATGAACCGGGTGACCATGCAGATGAATTGGAAACTTCTGTTATGATGCATTATCATCCGGAATTGGTAAACCTGGATGAAGCCGGAGATGGAAATTATAAGAAGTTCGCTTCGCAAATGCTGAATGAAAAAGTGGCATGGATTCCGAGAAACTGGCAAAACGTTTCGCAAGATACCGGTATAGGCAATCCTAAAAAAGCAAGTGCCGGAAAAGGGAAGAAATACGCCGAAGCAGTCGTCGCAAAATATGCATTACTGTTTGAAGAGTTGGTACATAAAGAACTTTATTAATGCCTCATCACTCAAGAAGATCATCTGACCTTTTTAAACGATGGTCTTCTATGTTCATATCACCTCCGCTTCTTCGTTATCAGATACATTTTCAGCTACCTTAGTTATACTTGCCATTTCAAAGTCCATACATATCCATATAAATATATGTATAACCATCGACTATGAAAAGAATAAATGTCCCCATGTGCCCATAAACAAACCACTCCCTGCACTATCTGCACAAGGACTGTCTCTTATACACATCTCCGAGCC
>ERZ1026933.772-NODE-772-length-11580-cov-3.851020_pt1 | contig 11580 bp, 10 predicted proteins | sample MGYA00519252_ERZ1026933 | MGnify/ENA primary metagenome ERZ1026933 (study PRJEB26926, sample SAMN06164828) | human gut metagenome | biome: ENVO:00009003; feature: ENVO:2100002; material: ENVO:00002003 | host: Homo sapiens | place: USA | collected 2012 ... | reverse complement strand
ACTGCCGCAGAGAGTCGATACGCTGTCGCTGCTGTGCATACTTCACGGAGTCGGCGGTAGCCATCTGGAGCTTCATCTGCTCCATTTCCATCCGCATATTCGCCTCATTGAGCCGGGCTTCTTCCAACGATTTCCGCATATCCGCCAGATGGATAGAGTCCGAATCCCGTTTCAAAGGAACATGTCCGTTCGTTATTGTATCTCCGGCAAATATCTTCTTAACCGCCTGTTCCAACTGTGCCTGCGCCCCGATTGCCAGAAAAGAAAGGAACAACACCAGTAACGACCGTTTTATTTTATTTATTTCCATACCTTATATCCCTTGATTATAATTAAGGTTAATCTAACATTTCATTAAAAACAGAGCAAACATACGGATTGTTTTTGACATTACCATTTCCAAATTGATTATCTTTGCCACTAAAAGAGAAAAAGCATGAATATATTATTACTTATCGGGGGATTAATCCTCATTCTTCTAGGAGCTAACGGATTAACAGACGGTGCCGCCTCGGTAGCCAAGCGTTTTCGCATCCCTCCCATCGTGATCGGACTTACCATCGTTGCATTCGGTACTTCTGCCCCGGAACTGACGGTCAGTGTATCTTCTGCTCTCAAAGGAAGCGCGGATATTGCCATAGGCAACGTGGTGGGAAGTAACATTTTCAATACATTGATGATTGTAGGCTGCACGGCATTATTCGCCCCGATTGTCATCACCCGCAATACACTTAGAAAAGAGATTCCGCTCTGCATACTTTCTTCTATTGTCTTGCTGATTTGTGCCAATGATGTATTTTTGGATAAAGCTCCGGAGAATATCCTGAACAGGGTAGACGGCTTGTTGTTGCTTTGCTTCTTTGTCATTTTCATGGGCTACACTTTTGCCATCGCTTCCAAGCCGGTTACAATGGAACAACAAGCAGAACATCCGGTCATAGAAGAGGAAACAGAAATCAAATCACTGCCTTGGTGGCAATCCATTCTTTACATCATCGGAGGCTTGGCCGCCCTTATTTATGGAGGGCAGTTGTTTGTCGACGGTGCCACGGGCATCGCCCGCAACCTGGGTGTCAGCGAATCGATTATCGGACTGACACTGGTTGCAGGAGGTACTTCTCTTCCTGAACTGGCTACGTCTATCGTTGCCGCATTAAAGAAAAATCCAGAAATAGTTCCTTTGCATGTCACCCAAACTCTTTTTGCTTTATGATCCGGTGCTTTACATAAAATGTTCTTAATTCGCCCACATACCACACGTAGCCGATGACCAACTTTTCCATTCTTCCGCGCAATGTACATTCCGTTTCTTGCCTGATAAAAGAACCGTTCTATTCTTGTCTCATCTGCCGAAACAACATCTGCTCCCTTATTGGACGGTGCTTTATGTACAATAACACTATCAAAATCCAAATATGCTGGAGCCAATTTTCTTAATCTTGCTGTATATTCCTGATCGTCTCCATAAATAAAGAACTCTGAAATAGGTAATCCGGCTGTTTCTGCATATTTCAAATTAACAAAACAGCCAACAAATGAACAGGTGTCAATCAATAACAATTTATTTCTTCTGATCATATCCAATCCCAGTCCTAGTCTGGAGTTGTACTGAAAATCAGGAACATTCATGTCAAACAGATTTCCATCTGTCCAGTACACCAGTGAAGCCAGATACGAGAACTCCCCATTTATTGCCTGTCCTTTATTTACAAGACTCATCAGTGCATCTTTCTCTGGAATCGAATCGTCATCCATAATCCATGCATACTGATAGCCCAGTTCTATCGCTTTTTTGAGACCAAATGCAAATCCACCTGCACCTCCAAGATTTTTCCCAGTGTTATAATATTTTACTCTTTTATCCTGAATAGTAGACACCATATCCCCAGTGCCATCATTACTATTATTATCAACAATCAGAACATCATGGCTTTCAAAAGTCTGGTTTAAGAGTGCACTTATATTCTCTTCCAGTAATTTCTTTCTATTGTACGTCACTACAACTTCTACATACTTATTCATAATATATATCCTCACCTTGCTTTTCTATCTTTTTCTGACTTTTTATTATTCCAACACATGCAATGGAAGCTATAATAAATGGATTATATCTAAAAGACAATAATTGCGGATCCGTTATACAATGAATCAAAAAGAGCGCGCATCCCAAGCACATATATACATTTCTAGTCAAAACGCTATAGCATTGTACTACCATCATCACTGCACACAGCACAACAAGCATTATTATTCCATACTTTAACAAAACTTGTAAATAAGATGAATCAACATAGAAATAATCCATTCCAGATACTTTCGTTCCGTCAATTCCTGTAAGCCATGTAATAGGCTGACCAAATAGTGAAATACCATATGTTTCTATTGCGATTTTACCAAAATAGGGTCTATTTGACAGTGCCACATTTACTGCCATATACATCGGTTCGTTATAATGTTCAATGTAAAAATACTGTGCTAGGATAGTTACAATCGCACATGCAAAGGGAGAAACCTCTAGAATACGTTTGAAAACTTTTCCTTCAAATAATACCTGTTTTACTTTTTCAATGTTGAATACATAATATAAAACAATCCCGGCATTAATAATAATGAACACTGCTAATGTATCCGTCATTTTATAAAACCACACATTCACAATCTCTATTAAAATCCATCTGCTTAATTTGATGCGATTTTTTCTGCTTGCAATGTATGCTAACACTGTATGTAAAAATAAATTGGGTCCAAATGTAGCAAAATAAAATCCCAAGCAAGCTCTTCCATCTCTTACTTCAGAAGGAATAGCCCCTATAAACCATGCTGCAATTACCAGTACAATTCCCACAAAAGCGCTGATACAATATGTTTTTATTACATCTTCTGGTTTTGACTTCGAACAATATAGCATAAATATAACAATATATATTAAGTCGCTATCCGCTTGATTAAAAAATATATTTCCTATAATCAAAAGGGCAATTAACCCCCACATCACCAAATTTCGAATACTAAATTTTGAATTCTTTAAAAAAAGTAAGGCTGGAACAGCCACTGCTACAAATCTTAGACCCTTGCATAGCATAGAAAGAACCGCAGATGATGCAGGAAGATATGACTGTCCAATAACAAACACAAAAACGCATATTCCATAGCATATAGTTGTTATATCATTGACCTTTATCTTTAAATTAATTTTATTAATCATTTATCTAATCCATCGTTAAGTGCCATATACTCTTGCACCTTACAAGTTCCTTTCACAAAAGCATTAGTTGATTTTATCAGGGAGAACTAACCAGTCTCCTATTTTTTTGTCCCATTCTTCTGTCTCAAACGGCACAATTGCCCCAAAGTGATAAAATGTCATTTCACCAAAATAGACTTGACCATTAGCTTCATAAAAATCAACTCGAACATGCGGAAATCCCGCACTAAGTTTTTCTGCCAACATTACCATTTTTTCAAAATGCTCTGGTTTTTCAATTGAGCATTCAGAATTCGGATAATGCTGCACAATGTTCATGTGATGAAACTGCATATCATAGAAATCGAACTTCGTATTTTTTAAACCACGCTCAGATGCTACAAACATCAACTTTGGTTCTCCATTGAAACAAAAGAACTTATAATCACGAAGTTCACCAGTTTCCTGATCCTCCATATACTTTTCCTCAATAATTCTCGGTTTTACTCCCTTATAAGGCCACTCTCTTGTCCACAAATAATAATTATTAGTCAATGATTTTTCAATCTTCGCCTTTACTTCTTTTAAATTCAGTTTTGACTTATCTTTGCAAACAACCAGTCCGCCTGAATCGTGAGTGCATTTCAGAACAAATTGATTTGGAAGCTCATTGAAGTTGATATCCTCAAATTTATCCCATACACCAAGCGTCGGGATAACATACTGTTCACCAATTTTATCTGCAATATATTTTTTTACTTCGTATTTGTCAACCAATGTAATAAGATCCGGCCTTCTATAATACAGTTTGAGCCAGTTCAATTTTTCGTTGAATGTCTTCGGATTCTTAAAATCAATAAACTTTCCAAACTCTGCATAATAAAAAATTTGCAGATATGGCTTGTCCGGCATCCAATTAAGCAGTCTGTGGTTCACAAAATAGCCAGCCACACGCCGCAAACCATGTTTTTTTTCACCCATCTTACTCACACTCCTTCACATAATCCAAAAGTATCTGCATTTTTTTCAAGACTTTTTCAGACGAATACTCCTCCAACAAGCATCGCCTTGCTTGTTTTCCGCATTCTGCCATCTGTCCAGGATTTGCAATGGCCCATTCCATTTTATCCTTTAAATCTTCAACATTGTTCGTCTGAAACAGAAGACCATTTTCAAACGATTTGATCAAGCTTCTAGGACCTGTTTTACAATCGCTGGATATACAAGGAACACCGAAAGCCATTGCTTCCATTAGTGCATTTGGCATCCCCTCGTAATCAGATGTCATCACAAACATATCCGCTACTTGTAGCTGTTTCTCGATGCTCTGGCTTCTCCCCCGTAGAAAAACATGATTAGCAAGTCCATATTCATCGACTAAACCTTCAAGGTATTTCTTTTGATTTCCCTCACCGAAAATATCCAGTGTAATTTCAGATTTTATCTTTGTAATATCAACCATCGCTTTCAGAAGAAGCGGATAATTTTTTTGTTCGTGAAGTCTGCCTACTGCAATTATTTTAGAAATTTTCCTACTATAAATTTCTTTATGATTATCAATAAACTTTGATGAAAGAGGATTGGGAACAACAAAGCACTTTTTTCTTAAATCGGCTGAGAAATATTCCGATTGCTCTTCATTTTGAACCAGAATGGCACAAGATTTCTTAGCCAGGTAATCGCGAAAATTTCTTAACAATCTTTTTTCTGGCATTGTCCACGGATTATTTCTGATGGTCAAAACAAACGGAATTTTCATTCCTGTGATTGCAAGCCAAGACACATACAGAACGGTTCCAACAAACGGAATAATTACATCAGGCTGAATTTCTTTGATAATTTTTCTCATATCAAAGATTCTCATTCCTTTTGTTATTGTACTATCCTTTCGTTGTGGCATTTCATGTATCTGTACCTTTTCTGAAATAGAATAGTCTCTCTCTGACGTTTTATATGTAATAATATGAACGTCTTCGCCAACATCAGCCAATAAGCCAGATAAAACTGAAACAACTCTTTCGGCTCCACCTCCTGTAAGGCTCCTAATTGTAAATAATATTTTCATTCTATCTCCTGTTCCGCTTTTTTGATTCGCTTTACATATTTCTTAAGAGTTCAACCCACTGGTTTATAATTGCGGCTGTATTGAAACGATCCAAATCTTTTTTTGTTTTTGACGCAAATTGCTTTAGCAACGTTTCATTTTTCATCAGTTTTATCGCACAATCTGCGAACTGCTGAACATTTCCTTCTTCTACTAGGTATCCATTGATACCATTATCAATCGTTTCTTCAGGTCCTTCCTTACAACGAAAGCTAACAGCCGGGAGTCCTGTTGCCATTGCTTCCATCAGAACTAGCACAAACCCCTCATAACGCGAAGATAAAAAAAACAAGGACGATTCCATATATTCTTTATGAATATCATCAGAAAATCCTTTTAGTTCTATATTCCTGAGCCCCAGTCCGTCAATCTGCCCCTGAAGTTCTTTTTGAAGCGGTCCTTGTCCATAAATATCTAATTTCCAGTCCGGGACTTCCTTTTCAATCAAGGCCCAAGCCTCAACCAGCATATCAAAGCCCTTTTGTCTACTTAAACGTCCAACTGCAATCGCACGTTTTTGTGTCAACGGCGTACTTTCGCATGTATCAACTGCAATTGGGTTATAAATATATGTCACATTTTTGCAATGTTTGTATTGTGTCAAGTAGTTATTTAAATCATTCTTGCCTAATACCACAACACAATCAGCATGTTCTGCCGCCAGTTTTCTGGCATATTTGACCAGTTTATTAGGGCTTATATAATAGTTAAAATGTTCCCATGCGATACATTTACATATTTTCTTTATCTGCAAAGGAATCAAATAAAGATATAACGCTACATCGACTGCTATCATGACGTCAATCTGTTCTTCTTTTACATATTTAATCAATTGCTTTTCGACATAGATTTTTCTCAAAGCTGAATTCTCGCATTTTTCTCCATTTAGTGAGTAAAGTTTAATGTTTTTATCTATTTCAAATTTGCAAGAGTTTCCATGCTGACAGCTGATAATCCTCACATCAAAATTTTTTTTTACTAACTCATTTGCAATGACAGATGTAACTCTCTCAGTACCTCCGCCGCTTTCAAAATTCATTATTAAGAAACCTACTTTTTTATTCATCTCAGGCAGTTCTCCATCGGTTCAAATAATAACTTTCCATATATTTTGCAGTTGCGTCCATATCAAATCCTGCATCAATCACATACTGCTGCATATTGGTATGTGCTTTCAGATTCTGTGCCATTTCAAGTGCTGCATTCGCCCACTTTTCTGCCCCATCACTCAACAGTAGTTTCCGGTAGATTGGTGTAATATCCGTTTCTGGTGGTAATCCTTCAGAGCAGACAATAGGAACACTCGCCGCCTGTGCTTCGATTGCAACAATACCCAGACCTTCAAACAAAGATGGAAAAACAAACACATCCATCGCTTGATAAATTCTGTTCATATCCTTTCTATTTCCAAGAAAATGCACACAATCTGAAAGGCCTTTTTCGACCACTTTGCTTTTTACTTTCTCTTCTAATGGCCCGGTGCCAACAAGAATCAATTCAGCGTCAGGCTTTTTCTTCTTGAGCTCTGCAAAAACATCAATCAAGAAATCATGGTTTTTCTGAGGATGCAGGCGGCCAACATGGCCGACAACAAATTTATCCTTTAACCCCAGTTCTTTCCTGATTTCATTTCTGGTATCCGCATCCGCAATAAAGTTCTGCGAATCAATCGCATTTTTCAGTACTTGAAACGGCTTGTCTTTGAACAGATATTTTCCAGCTTCCTCAGAGCAGGCGAAAAGATCTGTTGCGTTTTTGGTAAACATTCGCTGCATGAACAGCTTCGGTAAATATTTTATATCGTGTACTGTCTCATTATTATGTGAATGAGCAATTCTGACGGGGATACCTGCTTTCTTTGCAGCTTTCAGGCAGAAATATCCAATCGTGTAGGCGTGACAATGAACAATTTTATATTCGTGATGCTGAGCAAAGAAAACTGCCAAATCTTTTTGAAATTTAGGAAGGTTCAAATCCTCCCGGAAAGACAGTTTGTAAACATGTCCACCCATTTTTTCAATTTCATCATCGTAAAACTGTTTTTCCTTATAAACGACCAAAAAATCAAACTGTACTTTCGTTCTGTCAATTTTCCGGTATATATTCATCAACAAAGCCTGCGTACCGCCTGCTTCCATTCGCTGCAAGATATGCAAAACTCTTATAGGCTCTCCCATGTATTCTTCCTCCACAAAATCTCAAAGAGATTTGATTTTTTGAATCAGTTTATTCGGCAGCACAGATTTCAACCGTGCTTTTGGCTGAAAGCCAACCTTTATATTCTCTATAAAACCTGGTTCATCGATGCTCTTATAGAAAGTATCTCTAGTCACAGGCCTGTTGCTCGGCTGCACCAGATTATGCTGCTTCACCATGCCCTCTTCCAACGTTGCTTCTTCTACTTCTGCAAGAACCCGCATCATTTCAAAGAGCTTTTGGCCTTTTTCGGTATTTACAAATACACTGGACACGCCCTTTGGAGAATTGAAGTTCGGATGGCTCTTTGCAATTCCCCAGAAATCACCCACTGTCAAATCTCCCACACGGCTCGTATTCGCATAAGCACACTGATAACAGCTCTCTCTATAGCAGTCGCCATCCATAAAATGTTTTCCATAGCGATCAAGGGAGAGTGTCTTTGTCTTTGTCTTTGTCTTTGTCTTTAGCAGGTATTGTGTTCCCCAACCTCTCTTGTCTTTGGAACGGAAGTTGAAATAGATTACTCTGCCAGCCGTCTGCTTGTTCTGGTATTCCAGATACTTTTTGAAGAATTTCGGCGAAGGCACACCGTGGCAAATCAGGTCAACTGTATATAGATTTTCTGGATTGCCACCCAAAAAAGCATACAGACCTGCAATCTGGCAGGGAGTTCCTGTAAATAGTACCGTTTTTCCCTCTGACAAACGCTGTTTGACCTTTGCGTAGCTATCTTTCGGGTCAGACTGAACATACTTAGAGGACTGTAGTTTCTCTCTTTCTGCTTCATCTGTCACTTCAATGTGGCTTACTGCCAGCTGCTCGTCATAGGCAGCACCATAAACCACACCGCCCATTTGCAACATAGTTTTCGCTGCACTATCCGCCGCACCGCCAGATGCAGAGCGCATAATATCCACATCATTTTTATTGCGCCACGCCCAAACTTTATATGGCTCATTCCGATGAAATTCCGTATTTTCTACTGGACACTTTTTCAAGCACACCTTGCACTCGATGCAGCTTTTTTCATCAACAGACGGATACCAAAATCCCTCTTTGTTTTCTACCATAGAGATACAGTGTTTTGGGCAGCTTTGCTCACAGCTTTTACATCCCACACATTTCTCTTTTATCCTCGATATGTTCTCCATTTTATTCCTCTAAATTTTTTCTCAGATACTCCTTCGCCACTTCTCTATGTGCTTTCAACTGCTCATCAACTTTCGCGTAATCAATCGCCTTTTCATTGATGTTTTCTGTATCTTCAATTTTCGTTGTCATCCGATTGGCCAGTCCCAGTCGCTTTAGCAAATCGCTCAACTTTTCTTCATTACCATAGCTGTTACCTACACTCTTGCGAATCAATGTTGTAAACGGCCGATGTGTGATCACTGAGAAGATGCTGCCGTGGAAGGTATCGGTAATAACTTCTTCTGCATTTCTGAAATAGGCCAGAACTTCAAAGGGTGAGCAGTCCACGAATCGGTCTGCACATTTTTGGATACCACCAATTGCATATACCTTCAAATTCTTTTTCTTTGCATAAGCAGCAATCCAATCTGCCTCATCATTGGAAATACGACCTGCATACGCGTACAGAATCAAATACTTCTCATTCGTCTGAACCTGTGGGATTTTGTCGCAGCAGTTCATGTAATCATAGGTCAGAACCGGATCCAGATTGTACACTGGTTCTTTCCCAGTGAGCTGTTCTACAATAGTTCCTGAATTAGCATCTCGTACAGAAATCGCGTCAAACTTCTTCAACAAAGCTCCGACTTCAGTAGCCTTTTTATACTTTTCCAGCTTTTCCAATGTGGTATTACCGAAAGACGCTGCATAAGTGATAAGTTTCTTCGCATGGTTATTTTTTCCAAACAATTCTGGCGAATAGCCTACATTGGAATTTTTTTGAATACAGTTAAAAACCTCGTCACTGCCAATCACAAGACAATCCACTGTCGGATTGTAGTTCATTTCGTCTGCAATTCCCAAAAGCGGCATATACTTTCTAGCAAAGGACTGTTTATATCGGATGAACGATAATTTGTGTGCAAGAGGAGCCCGATACCGAAAAGTTTCCAGCCCCTTTTCTATCTTTCGGACAACCTTGTTTTTACTATCTGCATTTTCTGCAATTACTGGAGCACCTACATGGTAGTCCACAAATTCTACATTACAGCCAACTTCCTCAATTAGCTGCTTCAATGCATATGCCTGCAAAAACGAACCGTAGTTTGCAATGCGCTGCATCGACATGATTCCAACTTTTCTCATCCATCCATCCTCAATACAATTCATCTACCAGTTTTTCAAGTTTCTCATTAAACTTGGCATTATTACTACTCATACCATGCCCCATGCCGGCAACAATCTGATCATAGTTCGTTATGATATCTCCCAGTGTATTAATGTCCTCCACCGGAATAATCGTTCCCATTCTCTGCGCCACGTTTCTCGCAAACTCCACCTGATGATCGTTCACATGCTCATTGAACTGATGCTGACGTGGCACAACAATAGGAGTCTTACCTATCTGTAGTGGCATGATAAAACTTGCCGGGCCACCGTGAGTGATCACAATACGGGCGTCGGCCACATTTTTCACCATCTGCTGATATGGAATCAACTTACTCCACTGACAGTATTTCGGCTCATATGTACTAAAGCCAGTCTGGATAATTACATCTTCGTTTATAATGCCGTCCTTCTTTAATTCATCTATTTTCTGAATCAGCCGATTAAATGGCTGCTCATGTGTTCCTACCGTCACAAAAATCATTTTCTCGTCCCCTACTTAGAATATGCTTCCAAGGTTAACCGCCTTTGGATAAACCTTTTTCTGCTCTTCCCACTGCACAACAAACTTGTCCACAATGGGGTAAACCATCTTTCCTGTCATTGTCGGCTTATCAATTCGATCAAACACCTCGATATAGACCAGTTTTGCCCCCATCATCTTGCCAATGTAGAAGAAAGGAACCGCAACTGCTGCACCACAGGAAATAATTAAGTCAGGTTTTTCTTTGTGCAACACTTTCCATGCAATTTTAGTGTTCTTGATAAGAGCCTTTATACTTCTGTTCGTTGGATAGTAACACGGATACATTTTTTCGCCTTCTAGTAGGCTTCTTGCATCCTCCTTATCAAACGTAACCCAAAAATGATCCTTGTTTTTCCAAAATGGCTTTAACATATAAAGGTGGGTTAAATGACCGCCAGATGAACCCACCAAGCATACCTTTATATTTTCTTTATTTTTCATCTGACTCTCTCCTCTAATTTTCCTTGATCTTGCTTAATCTCTCTGGAAAATATCTCTGGTATAGACTTTCTCTTTCACATCATCCAAGCACTTGTCATAGCGGTTCGCAATGATGGCCTGACTCTGCTTCTTGAACTCATCCAGGTCATTAACTACCTTACTACCAAAGAAAGTATCCCCGTCTTTCAGGGTCGGCTCATAGATGATGACAGTTGCGCCTTTTGCCTTGATACGCTTCATGACACCTTGAATGGAACTCTGACGGAAGTTGTCGCTGTTACTCTTCATAGTCAGACGATAAACGCCTACAACAACTTCTTTCTCCTTGCTCTCATCCCAGCTGTCATTTGCTTCATAAGCACCAGCAATCTCCAAAACACGGTCGGCGATGAAGTCTTTGCGAGTTCTGTTGCTCTCAACAATAGCCTCGATCAGGTTTTCCGGTACATCGGCGTAGTTCGCCAGCAGCTGCTTGGTGTCTTTCGGCAGACAGTATCCACCGTAGCCAAAGGACGGGTTGTTATAATGAGTACCAATACGAGGATCCAGGCAAACACCGTTGATGATCTGCTGAGTGTTCAGCCCTTTCATCTCAGCATAGGTATCCAGTTCGTTGAAGTAGCTGACACGCAGTGCCAGATAGGTATTGGCGAACAGCTTAACTGCCTCTGCCTCAGTAAAGCCCATGAACAGAGTGTCAATGTTCTCCTTAATTGCACCTTCCTGCAGGAGTTCTGCAAAAGTGTGTGCTGCCTTTACCAGTCGAGCATTATCCACGTCGGTTCCGACGATGATACGGGAAGGATAAAGGTTATCATACAGAGCCTT
>ERZ1026933.748-NODE-748-length-11772-cov-7.645472_pt1 | contig 11772 bp, 10 predicted proteins | sample MGYA00519252_ERZ1026933 | MGnify/ENA primary metagenome ERZ1026933 (study PRJEB26926, sample SAMN06164828) | human gut metagenome | biome: ENVO:00009003; feature: ENVO:2100002; material: ENVO:00002003 | host: Homo sapiens | place: USA | collected 2012 ... | reverse complement strand
TAAGAGATGCCATCAGTGCAGGTTACCGCCTGATTGATACGGCGCAGGCATATGGTAACGAACAGAACGTGGGTAATGCTATTAGGAATTGCGGTGTACCCCGTGAGGAACTGTTCATCGTGACAAAGGTATGGATTTCCAATGCCGGCTACGAGCGTGCCAAAGCCTCCATCGATGAATCTTTACGCAAACTTCAGACCGACTACATCGACCTGCTGCTCATTCATCAGCCGTTCAGCGATTACTACGGCACATGGCGTGCAATGGAGGAAGCGTACAAGACTGGCAAGTTGCGTGCTATCGGTGTATCAAACTTTTATCCAGACCGTTTCATCGATCTGGCGGAGTTCAGCGAAATACCGCCTATGGTCAATCAGGTGGAAACGCATGTGTTCAACCAACAGATAGAGGCACAGAAGATTATGGAGCAATACGGCACACGCATTATGGCATGGGGACCATTCGCCGAAGGGCGCAACAACTTTTTCGATAACGAGACACTGATAGCCGTCGGCACAAAATATAACAAAAGCGCGGCACAGACCGCTCTGCGCTACCTTATCCAACGCGGCGTGATTGTCATTCCGAAATCTGTCCGCAAGGAACGTATGGAGCAAAATATCAATGTATTCGACTTCACGTTGAGTGACGAGGACATGCAACGCATCAGCCAGTTAGACTTGAGACAGAGCCTGTTCTTCTCACACTATGACCCGCAGACGGTGAAATGGCTTTGCAATTATGGAAAAAGCAAATAAGAACAAGCAACTGAAAGTGCTGCTGGTAAACGGAAGTCCGCATCACTGTGGAAATACGTTTACCGCACTTTCGGAAGTGGCGAAAACCTTGGAAGAAAAAGACATAAAAACTGAAATCGTCCACATCGGTAACCGTCCCGTACAAGGGTGTATCGCTTGTTATAAGTGTAGGGAAAAAGGTTTCTGCGTATTCCAGGATGAGATTTACCTGACCTTGCGTGAGAAACTGGCGGAAGCGAATGGCATCATCATCGGTTCGCCAGTCTATTTCGGTGGGCCATCGGGAAGTCTCTGTGCCTTGCTCGACCGCCTGTTCTATTCCAGTGGCCAGTTGGCACAGTACAAGCCGGCTGCATCTGTAGTGGTTTGCCGCCGCGGAGGAGCTACAGCCACATTCGACCGCCTGAACAAATACTTCACAATTCTCAATATGCCCGTTGTTCCATCACAATATTGGAACTGCGTTCATGGGCGGAATCCGGGAGAAGCATTACAGGATGCGGAAGGTTTGCAAACCATGCGCACGCTGGCTCGCAATATGGCGTGGATGTTGCGCAACCTGTGCGATAGTACACACCCCTCCGAAACTGAAGAAAGGCTACATACAAACTTTATCCGATAATTTGCATATGAGAACAATATACCAGATATTTTGCCTGCTACTTGCTGCGACAATGGCAACGGCTTGTAATAACACAGAAGGAAACGAATGGTTGCCAGAAGTAACGGTAGAAACCATTGTTACGACCGACATAACAGCTACATCTGCCATTTCCGGCGGACGCATCTCCGGCAGCATGGAAGACATCACCGAGTTCGGAATTTGCTGGGGAACATCTGCCGAGCCGACCGTGAGCGGTTCACATGTGGCATCAGACGGCTCTCCCGAATCGTTTGCCAGCTATATAATGGGACTTACTCCCGGCACCACTTACTATGTCCGTGCATACGCCACTCTTGCATCGGGTACAGTGTATGGAACGGCACGCCGCTTTACCACCGCGGACGAAGACGGCGGAGAAGGCAGCGAGGACGAGATGCAACTACAGACTTATCTTTGGCCCGACGGTAATATGCCGGCAGTAACAAGCTATACCATCAACAACGGCAATTATCAGGACGACCCAGACTTCCGTCCCAATATGATATGGTATCCTGTGGCAGACAACGTAGAGGCGAAAGGTGCCGTGCTGGTTTGCCCGGGCGGGGCGTTCATGTTCCGCAGTCCCAATGAAGGAGCACCCGTTGCCCGGCGGTTGGCAGAACTGGGTTGGCAAAGTTTTGTAGTGAACTATCGTGTCCGTCCCTATACGATGGAAGAAGGTAGTCTGGATTTGGCCCGAGCCATCCGTTATGTCCGCAGCCATGCCGCCGACTATGGCATTGACTCCAATCATATCGCATCGGTAGGCTTCTCCGCGGGCGGCATCCTCTGTGGCGATGAAGCATTGCACTTCGACGGACAAGTAAACGGAACGGCACTGGACGATGGGTATATACCCGATGAACTCGACCAGGTTTCGGCCGACGTATGCGCCATCGGCATGATTTACTCGTTCTACGGACGGTTGAGCGTATCAAATAACAACGTGGACGATTTACGTGCCGGAAATATTCCTCCCACATTCTATACTTACGGCACGGAAGATCCGTTCTACCGCCAGTTCATTGCCAACGCCAACGCTGCCCGTGAAGCCGGGGTGCAGGTAGAAGAACATGTACTGGATGGCTGGCCACACGGTTTCGGCGTACAAGGAGAATGGACTACGTGGTTCGACAACTTTTTGACACAAATAATATCACATTGAATATGAGTAAGGATAATGATAACTACAAAGGTATTTCCCGTCGAGATGCCTTGAAACGGATGGGACTGTTCATAGCGGGAACTGCAACACTGAGTATACCTCCTGCATTAATCTCTTGTAACAAAGAAAAGAAGAAACGCATTATTCTTTACTTCACCGCCACAGGAAACAGCCTCTATATTGCTCGCCAACTGGCAGACGAGAATACCGAACTGCTCAGTATTCCACAAATGGTAAAGCAGAACCGTCACGACTTCGAGGCAGATGAGATAGGCATCATTTATCCTATCTACGGACACATGCCACCGAATATGGTACGTAATTTTATCAAGCAGGCAAGAATCAAGGCAGACTACAAGTTTGCCGTACTCACTTATGGTATGCTTGACTTCAATGCAGCCGAACTATGGAACGGAATATCACAGAAAGCAGGTACAAAATTCGACTATATCAACACCCTCGTTATGGTGGACAACTGGCTTCCCAATTTTGACATGAACGAGCAGATGAAGATGGATAAGCACATCCCCGAACAAGTGGAGAAGATAAAGGCTGATTTGCTGAAACAACGGAAATGGATAAAGCCCGCCACTGCGGAAGACCACCGTAACCACGATGGCTTTATGTCTTTTTCCCGTCTTGACCCCGAAGTAGGATTCCTGAAGCGAAGCGAAAGATATTTTCAGGTGACAGACGCGTGTATCGGCTGTGCCATTTGTACAGAAGTATGTCCGCGCGGCAATTACGAACTGACCTCCACGGGGGTAAAGACCGAAGGTGACTGCGACTTCTGTTTTGCCTGCATCCACAACTGTCCGCAGAAAGCCATCCAATTTCAATCACTACCCGACGACCCGTTGCTGGCACGTGGCGAGGTGAATCCCAACGCCCGCTACCGTAATGAACACGTGTCGCTGTGGAGCATCAAAGAAAGTAACAGACAGTGAAACAATTAAAAAACAAAACATATATGAACACATTCAAGAGACTCATCCTTTCCGCCGCCCTGCTTATCGGCGGCGTATGCGCAATGAACGCACAGGAAAAGACAACGACCGCAGGTGTTCCCGTGGTCAAACTAAACAACGGCGTGGAGATGCCTCGTTTCGGACTGGGCACCTTCCTGCAAGGCTCCAACGAAGTGTGCAAGCAGTCGTGCCTCACCGCATTGAAAGCCGGCTACCGCCACATCGACACAGCACACGCTTACAATGACGAGGAAGGTGTGGGTCAGGCGGTGAAGGAAAGCGGCATCCCGCGCAGCGAAATTTGGATCACCAGCAAGCTCTGGCCTACGGAGTACGGCGAAGGCAAGACACTGAAAGCCATTGACGAGATGCTCAAGCGTCTGCAATTGGACTACATCGACCTGCTCTATGTCCACCAACCCGTGGGCGACTTCGTGGGTGCGTGGAAAGATATGGAGAAAGCCGTGAAGATGGGCAAGGTACGCGCCATCGGCATCAGCAACTTCGACGCCAACGACGAGGTGTTCAACGAGATTATGGAGAAGTCCACCATCAAGCCCGCCGTGCTTCAGATGGAATGCCATCCCTACGCCCAGCGTGTGGAGATGCGCAAGAAAGCCGTCAAGTATGGCATTCAGGTAGAGTGCTGGTATCCACTGGGAGGTGCACAGAGCCAAGGACTACTGCTCCGCGACCCCGTCATCAAGAAGATAGCCGAGGCACACGGCAAGTCGCCCGCACAAATTATCCTGCGTTGGCACATTCAGGAAGGTTTCTCCGTTATTCCCGGTGCCACCAATCCTGACTACATCAAGGAAAACATCCAAATCTTCGACTTCGCCCTCACGGACAACGAGATGCAGCAGATACGTTCGCTCAACAAGGAACAACGCATCTTCAACGCTTCGATGGAAGATGTGGAGCGGATGGTATGGGGAACGAATCGTTAATCTACAAAAGCAGAAAACAGTATGAAACATTTACTTTCATTGGCCGTCATCGCTCTTTTCATCGAGCTGCTCGCATCCTGCGGGGATGGCAAGAAGCAAACGGCAGAAGCTGAAGAAAATCGTTACGGCATCCATTACTCGGATATCTCCACCATCAAGAAGGCGCACAAGAATGTACTTATCATTTCCGGCAGTCCGCGGCGCGGGGGCAACACCGACCTGCTCTGCGACGAGTTTGCCCGTGGCGCGAAGGAAGCGGGCGCACGGGTGGAAAAGCTGTTTCTGGGCGACTATGACATCAAGTTCTTCCAAGAGGCGGACGAGCGTCAGGTGGGTGACAGTGCCGACGTGGCCAAGGATGACGCACCGATGATTGTGCGCAAGATGCTGGACGCCGACATCATCGTACTGGCCAGTCCCGTTTACTTTATGAACATCGACGGGCAAATGAAGACGCTCATCGACCGCACCTACTCACACTTTATAGAATTGAAGAACAAGGAGTTTTATTACATCACCGCTTGCGCCGACCGTGCCGAAAGCACCGCCGACTTCGCCATCACGGGCTTCCGCGGCTTCGTGATGTGCCTGCCCAACCCTACTGAACGGGGGATGATAAAAGCCACCGGCCTGGGACGGAAAGGCAGCGTGAAAGGGACAGTGTTTATGCAGCAGGCGTATGAATTAGGGAAAGGAGTCTGACGTATGAAGTGTAGAGAATTTGGACGTAGCGGCCTCCGCGTCTCCGCCGTGGGGCTGGGCTGTATGGGAATGAGCCACACGTATGGCGCGACGGCAGACAAGAAGGAAATGACCGAACTGTTGGCACAAGCAGTGGACTTAGGCTACACGCTGTTTGACACCGCCGAGAGTTATGGTACGGTGAAAGACCCGCACGACAACGAACACTTGGTGGGCAATGCCTTGCGCCCTTATCGGGACAAGGTAGTGCTCGCCACAAAGTTTGGCATCACGATGGGCCGCAACGTGCCTTGGCCGTGGCCCGTCATCGCCGACTCTTCTCCCAAGGCCATACGCAGTGCCGTGGAAGGTTCGCTCCAACGCCTGCACACCGACCACATCGACCTCCACATCCAGCACCGCATCGACCCGAACGTGGAGCCGGAGACCGTGGCAGAGACAATGGCGGAACTTATCAAGGAGGGCAAAATCCTGCATTGGGGCATCTCGGAGACCGATGAGGCTTACCTGCGCCGGGCGCACAAGGTCTGTCCCGTGGCCGCCGTGCAGAACCGTTATTCGATGATGGCACGCTGGCACGAGGCTCTGTTCCCCGTGCTTGAAGAATTGGGCGTGGGGCTGATGGCATTCTCTCCTCTTGCCAACGGACTGCTAACGGAGTGCTACGACGCACAGACGCAGTTCGATGCCAAGACAGATTTTCGCAGCACGATGCCGCAGTTCTTGGCAGAGAGTTACGAGAAGAACAAAGACCTTTTCGCTCTTATCAATTATCTGGCCGACACGCATCACGCCACTCCCGCACAAATATCCCTTGCGTGGATGCTTTGCAAAAAGTCGTGGATAGTCCCCATTCCCGGCACCCGCAAGCTCAACCGCTTGCAGGAGAACGCAGGGGCGGCAGACATCGAGTTCACGCCGGAAGAAGTACGGTCCATTGACGAGGCTTTGGACGGAATGGAGATGAGCGAGGTGTTCGGGGGATTGAAGGTAAAGGTATGAAGGCAATCCGTTATATATGGCTTCTCATCGGGCTTTTGACAATCAGCCCAAACGTGGCAGCCCAGCAACACTCCTGCTTCCTGACGATGGACGAACTGTTCCGCCTCGGTATGGAGAACAGCATGAGGATAAAGAACGCAGCCGTGCAGGAACGCATCGCCGAAGAGCAATTGAAGACGGCACGGACACAGCAGCTGCCCGACATCAGCATCGGACTGGAGGGTAGCAGCATCGGGCAACCGGTCATCTTCCGGCGCGGACTCTCGCAGCCTGAACGTCCCGAAACGCCCGATTGGTCGCAACGCTACAACGTAGATGTGTCGCAACCCCTTTATACGGGTGGACGGATACGAAACGGCATCCAGCGGGCAGAAATCAACCGACGCATCGCGTCCATTGCTTCTACGGACGAGAAACAGTCTGTCAAATTACTGCTCCTGCAAAGCTATCTCAACCTGTTCTCACTCTACAAGCAGAAGGAGGTGTTGGCACGCAACATCGAAGAAGCGAACATTCGGCTGAAAGACATCCGCCGGATGAGGGAGCAGGGTTTGCTGACCCGCAACGACGAACTACGCAGTGAACTTCAACTGACAAACGACCGCTTGGACTCCTGCGAGACCGAGCATCAGATAGTGCTTGATTCGCAAAGCCTCGACATCCTGTTAGGGCTGGACGAATCGCTGGTGCTTGTGCCGGATACTTCGCTGTTGGAAAAGGCGTTGCACACCGAGGCACTCGACCATTACATACAGACCGCCTACGAGCATAATCCAGGTATGCAGCTTGCCAAAGAGAATGCATTGCTGGCAAAAAACAATGTTAAGCTGGTGAAGGCCGATATGTACCCCACCTTGTCGCTCCGTGCCGGAAACACACTGGCGCGTCCGCTCAGTTCGACGATGGAAGATTACTACAACAATACGTGGAGCATCGGGTTGAGCCTCTCCTATAACCTCTCCTCGCTCTACAAGAACAGGCACAACCTGCGCGAAGCCAACTACGGAGTCCAGCAACAGCTTTACACCGAAGAACTGCAACGGCAAGCGATACGTAACGATGTACGGGCGGCATATACCCACCATCAGGAAGCGTTGGAGCGCATCCGGGCATTGGGCTTGTCTGTCCGTCAGGCTGATGAAAATTACCGCATAATGCATAACCGATACCTGAACCAGCTCTCTATCCTGACAGACCTGCTCGATGCCAGCAATGTCCGTCTCGAAGCCGAACTGCAACTGACGGACGCCAAAGTGCAGGCGGTCTATACGTATTACGAACTGCAACGCATCTGCGGGCTTCTCTAAGGATGAAAGGATAACAAAATTATGTCAGAAGAACTATTGAACAAACGACGGATGCTGCGGCGGTTGCGTCTCAAGAACATCACCGTGAACGTTACTTGTATCTTGTTGGCGGGAAGCTGTATTGTGTGGGCGGTAAATTATTTCTGGAAGTATGTCCATTACGAGATAACCAACGATGCGATGGTGGAGCAATACATCACCCCGCTGAATATCCGAGCGGCAGGCTATGTGAAGGATATCCGCTTCACCGAACACCAGTATGTACACGCTGGAGACACCCTCTTGATACTTGATGACCGCGAATACCGCATCCGCGTGAAGGATGCTGAAGCGGAATATATGAATGCGAAAGGGGACAAGGAAGTATTGCTTGCTTCCATCGAGTCCTCGCAGACCAACATCGCCATACGGGATGCGGAGATAGAAGAAACACGCATCCGCTTGGGACAGCAGGGAAAGGAGTACCACCGCTACGAGAACCTGATACGGGATGAATCTGTCAGCCGCCAGCAATACGAGCAAGTCAAGGCAGACTACGATGCCACCAAAGCCCGCTACGAAGCTTTGTTGCATCAGAAGGAAGCCGCTCAATCCCAATTCAAGGAAACCACCCGGCGACAGACCGGGGCGGAGGCAAATATCCTCGGACGGGAAGCCGCATTGGATATGGCACGGCTCAACCTTTCGTACACCGTCCTTACCGCACCCTACGACGGCTATATAGGGCGAAGGTCATTGGAAACGGGGCAATACGTGCAGGCGGGACAGACCATTTCTTACCTCGTGCGAAGCAGCGACAAATGGATAACCGCCAACTACCGCGAGACGCAGATAACGCATATCTATATCGGACAGCCCGTGCGCATCAAGGTTGACGCATTTCCCAATAGAGTATTCCACGGTACGGTGACGGCCATATCCGAGGCGACCGGTTCGAAATATGCCCTTGTCCCTACGGACAACTCCGCCGGAAACTTCGTCAAGGTGCAGCAGCGCATCCCCGTGCGCATCCGCATTGACGACGCTTCGGACGAGGAGATGGGAACCTTGCGGGCCGGTATGATGGTGGAAACGGAAGCATTGAGGAGGTGACACTATGGACAAGCTGGTACTTGATTTGCCTACCCGTCGATGGGTTCCACAATGGCTCGGCATCGTGACGGTATTCATCATACTGCTGCCGATGTTGCTGATGAACGGAGCCTACACGGGCAGCACTGTGGATGTTTCCAATACGTTGGGAGTGTTGAGCGAAGATATGACAATGGCTTATTACTCCACTTCGGCAGGATTGGCAATGGCTTATCCCGTGATCCGCAAGATAAGGGATGCCGCCACATCGAAGACCGTGTTGCTGTTCAACTTGGTAATGCAGACCTTGTTGAGTTTCGCCTGCGGCTATGCGAAGAATATGGATGTCATCATTATGTGCAGCTTCTTCATCGGGTTCCTGAAAGCCTTTGTGATGTTTGAGGTGGTGGTGATGATTCAGCCTTTCTTCAGCCGCAAGAAGGTGCGCAGCGAGTTCTATGCCTGGTTCTATCCGCTGGCGTTTGCCGGAGGACAGGTGTCCATCGCCCTGACCGCCCAACTTGCCTATTATTACCAATGGCAACATATGTACTACTTGATTGTCATCATGCTGCTGGTGGCGATTATCTTTGTACTGTGTTTCTTTACCTACCTGCGCCGTCCCATTTATATGCACTTCAAACGGGCGGATTGGAAGAGCATTCCCCTTGCCGCCGGGGTGATGCTGATGACTATCTACCTTTTCACCTACGGACGGACGCTGGAATGGTTCGCATCGGGCAGGCTGCGTATTTATGCCGTGCTGATTTCTTTGCTATTCCTGCTGTTCATCCAAAGACAAAGGGACAACCACGAGCGTTTCGCCAGCCTGCGGATATTTGGTACGTTCAAGCCTGCCATCGGCTATGTGTTTATGTTCTTCACGATGCTGTTCTCCACGACCAGTACCTTGGTCACTAATTATATGAATAGCGTGCTTGGTGTGGACAGCCTGCACTCCAATGCGCTGGCTTTGTGGCTACTGCCGGGGTTCGCCTTGGGCGGATTCATCTGCTTCTGGTGGTTCCGTTGGCAACGATGGCGGTTCCGTTACCTCATATCGGGAGGGTTGTGGTGCTTCGTGGTCTATCTGGCGTTGCTCTACTTCGGTGTGTCCACCAACGCGACCTACGAGGCGTTGTATCTGCCCACTTTCTTCCGTGGACTGGGAATGATGGTACTGTTCATCGCCCTTGCCCTGTTCGTGGTGGAGGACTTGAAGCCGGATATCATTTCGTCAAACACCTTTTTTATGATAAGCATCCGCTCATCCCTGGCCCCCGCCATCTCCGCCTCGCTGTTCAGCAACTGGCTCTACCATCGCCAGACAGAAGGGATGCATGTCTTGGCGGAAGGGATGCGTATGGACAATCCGCTCTTTGCCGGACAGTTCAGCCAGTCCTTCACCAACGCCCTCACGTCCGGGCACAGCCTAGAAACGGCGGCACAGTTGGCAGACAACAGTTTTTATGCCACCCTGCAACAGCAGGCGACCCTCCTCGGCATCAAGGCGATATTGGGCTATATGCTGATGCTCGCCATTGCATTGGCGGTAGTGGCTGCGTTCATCCCGTTCCACAAGACCATCCGCGTGCCGGTGGTCAAGACGGGGGATGATATGGCATAAACCTCCGTCCAGATGTGAGCCTATCTCAGTTCCGGACTAAGGTATATTAACATTTGCAGTCAATATCTCCTTTCGTCGAAATTGGTGCTCCAATCTGTAATCTGTGTATGGACTGGCATATTCCGTTGCCGTAATTTTGCAACATCAAACTAACCGATTGAATATGCGAGAAAAGATTATCCGTTTCTTCAAGATGTGGACGTTGCCGCTCGGTATGTGTGCGGGTTTTGTCGTCTATTTTTTGTTTCACTACCTCCCGTGGCTCGCTCCGATCAAAGCATTGGCGAATGGGGCTAACGATTATATTATGCCTTTCTTTATCTTCGTGATGCTATTCACCACCTTCTGCAAGGTTAATCCGCGCGAGATGCGCATTAAACGGTGGCACGTGGTGATGATTTTGTTCCAATTGGTATGCTGCCTGGCGGTGGCTGTGCCGACACATTATTTCCCCGACTCGCCATACCGTGTTGTGGCGCAAGGCGCATTGGTCTGCCTGATTGCCCCTACGGGCACGGCTGCGGCAGTCATTGCCGGACGGCTTGGCGGCAACGAGACCACACTGACCACTTACACCATCATCAGCAATCTGGTGGCGGCGGTAATGATTCCCGCTGTATTCCCTTTGGTGGAGATGCACTCAGCGGGGTCGTTTATAGAACAATTCCTGCTGATTTTACGGCACGTGTTCCCGTTGCTCATCTGCCCGTTCTTGGCGGCGTGGGCACTAAGGGAGTTTATGCCGAAGCAGCATAGCCTTGTGGTGAAATTCTGCGGAAGCCTTGCGTTTTATTTGTGGAGCATCTCACTTATTATCGCCATCGGACTGACGCTACGCTCGGTAATGAACAGCCATTTCGACCCGCATGTACTCTTGCTGCTTGCCGTGTCGGGACTGATTGTCTGTACCTGGCAGTTCTGTACCGGAAAGTTAGTGGGCAAGCATTATCACGACTACATCAGTTGCGGACAAGGAAATGGGCAGAAGAACACGCTGCTTGCCATCTGGGCGGCATATACCTATCTGTCGCCAGTCATCTCCGTGGCGCCGAGCTGCTACATCATCTGGCAGAACATCGTGAACTCGTGGCAGCTGTGGAAGAAAGGAGAACGGGATACGGCATTGACAGATAATAATAAATAACTAAACATAAAGATACAATGAAGAAGAATTTTGGAAAGGAAACGATACTGGCTCCGCTGCCGGTGCTGATTGTGGCGACTTATGATGAAAACGGGACACCCGATGCGATGAATGTTGCTTGGGGCGGACAATGCTCGGCTCATCGCGTGGACTTGAACTTGGCTATTGGTCATAAGACCACGGAAAACCTGTTGAAGAAGAAAGCCTTTACATTGAGTATCGCCAATCTTGATAACTTGGTGCTGTCGGATTACTTTGGTCTGGTGTCGGGACATAAGGCAAACAAAATAGAAGTGGCAGGCGTACACGTATCAAAAAGTGCTTTTGTCGATGCACCCGTCATCGAGGAATACCCTCTGACTTTGGAGTGCAAAGTGATTGGTATGGAGGAACGCTTGGGCGAGATGTATGTAGTGGGCGAAGTCATCAATATGC
>ERZ1026933.747-NODE-747-length-11776-cov-16.077809_pt1 | contig 11776 bp, 9 predicted proteins | sample MGYA00519252_ERZ1026933 | MGnify/ENA primary metagenome ERZ1026933 (study PRJEB26926, sample SAMN06164828) | human gut metagenome | biome: ENVO:00009003; feature: ENVO:2100002; material: ENVO:00002003 | host: Homo sapiens | place: USA | collected 2012 ... | reverse complement strand
CCGCTGTCCAACCCGGATGCGGGTACCGGCACCGCCGTTCTGGAACGTCCTGAAGAGGAAACGAAGCTTGATGACGGTGGCAATGGCGATGCCGACCGTTTCGCGCATTATGTGTCGCGTGACCGTATCGCCGAATCGAAGATGACGGGCCGTCCGGTTGTGGCGTTGTGCGGCAAGGTGTGGGTGCCGAAGCATGACCCCACGCATTACCCGGTGTGCCCGGATTGCAAGCGCATCTATGACGAGATGATGAACAGCTCGTTCTGATTGCCGTTCGACCATGTTGCCGATTCATGCCGCCGGTTGCGGTGGCTGAACGTGGCGATTGAATATGGCGGCTGGGTGCGGCGCAACGTCGTATGTTATGCAAAAACCGACGCCCGGTGATTCACCGGGCGTCGGTTTTTGTTATGTCGTTTGCTCCGTACAGGGCGGTTCACGCCATGACGGACGTCACAGCACGGTGACTTCGGTCGGGATGACCGGATCGCCCTTCATCAGGCTCTGTGCGCCGATCGGCAGTTCGGCGAGCGCCTGCGCGCGGTAGTTGTGCGCGTTGACGATCGCGTCGTGGCCCTGGTATTCGCTGTGGTTCTCGCCATTGGTGACGTAGTCGACGAGCAGGTTCTTCCAGCCGTCTTCCGGCTGGTATGCGGCGAGCTTGTCTTCGGAGCCGGAGATGACGTGTTCGCAGTCGGCCAGCGAGTATTCGTAGGAGCGGAAGGCGAGCTTGCGGCCCGGAACGGTGGCCTTGTCCTTCGACTTCTTGGCGACCGGCTGCATTTCGCCGGCGGAGTTCTCGCGTTCGGTGAGCTTGTAGACCATCGCGCAGGTCGGGGCGCCCGAGCCGGTGACGAGCATGGTACCCACACCATAGGAATCGACCGGAGCGGTCTGCAGAGAGGCCAGTGCGTACTCGTCGAGATCGTTGGTGACGGTGATCTTCGTATTGGTGGCACCAAGCGCGTCCAGCTGGTTGCGCACGCGCTGCGCGAGGGAGGCGAGATCGCCGGAATCGATGCGCACGCCGCCCAGTTCGGGGCCTGCCACGTCGACGGCCGTCTTCACGGCCTCTTCGATGTTGTACGTGTCGACCAGCAGCGTGGTGTTCTTGCCAAGCGCGGCGATCTGCGATTCGAAGGCGCTCCGCTCGTCGTCGTGCACCAGGGTGAAGCAATGCGCGGCGGTGCCGATGGCCTTGAGGCCGTACATTTGCGCGGCCAGCAGATTGGCGGTGCCCTTGAATCCGCCCACCACGGCGGCGCGGGCGGCTGCGACGGCGGCCCATTCGTTGGTGCGGCGGCCTCCCATGTCCATGCACGGGCGGTCCTTCGCCGCGCTGACCATGCGGGACGCGGCGGAGGCGACGGCGGAATCGTAATTCAGAATGCTCAGCAGCAGCGTTTCCAGCAGCGTGCATTCGCCGAACGTGCCTTCGACCTGCAGGATCGGCGAGTTCGGGAAGAACATCTCGCCTTCGCGGTAGCCCTTGATGGAGCCGGAGAAGTGGAAGTTCTCCAGCCATTTGATGGTTTCCGGGCTTACCACCTTGCGGTCGGCGAGGAATTTCAGGTCGTTGTCGTCGAGGTGGAACTTCTCGAGCGCGTCGAGGATGCGTCCCTGTCCGGCAGCCACGCCATAGTGGCGGCCCAGCGGCAGATGCCGGGTGAAGATCTCGAATACGCACTTGCGGTTGGCGGTGCCGTCCTTCAGGCATGCGTCAAGCATGGTGTATTCGTACATGTCGGTCATGAGTGCGGGTGAATAATCCAGCATTTCCAAAGCCTTTCTTGACTTTTGGTGAAACTGACCATAAGTGTAGGACCCACGGTGGCCAATCTTTGGTTGCATCCCATCATACGTGCAGGAGGGGTCTCGAGGCGCGGCGTGCTTGGCTGGTGATAGGGTCGAATGCTGAAAAGACGAGTAATCGGACGGCAGCAAAAGCCGAAATCAGCGGAAAGCGAAGTGCAGAACAGCAATGGTAGCGATTAAGGATATGTTGGGCGACCAGACCGTGGTGCGTGCGGACGGACGCAAGGTCGACGAACTGCGCCCGGTGCGCATCACCCGCCATTTCACGGACGTTCCGGAAGGCTCCGTGCTCATCGAATGCGGCAACACGCGCGTGATGTGCACCGCCACGTTCACAGCCGGCGTGCCGCGCTGGCGCAAGGACTCCGGCCTGGGCTGGGTCACCGCGGAATACGCGATGCTGCCGCGCGCCACCGCCGACCGCACCGACCGCGAGTCCGTGCGCGGCAAGATCGGCGGCCGTACGCACGAGATCAGCCGTCTGATCGGCCGCTGCCTGCGTGGCGTCGTCGATATGAAGGCGCTCGGCGAAAACCAGGTGCAGATCGACTGCGACGTGCTGCAGGCCGACGGCGGCACCCGCACCGCTTCGATCACCGGTGCGTACGTGGCGCTCGTCGACGCGATGCATTGGGCCGAGGAACACAAGCACGTCAAGTCCGCCGACCGTGTGCTCAAGGACTGGGTCTCCGCCGTCTCCGTCGGCGTGATCAACGGCAAGCCGATGCTGGACCTGCCGTACATCGAAGACAGCCAGGCCATGACCGACATGAACGTGGCCATGACCGGTTCCGGCGATTTCATCGAGATCCAGGGCACCGCCGAGCATCGTCCGTTCAACCGCGCCGAACTCAACACCCTGCTCGACCTCGCCGAAAAAGGCAACAGGGAGCTGCAGGCCGCCCAACGCGCCGCGCTCGCGCTCGACTGAGCCGATCGACGGCACGGCATGCGCTGAATGTAGGACGTTGACGGTCCGATGCCGGCGACTCGGCGCGCATGGAACAACGCAAACAGATATAAGTCGGAAAACGACGGAAGGAACCGTAAGGCATGAAGATCATCGTCGCCACGCATAACGAAGGCAAACTGGCGGAAATCCGCCGCATTCTCGAGGAACGTCTCGGCGCGGACGCCGCCGACATCGAGCTCGTCTCCGCAGGCTCCCTGGGATTGCCCGATCCGGTCGAGGACGGCGTGACCTTCCAGGAGAACGCGCTCATCAAGGCGCGCGACGTGGCCGAACGTACCGGCTGCCCGGCAGTCGCGGACGATTCCGGCCTGATCGTGGAAGTCATGGGCAACGCGCCGGGCATCCTGTCCGCACGCTGGGCCGGCGAGCACGGCAACGACAAGGCCAACAACGCGCTGCTGCTCAAGCAGCTGGCCGACATCCCCGACAGCAAGCGCACCGCACGGTTCCGCTGCGCCGCCGCGCTGGTCGTGCCAGGAGAGCGCAAGACGGACGGTGCGGATGATGATAAGCCGTACACGATCGCCAGCGAAACCGTCGAAGTCGGCGAAATGCCGGGCGTGCTGCTGCGTGCCCCGCGCGGCGCCAACGGTTTCGGCTACGATCCGCTGTTTGTGCCGAACGATCAGCCGCAGCGTGCGGTCGACGCCGGCGAAAAGCTCACGTCCGCCGAAATGGAGCCGGCCGAGAAGAACGCGGTCTCCCATCGAGGCAAGGCGCTGCGCGCGCTGGTCGCATCGATCGAAGCGCTGGTCAAATAACATCGGATGACGGCCGCGACGGGCGCTTGCCGTGGCGCACGACACTGGATGGCGTGCGTGCGATTTGTGCTCGTCCGGTTTTTCCGCTATGCTTTGTTTCTTGTGCGCGGCTAGCGTATGCTTACCGGGCATTGCGCCACTTTAGCTCAGTCGGTAGAGCGGCTCACTCGTAATGAGCAGGTCGACAGTTCGATTCTGTCAAGTGGCTCCACTGCCCTAGATGTTCGGAGGTTTTTCGAGCATCTAGGGTTTTGCATATGTGCATTCGTGCGTATCGGTTTTTCGCCGTGCGCGGATGGTGATTGCGCGAGTGGCGGAATTGGTAGACGCGCAGGATTTAGGTTCCTGTGTCTTTGACGTGTGGGTTCAAGTCCCATCTCGCGCACATGTCCACGTTGATTCAGCAAATCGCGCTGCTGGCCATCATCCTCACCGGCTACCTGTTCAAACGCGCCGGCAAATTCAAGAACCGCGACTACCGCATCATGCAGGTCGCCCTGTTCAACCTGGTTCTGCCCTGCGCCATCATCTACTCGTTCGCCACGAACCCGCATGATTCCAGCATGCTGTGGATCTCCGTCTTCGGCTTCGTGGTCGCGTTCATCCCGCCCGTGCTCATCTTCCTCACCACACGTCACACGCCTGTGCAGGATCGCGCGTTCACCATGCTCAACGGTTCCGGCTTCAACATCGGCTGCTTCTGCTTCCCCGTGGTGCAGGCGTTTCTCGGCACCGCGGCGATCGTGCCAGCGGCCATGTTCGACATCGGCAACTGCGTGATGGTGGCGGCCGGCACGAACGTCATGACGCAGACCCTCCTGCACATCCAGCCCGGCAAGACCTTGGACGAGCAGTACCAGGGGCATGCGCCGGTGCTGCCGTATACGAAACCCAAGGATCGCGATGCCCGCCGGCTGGCACGCCACGCGCTGCTACGCAACGTGGCGAAAGGCTTCTTCGGCTCCATCCCGTTCGACACCTACCTGGTCATGATCGTGCTCATGCTTGCCAATGTGAAGATCCCCGCCGTCGTGGCCACGTTCGTTGAGCCGCTCGCCAACGCCAACTCGTTCGTCGCCATGCTGATGGTCGGCATGCTGATGGACCTGCCCGCCGGCCGTGACGATGTGATGAAGCTGCTGAAGATCATCGGACTGCGACTGCCATTCGGCCTGTTGTTCGCCGTCTGCGCATGGTTCGTGCTGCCGTTCGGCGCCAATGTGCGCGAAGCCGTGGTGATGTGCTGCCTCGCGCCAATCGCCGTGTTCTCCACCCTGTTCACCGACGAAGTGCTCGGCAATGCGAAACTCGCCGGCTTCTCGCTGTCCGTGTCCGCGATCATCGGCCTGGTCATGATGACCGGCGCGCACTTCCTGCTCGCCGCCATCGCCTGACTTGCGTAAGCCGCGTGCGTGGTCGTGCGTAAGTTGCGTACGTAATCGTAATGCGATCGTTGCATACGACAGCCGTTTTCACGTGCGTTGAAGCTTTTCCGCTGAACGTTGCATACGATTTCAGTAATCGTCGTTTATCTGGCATGTCGCCGCTGAAAAGTGGTCGGAACCGCGGTATATCGCGCTTCCGACCGAATGTGTTAACTCGGGAAACATTTTTGTGTTGTTCTGTCGGCTTTTGTGAGTATCTTGTGAGGTGAAGAAAACGGCTCGTGCCGTGGAAAATCGAACGAGATTCCACCGTCACGTTCCGCTTCACAGTGATGATGAAAGGACCTATCAACATGGCCATCAATCCTCCCGTTGACGCCACCAAGACCCCGGAGTGGGCCGCGCTGCAGAAGCACTACGACGAGCTGCAGTCCGAGGGCATCAGCCTCAAGCAGTGGTTCGCCGATGACGCCGAGCGCGTCGAGAAGCTGAGCTTCGATGCAGGCGACCTGCACTTCGATCTGTCCAAGAACCTGATCAAGCCGGAGACCCTGCAGCTGTTCGCCGACCTGGCCAAGGCCGTCAAGCTCGACGAGCGCACCAAGGCCATGTACACCGGCGTGCACATCAACAACACCGAGGACCGCGCCGTGCTGCACACCGCGCTGCGCCGCCCGGTCGAGGACGAGGGCAAGTACATCGTCGACGGCCAGGACACCGTCAAGGACGTGCGTGAGGTGCTCGACCGCATCTACGCGTTCGCCGACAAGGTCCGCTCCGGCGAGTGGACCGGCGTGACCGGCAAGAAGATCGAGACCGTGGTCAACATCGGCATCGGTGGTTCCGACCTGGGTCCCGTCATGGTGTACGAGGCTCTGAAGCCGTACGCCGACGCCGGCATCTCCGCCCGCTACATCTCCAACATCGACCCGAACGACCTGGCCGAGAAGACCAAGGGCCTCGATCCGGAGACCACCCTGTTCATCATCGTTTCCAAGACCTTCACCACCCTGGAAACCCTGACCAACGCCCGTGAGGCCCGCACCTGGCTGCTCGAAGAGCTCAAGGCCAAGGGCGCCATCGACGGTTCCGACGCCAAGAACGCCGAAGCCATCAAGAAGCACTTCGTCGCCGTCTCCACCAACCTGGAGAAGGTCGCCGAGTTCGGCATCGACCCGAACAACGCGTTCGGCTTCTGGAACTGGGTCGGCGGCCGTTACTCCGTCGATTCCGCCGTCGGCACCTCCCTCGCCGTGGTCTTCGGCCCGGCCCGCTTCGAGGAGTTCCTGCACGGCTTCCACGAGATCGACGAATACTTTGCCAACACCCCGTTCGAGAAGAACGTCGTCGTGCTGCTCGGCATGCTGAACGTGTGGTACCGCAACTTCTTCAAGGTCGCCTCCCACGCCGTGCTGCCGTACGACCAGTATCTGCACCGCTTCCCGGCCTACCTGCAGCAGCTGACCATGGAGTCCAACGGCAAGTCCGTGCGTTGGGACGGCACCCCGGTCACCTCCGAGACCGGCGAGATCTTCTGGGGCGAGCCGGGCACCAACGGCCAGCACGCTTTCTACCAGCTGATCCACCAGGGCACCCAGCTCATCCCGGCCGACTTCATCGCGTTCGTGAACACCCCGAACCCGACCAAGGACGGCGACCAGGACGTGCACGAGCTGTTCCTGGGCAACTACTTCGCCCAGACCAAGGCCCTGGCCTTCGGCAAGACCGCCGACGAAGTGCGCGCTGAGGGCACCCCGGAAGAGATCGTCCCGGCCCGCGTGTTCACCGGCAACCGTCCGACCACCTCCATCTTCGGCGTGGCTCTGACCCCGTTCGCGCTCGGCGAGCTCATCGCCCTGTACGAGCACATCACCTTCGTCGAGGGCACCGTGTGGGGTCTGGACTCCTACGACCAGTGGGGCGTCGAGCTCGGCAAGCAGCTTGCCAAGCAGATCACCCCGGCCATCTCCAAGGATGACGACGCCCTGGCCGCCCAGGATCCGTCCACCCAGTCCCTGATCAAGTTCTACCGCGCCAACCGTGAGTTCTGATTCCGCTGCGTTGCATCAGAACTCACGGTTGCGCGCGCCGCACGGTGTTGTCTGGTGAACGGTCTGGCGACCGTTCATGCCGCGAGTTCTGATCTTCCATCGAAACGTGGCGTCTAGCGCGTACGTGGCATACCCCATCCGTGTCTTACGGATGGGGTATTTTTGATTATTGCTGTGCCGAAAGGTGGGATGCCGCATAATCCCGCTTTTCTTTGGGTCCAGCCGGAACGGTCGCAGGTAACTCCGGCCGTGCTTTATCGCAATATTTCCGGCGGATCGGCAACCCTTCGCAGGCAGACCTGCGGAGTGGAAGAACAGGCTGAGCCGGCAATCGCAAGAACGCCGTACGAGGCCCTTACCTGTGCGCCGATATGCGGCGGCGACTCGAGGAAACACAATGGTTAACGCTATTGAGGCATTTGACGCCAAGCACCTGAAGCCGGCCGAGGAAATCCCGGCTTTCCGTCCCGGTGACACCGTCGAAGTCAACGTGAAGATCAAGGAAGGCAACAACTCCCGTATCCAGGCCTTCACCGGCGTGGTGATCGCTCGTCAGGGCGGCGGCGTCCGTGAGACCTTCGTGGTCCGCAAGATCAGCTTCGGCACCGGTGTCGAGCGCCGCTTCCCGCTGCACTCCCCGGCCATCGATTCCATCAAGGTGGTCCGCAAGGGCCGCGTGCGTCGCGCCAAGCTGTACTACCTGCGCAACCTGCGCGGTAAGGCCGCTCGTATCGTCGAGCGCCGTGACAACTCCGAGAAGTGAGTTCGAATCGCAAATAAAGCGTGAAATCGGCTCTTCGGCAACCCGTCGAGGAGCCGATTTTCTATATTGGGCCGCTATGATAGGGGCCAGTGCGTGAAACCGGACGGTAAGGAATCCCATGAAGCATGCCAGAAGAAGAGTCGAAAGCGAGGAAAGCTTCGGCTTACGAGACACCCTGATCTGGTGCGGCATACCCATCGTCATCGTGCTGCTGGTACGCATGTTCCTGTTCGGCTTCTACGTGATTCCGTCCGGCTCCATGCTGAACACCATCGAACCGGGCGACCGGGTCATCACCAGCAAACTCACCCCCAAAGTCTTCAAGCTCCAGCGCGGCGACGTGGTGGTCTTCAAGGACCCCGACCATTGGCTGCAGCAGGAGAACAGCGGCCGATTCGGCGGCGACTACCTCATCAAACGACTTATCGGCCTGCCCGGTGACACCGTGGCATGCGAAGGGCCCGGCAAGCCGGTCACGGTCAACGGCGTGGCCATCGACGAAACTTCGTACATCCGCTCCGGCGTGGACCCCAGCTCCTTCGCGTTCAGTGAAAAAGTGACTGCGGGACATGTGTTCGTCATGGGCGACAATCGCGCCAATTCCGCCGATTCCCGCTACCATCAGGACGATTCCTCGCACGGCCTCGTGCCGGTTTCCGACGTGGTCGGCGTCGGTCTGGTCAAGTATTGGCCGCTGAACCACATCAGCACGCTGGACGCGCATCACGACGTGTTCAAGGACGTGCCGGAAGGATCTGCCGACTGATGTCCGTTTCCATAGTGCCCACGCTGGATATGGAACGGGCGATCGCGGCCTCCGGCTACGACGTGATCGTCGGCTTCGACGAGGTCGGCCGCGGCTCGCTCGCCGGTCCCGTCATGGTCGGCGCCGCCGCAATCCGCACGTGCGATCTGTCCGGTCCGTCGCCGCTTGCCGTACCCGACGGTGTGGCCGATTCCAAAATGCTGACGGAACACCGTCGCGAAGCCATATTCGAAGAGCTTAAATCGTGGTGCGCGTCCTGGGCGGTCGGCTCGGCCAGCAACACGGAAATCGACGATTGGGGCATCTCCTATGCGCTTGGCATCGCCGCATTGCGCGCACTCGGCCAAGCGGAAGAGAAACTCGGCATCGACGGCGATGGCATGCTTGACGGCAAGCCGGTGAAGGTCGGTGCGATCCTCGACGGACCGAACGACTACATCACCAAAGCGCTGAACACCTTCGACGCGCCTGACGTGCCGGTTCCTGCGGAAGTCTCTACCAAAGTGAAGGGCGACAGGTACTGCGCCACCGTGGCCACCGCAGCCGTCATCGCCAAAGTCACGCGAGACCGGCTCATGGTCGAACTGGGAGCGCAACCCCAATATGAACCCTATGAATGGGCCCGCAACAAGGGTTACGGTTCGGCCGCACACCGTGACGCCATCGCTGAATTCGGGCCCAGCGACCTGCACCGCCTCTCCTGGCATCTCGTCTGACATACGGCATCTCATCCGCAGTCCGCGATTACGCTAATCCTTGCGGATGATGCATGCCGGAAGGAAACCTGTAAGTTCATCCCGCCGTCTGATGGCCGGGACCAATCCGTTTCCGTACCGTAGGAAACATGGAACACATACTTCACGCGACCGATCTGGTCATGGATTATTCGACCCAACAGGCGACACCGAACGCCACACACATGCTGGCGCTCAATCACGTGGATTTCGGCATCCAGGCAGGCGAAAGCATCGCGGTCATGGGACCGTCCGGTTCCGGCAAATCGACGTTACTGCACGCACTCGCCGGCATCATCACCCCGACAGCCGGCAATGTGATGTTTCGCGGTGCCAACCTGGCGCGGTTGAGCGACGCTGACCGCACCAAACTGCGCCGCAGCGCCTTCGGCTTCGTCTTCCAATCCGGACAACTGCTGCCGGAACTGCCGGCCATCGAAAACATCGCGTTGCCGATGATGCTGGGCGGCGCAAGCTACCAGCAGGCCACCGACACGGCCATGCTATGGCTGGAACGATTGGGATTGCGCCAGCTCGCGCAACAACGTCCCGGCGAAATGAGCGGCGGCCAGATGCAGCGCATCGCCATCGCACGTGCGCTCGCCGCGCAGCCGGCAGTCATCTTCGCCGATGAACCGACCGGCGCGCTCGACCAGACCACCGGCCACGAAATCATGAGCATTCTCATGCGGACCGCACGACAGACCGGCGCGGCCGTGGTCGTGGTGACGCACGATTCGAACGTGGCCGCATTCTGCGATGCCACCGTTACCATGCGTGACGGCAGGCTGAGCTCGCCGCAGCAATCCCAACCTACCGCCGGAGGCGCACGATGAACATGTTCCGATTATGGCGATTGTTCCACCGCTCCGGCACCCGCGGCACATCCAGCCGCACCTCTGCGCTGGCCATCGTTGCCTTCGCATCCGCTACCGCCGTCTTCCTAACCGTGCTCGGAGGCCTGCATGGCTTCATCTGGCGGGCCTCCGCCGACCACACGTTCGGTTGCATGATCAATTCCAACAGGTGCGCGCCCGGTACATACGAAACATGGTCCAAAACCCTGGCGCATGTCGACAAGCTCGTCGCCACGGTCGGCGACGGCCATTGGACGGCCGACCAGGCCACAGCCGTCATGAACACCTATTCCGACGGCTATGTGCTGCTCGCCGCATTCGCCAGTCTGCTACTCATCGTGCCGTTCGTGGCGCTCGCCGGCTCGGCGGCCCGTCTCGCAGCCTCCCGCAGGGACGCACGTCTCGCCGCACTGCGACTTGCGGGCGCCACCACCGCGCAGGTCACGAAACTCACCGCGCTCGATGCGGGTGGCCAGGCTCTGCTTGGCGCGCTGGTCGGCATGGCCGGCTACTTCGCGCTGATACCGGCGATCATGCTGCTCGACTTCCAAAACCAGCATTTCACCTTCGAACAGTTGTGGGTGGGACTGCCTGCTCTGGCGGCCGTGACCGTCGGAGTCACGCTGCTTGCCTTGGTCTCCGCGCTGGTCGCCCTACGCCGCGTGGCCATCACCCCGCTTGGCGTGACGCAACGTACCGGACAACCCATGCCATCCGCATGGCGCGCACTGATTTTCCTTGCCGTGTTGGCCGTAGGCTACCTGCTGCTCAACAGCGTCTCCGCATTCGCGCACTTGGGTCAGATGGTGGTCTACGCCATCATCTTCGGCGTCTTCTTCCTCGGTTTCGCCATGGTGAACGTCGTCGGTACCTGGGTGGTGGCGATGCGCGCCAGATCGCGTGCGAAACACCCGAAGGACGCGGCCACTATGATTGCCATGCGCCGTATCCTCGACAATCCCAAGCGTGCTTGGCGTAACGTGTCCGGTGTGGCGCTCGCTGTGTTCATTGCGGGGATGACGTCGGTGTGCGGATTGCTTGCCACCGGAATCGGAGGCAACCACGACCCGTTCGACCCATCTATGCTGTACATGCGCGATATAGCGATGGGTGGTTTCCTGACGCTCGCCTTTGCCGCGGTGCTCGCCGCCGTCAGTTCCGGCGTGATGCAGACGGGCAACGTCTACGACCAGGCCGACGAGTACCGCATGCTTGCGTTGGAAGGCACGGATGAGGCGACGCTCGACAAGGCACGCATGATGGAAGTGATCACCCCGCTCAACACGGTGATGGCCGTTTCATTGGGGTGCTCGGTGTTGTTGCTGTTTCCGATTCTGGCAACGTCGTTGCTCAATCCGGCTTCGTTGCTTACGTTGGCCGCGGGAATCGGCTTGTGTTATGCGCTGATGGTGCTCGGAGGGTGTGCCGCGAATCATGCGGCGCACGGGCTCGGTTATGCCGGCTACCGTATGGACGATTGATGGCCTCGCCGCGGCGGTCGTGGATACCGCGGCGAGGACTGGCGAGGTCAGCCGAGGAGCACCGCGATGATTGCGATGAAAATCGGCGATGACAGCGTCGAGAAAAGAATGCCGTCGCGTGCGAACGACAGACCCACGTTGTACCGCGCCGCGTAATTGTAGACGTTCTGCCCGGTCGGCAATGCGGCAA
>ERZ1026933.740-NODE-740-length-11849-cov-6.426742_pt1 | contig 11849 bp, 8 predicted proteins | sample MGYA00519252_ERZ1026933 | MGnify/ENA primary metagenome ERZ1026933 (study PRJEB26926, sample SAMN06164828) | human gut metagenome | biome: ENVO:00009003; feature: ENVO:2100002; material: ENVO:00002003 | host: Homo sapiens | place: USA | collected 2012 ... | reverse complement strand
TATCTGGGGAATGTTTATTATTAGAATCTGAGAGGGTAGAATATGGAGAAATATATTGGAAAATCGGTATATAAAGGTACTGCCATCGGACCAGTTAATGTTCTAAAGAAAAGTGAAAGTCTGATTAAGCGTGTACATGTTGAGAATGTTGATGAAGAATTAAGGCGTCTGGATAAAGCTAAAGAAAAGACGCTTCAACAGCTTGTCAGGCTGTATGATAAAGCATTAAAGGAGGTTGGTAAAGTCAATGCAGAGATATTTGAAGTGCATCAGATAATGCTTGAAGATGAAGATTATCAGGATGCTATTCATAATATGATATGCAATGAGAATGTTAATGCAGAATATGCGGTGTCAATAACAGGAGATAATTTTGCTGACATGTTTGCTAATATGGATGATGATTATATGAGAGCACGTTCAGCGGATGTAAAGGATATATCTAATCGTCTGGTGAGTAATTTGAGCGGTGAAGAGCAGCCTGACTGGGAAAACACAGAGCCATCAATTATTGTGGCAGATGATTTGACACCGAGTGAAACTGTACAGATGGATAAGAATAAGATTTTAGCATTTGTGCTGGTACATGGTTCGGCTAATTCCCATACAGCAATTCTTGCAAGAATGATGAATATTCCAGCATTAATTGGTGTACCAATTGAGTTAGAATCCTTACCCAATGGAGTTAATGCAATTGTAGACGGTCAGGATGGAATTTTCTACCTGAATCCGGATGAGAATCAGATAGCACAGGCTAAGGAAGCCCAGCAGAAGGAACAGGAACAGAAAAAGCTGCTTGCTAATTATAAAGGAAGAGAGTCAGTCACAAAGAGTGGCAGAAAGATTAACCTTTATGCGAACATTGGAAATGTATCTGATGTTGCTTATGTATTAGAAAATGATGCTGAAGGAATAGGATTATTCAGAAGTGAGTTTCTGTATCTTGGAAGAGATGAACTTCCGGACGAAACAGAACAGTTTAATGCATATCGTCAGGTATTACAGATGATGGCTGATAAAAAAGTAGTTATTCGTACACTTGATATTGGAGCAGATAAAAAAGCAGATTATCTTGGTCTTGGCAAGGAGGATAATCCTGCGCTGGGTTATCGTGCCATAAGAATATGTCTGGAACAGCCGGATATATTCAAAACACAGTTGAGAGCATTATTAAGAGCTGCTAAATATGGTAATTTATCTATAATGTATCCAATGATTATTTCCGTAGAAGAAGTTGTAAGTATTAAGAAGATTGTTGCTGAGGTGGCAGAGGAACTGGAGAATGAGAATATTCCATATGAGATTCCAGAGCAGGGAATTATGATAGAGACACCGGCGGCAGTTATGCTAAGTGAGGAACTTGCAGAGCTTGTAGATTTCTTTAGTATAGGTACTAATGACCTTACACAGTATACACTTGCAATTGACAGGCAGAATAACAGATTGGACAGATTTTATAATCCGCATCACGAGGCAGTTCTCAGGATGATTGAGATGACCGTACAGGGTGCACATAAGCATGGTAAATGGGTAGGAATCTGCGGAGAACTTGGAGCAGATACTACTCTTACAGAGAGATTTATTAAGATGGGTATAGATGAGCTTAGTGTATCGCCATCAATGGTACTTGGTGTTCGTAGCAGAATATGTGAAATGGAGTGATAAGTGATGAAAATATATAAAGCAAAAGATTATGCTGATATGAGCAGAAAGGCAGCTAATATTATATCAGCACAGATTATTATGAAGCCGGAATGTGTACTTGGACTTGCGACTGGTTCAACGCCAGTTGGGTTATATAAGCAGTTAGTAGAATGGTATAAAAAAGGTGACTTGGATTTTTCAGCAGTTAAGACTATTAATCTTGATGAGTATAAGGGACTCAGTCAGGACAATGATCAGAGTTATTATTATTTTATGCATAAGAATTTATTTGATAATGTGAATATATCAGTTGATAATACTCATATTCCTAATGGAATGGAGCAGGATTCGGAAAAAGAATGTAACAGATATTCTGAACTGATTAAGTCTCTTGGTGGTATTGATTTACAACTTCTTGGAATAGGTCATAATGGACACATAGGATTTAATGAACCATCAGATTCATTTGAAAAACAGGTTCATTGTGTTGATTTAACAGAATCTACAATAGAAGCTAATAAGAGGTTTTTTGAATCAGCAGAAGATGTTCCAAGACAGGCATACACAATGGGAATCAAGACAATAATGCAGGCAAAGAAGATTCTGGTTGTTGCAAGTGGAGAAGATAAAGCACAGATTGTGAAAGAAGCCTTTTTTGGACATATTACACCATATGTTCCTGCATCAGTTCTGCAGCTGCATAATGATGTAACACTGGTAGCAGATGAAGCAGCTCTTAGTAAGATTTATTAAAGCATATTAACTTGGTGAATAGAAAGTTGTGAAGATATGATTATAAAGAATGCTGATGTTTATACACAGGATAATGTATTTGTTAAGGGAGATGTCGTTGTAGATAACGGCACATTCACCAAAGTGCTGGAAGCCCCTGATTATGTTGACAATGAAGTTGTAGATGCTACAGGATTTAAGATGATTCCAGGACTTGTTGACATTCATTTTCATGGATGCAAGGGCGCAGATATGTGTGATGGAACTAAAGAGGCACTTGATATAATTTCCCGGTATGAGGCTTCTATCGGAGTGACGAGTATATGTCCGGCAACCATGACGATAGCTAAGGAAGAACTCGTTGAAGTTATGAAGAATGCCGGAGAGTATTTATATAATGGTGGAGCCCATCTGGTAGGAATTAATATGGAGGGACCTTTTATAAGTCCACAAAAAAAGGGTGCACAGGCAGCAGAGAATATTATGCATTGTAATTATGAGTATTTCTGTGAACTCCAGAAAGCTGCACATGATTTAATAAAGATTGTTGATATTGCACCAGAAGAGCCGGGTGCGATGAATTTCATAGATAAAGTAAAAGATAATGTTGTGGTGTCGATTGCTCATACAGCAGCGGATTATGATACTGCGATGGAGGCAATTCAACATGGTGCAACTCATGCAACACATTTATACAATGCAATGCCCCCTATGAATCATAGAAAGCCTGGTGTTATAGGTGCAATAAGAGATTCATATCAATGTCATGCAGAACTGATATGTGATGGAGTTCATATTCATCCATCAGTAATACGGGCAACATTTGCCATGTTGGGTGCGGGACGCATAATACTAATCAGTGACAGCATGAGAGCAACAGGATTAGAGGATGGCGAATATACTCTTGGAGGACAGCCTGTAGTGGTAAAAGGTAATCTGGCAACCTTACATGATGGAACAATTGCCGGCTCAGCAACTAATTTAATGGATTGTCTTCGATATGTCGTTAAAAAAGCAGGGATTTCATTAGAAACAGCTGTTATGTGTGCAACAGAGAATCCGGCAAAGGAAATTGGTATATATGATAAAGTCGGAAGTATTTCTGTAGGAAAACAAGCAGATTTCGTGCTTATTGATGAGGAATTGAATATTAAGAGAGTATATATTGATGGAAAGGAGATAATATGCTAGGTTTTTTCAAAGGAAAGTCAAAGGATAATATTATTTATTCTCCATGTAAAGGAAAAGTGGTGCCAATTACTGAAGTTTCAGATCCAACATTTTCAGAAAAGGTTCTTGGAGATGGATTTGCAGTAATCCCTTCTGAAGGAAAGATATATGCTCCGGCAGATGGTGAGATTTCAATGGTGTTTGATACTCTTCATGCTGTGACAATGACAACCAGTCAGGGAACAGAATTACTGATACATATTGGGCTGGATACGGTAACGCTCAAGGGAGAACCATTTATTTCACATGTTTCAGGTGGTCAGCAGGTAAAAAAGGGTGATTTACTTTTAGAGGCTGATCTTGAAAAAATAAAGTCGGCAGGATTGGATACGATTACACCAGTCCTTATATGCAATACCGACGATTATAATAAAATTAATCTAATAAAGGAGGGTGAGGTATCTATTGATGATGAAGTTCTGAAAATATCATAATTACTCAGGATTTCACAATGCGCGTGATTGGGATAACCCCGATTAATAATGATTTAAAGGAGGAGAAAAGTATGAAATTTCTTCAAAAACTGGGAAAAGCGTTAATGCTTCCTGTGGCAGTACTGCCTATATGTGGTATCCTTATGGGTATCGGTTATATGCTGTGTCCAGAAGCTATGCAGGGTGGAGATATTCAGGGCGCAGCTGATATGATTGGTCTGTTTCTTGTAAAAGCTGGTGGAGCTTTAATTGATAACATGGCAATCCTTTTTGTAATTGGTGTCGGTGTAGGTATGTCAGATAAAAATGATGGTACCGGAGGAATTGCGGCACTTGCTTCGTGGCTTATGATGACAACACTTCTTTCTACAAAGTTTGTTACAGTAATTATACCTTCTATAGCAGACAGTGCAACTAAAACTCTTGCATTTAACAAGATTGAGAATCCATTTATTGGTATTCTTGCTGGTATAATCGGTGCTATGTGTTATAACAAGTTTAAAGATACAAAATTACCAAACTGGTTATCTTTCTTTAGTGGAAAACGATGCGTAGCAATTGTTTCAGGAGTAGTATCAATTCTTGTATCTGTTGTGTTATTATTTGTATGGCCATTACTGTTCAGCGCATTAGTAAGCGTTGGTAAGGCAATTGTAAAGCTTGATATTGTTGGTGCAGGTATCTATGCATTCTTGAACAGATTGTTAATTCCTACCGGATTACATCATGCGTTGAACAACGTATTCTGGTTTGATACTATCGGACTTGGAGATTTACAGCACTTCTGGGCAGGACAAACATCAAGTGATGTTTCATGGAGTCTTGGAATGTATATGTCAGGCTTCTTCCCATGTATGATGTTTGGTGTTCCTGGTGCAGCTTTAGCTATGATTAAATGTGCAAAGCCAGCTAAGAAAAAAGTAGCTATAGGACTTGTTGCTTCTGCAGCATTATGTGCATTTATCTGTGGTGTTACAGAACCATTTGAATTTGGTTTCATGTTCCTTGCTCCTGGACTCTATGTTATCTATGCACTTCTTTATGGTATATTTACAATGATTACAGTTGCATTAGGCTTCAGAGCAGGATTTAGTTTCTCAGCAGGTGCTACTGACCTGTTATTCTCATCATCTCTTCCGGCAGCACAGAAGACATGGTTGATAATTCCTCTTGGTATAGCAGCATTCTTCGTATTCTATTTTGTATTCTTATTTGCCATTAAGAAATGGGATTTAAAGACTCCTGGCAGAGAAGATGATGATATAGAAGCAGAAAAGAAAGTTGAACTTGCAAGTGACGATTATACAGCAATTGCAAAGACAATTCTTGAAGGCTGTGGCGGAAAAGAGAATATTGCAAGCATAGATAATTGTATTACAAGACTGAGACTTGAAGTAAAGGATATTACACTTGTTAATGATAAGGTTATTAAATCAGCTGGTGTTGCTGGTGTTATGAAACCTGGAAAGACATCTGTACAGGTTATTATAGGAACTAAGGTACAGTTTGTTGCGGATGCATTTTCTAAGCTTTGTGAATAATTAAAATGTTAAAATAAAGATAATATAAAAATCCCCGGTAAGACTGCCAGAACAGCAGCTTATCGGGGATTATTTCATGTGTTACTTTACCATGCTTAAAAATTCTTCATCAGATATCTTAGAATTCATTACAGCATTCTTAATTGCAGCGGACATAACGCGGGCAGCAAGTGTTCCTGCGAAGTTGATATCAACATGTACAGCTTCACCGTTGCCTCGTTTTGCAGTGCTTGCAGCATATATTGTATCTCCGTCTGCCATTGTGCCGACCGGATTAATGCAGCGTGCATACGCATTTCTTGCCATAGATGCAATCTTGTTAAGTTCAGCCTTGTTAAATGCAGCGTTGGTTATAATCGCACCGATTGTTGTGTTGCCAGTGAACATATCGCGAGGTGCCATGAACTGATAGAGCGTTTCTTCGCAGCTGATATATTCTGTTCTGTCAGAATTCTTAAGTCCGGCAAGCTTTTTACCGGTTTCGTAATCTGATATATCACCAAGTGCATTTACAACAACAATTGCTGTCATTGTAAATGTGCCTGCCTTCACTGAATATATTCCAAGTCCTGACTTTTCAGCCTGCTTCATTCCCATAATCTTGCCGACAGTCGCACCTGTTCCGGCACCGATACAGCCCTGAACGGGGTCGTTGCTATCCGAATTGGCAGCGGTGGAAGCATCAGTATTGACAACACCGGCCTTCATAAGTGCCTTAATGCAGGCCTCATATCCCATAGTACTGTCCGGGCGTACTTTAGAGCTTCCATATCCAAGATCAAATATGCATGACTGGCATACAAGCGGAACAAGTGAAACGCCTGTGTTATATCCTATACCATGTTCTTCAAGACATGTCATAACTCCGTCAGATGCGGCAAGACCGTATGCTGAACCACCTGACAGCACGATGGCATTAATCGGATTGTCAGCAGTCATAGGCATAGTAAGAGGTGTTTCTCTTGATGCCGGACCGCCGCCGCTTATGTCACAGCCTGCTGTTGCTCCGTCCGGGAAATATATAACAGTTACACCAGTGCCAGCTTCCTTATTGGAAGCATGACCTAATCTAAAATCATTAATATCATTAACTGAAATCTCTGTAAACAAAACTAATCCTCCGTTGATTAATGTCCGATTTGTTCAATCAAAGTGACTGGTTAATTCTGGTTAAGCTTAAGTGCAGCATATAATGCACGGGAAACCACACTGGCAACAATAAAGCAGATACCTGCCTCAATAAGTCCCTGAACACCAACAAATAATACTACGAATATAAGTGGGTTCTTAGCTCCGAGTGCAGTAACGAAGGCCTGTACATAATCTGTATTATAGAAGAAGAGAACAAGTGAACTCATGAATAATAAAGTATTAAGTAAAGGACAGCAAAGACTTGCTATATAATAAGAAAATTTCTTAACTCCCTTAATACTGTGAAGTCCCTTGAATATAAGTCCTGTAAGGAAGCCTTCAAGAGTTCTTGTTACTACTGTTGTTACAAATGTACCAAATGGATTAATTCCGAGAAGAACAGTTCCCATTGCGCCTCCAACGAAGCACTGATAAAAGCTTGTAAGTCCAAATGCCAGACCACAGATTAAACCGCCGACAGGTCCTAAGATGATAGCACCTACAGCTACAGGAACAGTTAAAAGGGTGATAGAAAGTCCAGGGGTACGGATGTAGCCTAATGGGGTCAGTGACATAACGAGTATGACCGCAACCATAAGTGCCAGCTCCACCATGTACTTAGTGTTGAACTTCGATGCAGAAGTCCGAGTTGCATTAATAGTATTCATATTGTCTCCTTTGCGGAAAGGTATGCAGCCCTTCCGGCTTGTTAAGATACATCTCCGAAAAATGGATGACGTTCGCGCGTATAATAACATATATATTGTTATAATTCAAACATTCTTTATAAATTATTTATAAAAATACATTTGACATTAATTTACTATGATGGAAATCAGTGTTATTATAAGAAACGCTTATTTATTATTGAAAGCAGATTTTTTGAAAATATTTATCAATAAAGATGGGAGAGTGTTTATGAGCAGAATTATTAAAAATGTGCTGCCATACTGGAAGTCGATAGTGCTGGTATTTGCACTGCTTATTGTTCAGGCGGTGTGTGACTTGTCGCTTCCTGCGTATACTTCAGATATCATTGATACAGGTATACAGAATGGGGGCATAGAGCATACTGTGCCAGAAAAGATTACTAAGGAAGAATTTGACACTGCGAAGCTTTTTATGACAGAGGAAGAAGTACAGCTGTGGGAACAGTCATATTCTTATAATGAAAATGATAATGTCTATGAATTAAGTGTCAAAGGTTCTAAGAATAAGACTGATTTAGATGACACACTTTTTACAGCACTTATAATTAACAACCAGATGTCTTCAGTGACTGAAAGTGCATTCAAGAGCCGTATGGCAGAGCAGATGCATGTAAGTGAGGAGCAGCTGTCCAATGTTTCAGTAGAAGATATTGGAAAGTCTATGGGCGTGGAGCTTACTACATTTACACAGATGATGGAAGATGCAGATGGCAATGAAGTTGAAACTACATGCGTAGATATGAGACAGATAGTGAAGGCAATGTATAGTGCAGGGGCTATGAGTAAGGACGATATCCTTTCTATGCGAAGTGAATTCCAGAAGACTATTGATACTATGGGAAAAACTCTTGTTTCGTCTATGGGCGTTGCTTATGCAAAGAGCATGGATGACAAGGCAGGAATGGACATGGATTCTATCCAGACTAAGTATCTGTGGGCAGCTGGTCTTAAGATGGTTGCCATGGCACTTCTTATGGCGGTTACTTCTGTATGTATAGGCTTCCTTGCATCAAGAGTTGGTGCAGGCGTTGCAAGAGATATGAGAGGAAAACTGTATTCTAATGTCATGGGATTCTCTAATGCTGAGATGGACAAATTCTCCACAGCGTCACTTATCACAAGGACAACTAATGATGTACAGCAGGTTCAGATGGTTACGGTTATTATGCTGAGAATGATTCTGTATGCACCAATTCTTGGTGTTGGAGGAATTATAAAGGTTGTTGGAACGGGAGCCGGCATGGGCTGGGTTATAGTTATGGCTGTTGTGGTTATCATTGCATTTGTAATGCTTCTTATGGTAATTGCGATGCCTAAGTTCAAGCTTATGCAGAAGCTGGTTGATAATGTCAATCTTGTATCCAGAGAGATTCTTACGGGTCTTTCTGTAATAAGAGCCTTTGGAAGAGAGAAGAAGGAAGAGGAAAGATTTGACGAAGCTAATAAAAAGCTTACTAATACAATGCTCTTTACTAACAGAACAATGACATTCATGATGCCAAGCATGATGCTTATTATGAATGGTTTATCAGTTCTTATCGTGTGGGTTGCCGCACACAGAATTGATGCCGGAGTTATGCAGGTAGGTTCTATGACTGCATTTATAACATATTCGATGCTTATAGTTATGTCATTCCTTATGCTTACAATGATGTCTGTAATGCTTCCAAGAGCGATGGTTGCAGCTGACCGTATAGATGAAGTTATTAATACACATTCTTCAATAGAAGACTCTGAGAATCCTGAGACAATTGAGTCTGCAAAGGGTGTAATTGAGTTTAATCATGTTAATTTCATGTATCCGGGTGCTAAAGCGAACGCACTTGAGGATATTACATTTAAAGCAGAGCCGGGTAAGACTACAGCTATTATAGGAAGTACGGGCTGTGGAAAGTCAACGCTCGTTAATCTTATTCCAAGATTGTATGATGTTACAGGAGGAAGCATTACTATTGATGGTCATGATATAAGAAATATCTCTATGCATGACCTAAGAAGTGAGCTTGGTTACGTGCCTCAGAAGGGAATGCTTTTCTCTGGTACTATTGCAAGTAATTTAAGATTCGGCAATCCTGATGCAAGCGATGAAGATGTCGTTAAGGCAGCACAGATTGCACAGGCAACTGAGTTCATTGATAATAAGGCTGAGAAGTATGACAGTCCTATAGCACAGGGCGGTACTAATGTTTCAGGCGGTCAGAAGCAGAGACTTTCGATTGCAAGAGCAATAGCAAAGCACCCAAGAGTGTTTATATTTGATGACAGTTTTTCAGCACTTGATTTAAAGACTGATGCAATTCTTCGTAAGGAGCTTGCTGCAAATGTGTCTGATGCCACTGTTATTATTGTAGCTCAGCGAATCAGCACAATCCTTCATGCAGATCAGATTCTTGTTATGGATGATGGTAAGATTGTTGGCAAGGGAACGCATGAAGAACTTATGAAGACATGTGAGACATATCAGCAGATTGCAAGTTCACAGCTTTCTGCTAAAGAGCTTGGAAAGGAGGCCTAGTCAGTATGGAAGATAATAAAAATATCAAAATGCCACCGAAAAGAAGAATGGGACCTCCGGGAAGAGGAATGGCACCTGTTGAGAAAGCCAAGGATTTCAAAGGATCAATAGGAAAGCTTATAAGATATATTGGAAGCTATAAGATTGCGATAATATTTGTTGCAGTTATGGCTGTATGTTCAACAGTATTTTCTGTTATAGGGCCGAAGGTTCTTGGTAAGGCAACTACAGCTCTGTCAGAAGGTCTTGTGAAGAAAATCGGCGGAACTGGCGGAATTGACTTTGGAAAGATTGGAACAATTCTTATATTCGTACTTTGTCTGTATGCCGCAAGTGCAGTATTTAACTTTGTACAGGGCTGGATAATGACAGGCATTACACAGAAGGTCTGCTACAGATTGAGAAAAGAAATCAGCGAGAAGATTAACCGTATGCCTATGAAGTATTTCGAGAGCAGGACATATGGTGAGGTGTTATCAAGAATTACTAACGATGTTGATACACTTGGAATGGGACTTAACCAGAGTATTACAACAATCATTACATCTTTAACTACTATGATTGGTGTTCTTGTTATGATGTTAAGCATTTCACCGCTTATGACACTTATTGCGGTTATAATACTTCCAATATCAGTCGGACTTGTTTCTTTCGTTGTGAAGAAGTCACAGGGATATTTCAAAACACAGCAGGAGTATCTTGGACATATTAACGGACAGATTGAGGAAACTTATGGCGGACACATGATTGTTAAGTCATTTAATAAAGAAAAGGATATGGTTGATTCATTTAACAAGACTAATGATGTCCTCTATGGTTCAGCATGGAAGTCACAGTTTCTTTCAGGAATGATGCAGCCAATCATGATGTTTGTAGGTAATTTAGGTTACGCATGTGTTGCATTAACCGGCGGTCTTCTTGCTATTAAAAATGTTATAACAATCGGTGATATTCAGGCATTTATCCAGTATGTGAAGAATTTCACGCAGCCAATCCAGCAGATTGCCCAGGTTATCAATCAGGTACAGTCTATGGCAGCAGCTTCTGAGAGAGTATTTGAATTTCTTGATGAAGAAGAGGAAGACCAGACTGTTAAGAATCCTGTTTCTACAGAAGGAATTAAGGGTGAGGTTGATTTCGAGCATGTAAGATTCGGATACAATGAGAACCAGACTATCATCAAGAATTTCAGTGTAAATGTTAAGCCTGGACAGAAGGTTGCTATCGTAGGACCGACAGGTGCAGGTAAGACCACTATTGTTAAGCTGCTTATGCGATTCTATGATGTTAATGATGGAGCTATTCTTGTTGACGGACATAATGTTAAGGATTTTAATAGAAGAGAACTAAGAGACGCATTTGGAATGGTTCTTCAGGATACATGGCTCTATAAAGGTACAATTATGGAAAATATCAGATACGGAAAGCTTGACGCAACTGATGAAGAGGTTATTGCAGCAGCTAAGGCAGCTAACGCACATCACTTTATTGAGACACTTCCGGGTGGTTATGACTGTGAGCTTAACGAGGACGCAAGCAATGTTTCACAGGGACAGAAGCAGCTCCTTACAATTGCAAGAGCAATCCTTGCAGATAATCCAATTCTTATCCTTGATGAAGCAACATCTTCTGTTGATACAAGAACAGAGGAGAGAATCCAGAAGGCTATGGATAATCTGATGAAGGGCAGAACAAGCTTTGTTATTGCACACAGACTTTCAACTATTAAAGACGCTGATGTGATTCTTGTTATGAAGGATGGAGATATCGTTGAGCAGGGAACTCATGATGAGCTTCTTGCCAGAAACGGTTTCTATGCTGACCTTTATAATTCGCAGTTTGAGCAGGCTTCTTAGATTGATAACTGTCTCTTATACACATCTCCGAGCCCACGAGACTCCTGAGCATCTCG
>ERZ1026933.730-NODE-730-length-11905-cov-4.132658_pt1 | contig 11905 bp, 8 predicted proteins | sample MGYA00519252_ERZ1026933 | MGnify/ENA primary metagenome ERZ1026933 (study PRJEB26926, sample SAMN06164828) | human gut metagenome | biome: ENVO:00009003; feature: ENVO:2100002; material: ENVO:00002003 | host: Homo sapiens | place: USA | collected 2012 ... | reverse complement strand
CTTTGAATTACATTGACGGTTCTTATTGGAAGATCAAGACTGTATCACTGGGTTATACATTCCCCAAATCGTTGACTTCCAAATTGGGTGTGTCCAAACTTCGTGCATATGTCACTGCCAATAACCTCTTCTCTTTTGCCAAGAATCATTTGATTCAGGATTACGATGCAGAACGCGGAGGATCGGCTAAAGCTCCGTTGCAGCGTCAGTTTATATTTGGTTTGAATCTTGATTTCTAACAGATAAAAAAGAAATAACTATCATGAAATACAATAAGAAATATCTATTTGCAGCATGTGCCGCCCTGTTGTTGGGCATGCAATCATGTGATTTGGAGGAATACAATCCTGCCGGAAGTACCCCGGATAATGTGTACAAAGAACAGGCCGGTTTTGAGGCCCTTGTCAATTCGGCTTATGCTTTTTGGGGCGGTCAGTTTTATGGACGTGAAGATTTTGTGTTATTACTGAACGGTGGTGGCGACCTTTGGATCAATATTGCCAATTGCGGTTATGGCCGTCAGATGTCCAAATATGAAGAATTGACAGCTTCGGTTGGTCAGATTAAGAATACGTGGAATCGTCTGTATGAAATTATAAACGACTGTAATGCCGGTTTGGAACGGATTGACCAAGTGGAATTCAAAGACAAGAAACTGAGAGATATCCGTTTTGGTGAATTAAGTTTTATGCGTGCATACGCTTATTGGCATTTGGTTGAAATTTACGGTAACGTGGATCTTAGGACCAAAGAAACTTCTGCCGAAAGTCTTTCAATGAACTGTTATCGCAGCAGCTATGAAGATTTGTATGATTTAATGCTGGCCGATGCACAGAATGCGGTGGATAATCTGCCCGTTGATCCTTATCCTGTTAAAGATGTAGGTCGTGCGACCTCAAAAGCGGCTTATGGTTTATTAGCGCGCATCGCACTGACACGGGTTTCCTATTGTGACAGTCAGGCAGACAAAGACAAATATTATAAAATCGCTGAGGATGCGGCTCAATATGTGATTGATAACCAGAGCGCATTGAAGGTGTCTTTGTATAATACACCTGCCGAGGTCTTTGATCCGGATAATAATAAAACGAATAAGGAGGCTATGTTCGTTGTGACCCACTCTACCGAGTCCTCATTGAATATGCAGGCTAAAAACCCGAACCGTATGCATATGTATTTCCATGCCAGTTATTCGGCAAGAGCAGGTATGGTGCAGGATTATGAATATGGAAATGATAAGAATGCCAAGTCGGGCAGTATGGCGATGATGCCTACCCGTTATTTGTTGGAATTGTATAATGAGAATATAGATGCCCGTTACAATGCCTGGTTCCGTGAAGAGTATAAACTGAATACACCCAAAGCTTATGCCTGGACTAAGGATCAGTTGGACTATTTTGAAAAACCGTCATCTATGATTGGTCAGGTTATTCAGCCGGGAGAAACAGCGCTGCTTTTCACCAAGAAGAAGATTGCCGACAAACGTAACTTGCCATACGCTGTCGTCGATATCGATGATACCTATGCAGCCGATGGAAGTGTCAGCAAGAGTGCCAACTTTAACATTCACTTCCCGACCTTGCTGAAGTACGAAGATGCGAATTTTGAAAACAAAGGATTGCCTACCAATTCGCAGGTAGGTGCAAATGATGTGATTACCATGCGTTTGCCCGAAATGTATTTCATTGTTGCCGAATGTGAGATCATGAAGTCCGGAGGAAATAAGGAGATAGCTAAAGCACGTATCAATGACATACGCAGACGTGCGGCTGTACCGGGCAAGGAAGCTGAAATGGAGGTAGGAGTGGACAAGATGACGATCGACTTTATTTTGGAAGAAAGAGCACGTGAGTATTGCGGCGAATTCATGCGCTGGTTTGATTTGAAAAGAACCGGAAAATTGGTAGAATATGTGAAAGCTCATAATCCGGATATTCCTTTGATCCAACCGCATCATGCATGGCGTCCTATTCCTCAGATGTTTCTGGACTCTATCTTGAATCCGGATGAATTTGGTCAGAACGAGGGATATAATTAATAAGCATGAAAACGATGGCGCTTTTTAAATATATTGTCCTGTCTGTCTGTTTGTGTGGAATTCATCTGAATGGTTTTGCTCAGTCCACCCGTGAGGCTATATTGGAAGATATAGCCCGGACGGGAGGAGTGTACTATGCTTATCCTGTAAAGGAAGCTATCGCGACTCCTCCGCCTAAAGGGTATAAACCGTTCTATATCAGTCATTATGCACGACACGGTTCCAGATGGATTCAATCGGAACAGGATTATAAGACAGTGGTTGATATTTTCGAGAAAGCGCATCAAGCCGGAGCTTTGACCGCTTTGGGAGAAGATGTCCGCAAAAGAATGGCGTTGGTGTGGGAAGATGCCGAGGGACATGGGGGAGATTTGACCCCTTTGGGTGTGAGGCAACACCGGGGGATAGCCGAAAGAATGTTTCAGAACTATCCCGAGGTATTCAAGGGATCTCCTGCTCTGTCTGCACGCTCTACCGTGGTGTTGCGATGTGTATTGAGTATGGATGCCTTTTGTGAACGGTTGAAAGAACTCAATCCGGCATTGCAGATCCGGCGCGAAGCTTGTGCCAGGTATATGAAATATATGAATTATCATACGCCGGAAGCCGTGAAGTTTGTTTCTCATCAGGGACCTTGGTATGAGGAATATAGAAAGTTCAAAGAAAGTCATACCCGTCCCGATCGTCTGGTTACTTCCTTATTTAATAGTCCTGACTATATCCGTAAGAATGTGAATCCCGGCGAATTGATGTGGGGGCTTTATTGGATTGCTTCAGATTTGCAGAATGTAGAGATAGAGGTGTGAGTCTTTATGATGTATTTCAGAAAGATGAATTATTTGATCTTTGGCAAGTTTGCAATTATCATAATTATGTATGTGACGGACCTGCGCCTGCCAATGGTGGAATAATGACGGCCAGTGCCCGGTCATTGCTTGAAAATATATTGGATTCGGCCGATGAGGCGATCAGATCCGGGACCCATGCGGCGACATTACGTTTTGGGCACGATGGAAATATCATTCCCTTGGTAGCGTTGCTTCAATTGGGCGATATGTGGAAAGCCGAAACGGATCCCGATAAATTCTATCAGGCATGGTGTAATTTCAAGGTCACTCCGATGGCGGCAAACGTCCAGTTGGTTTTCTTCAGAAAGAAAGCTTCTGACGATATACTGGTGAAGTTCATGCATTGCGAGAAAGAAGTTACCATCCCTGTAGAAACGGATATTGCTCCTTTCTACCATTGGAAAGATGTTGAAACATACTATCGTCATCTTTTGCATAAATTGCCATAAGTCTATAAGATGAAAAACGGTGTAAATCCCTGTAGTATTGTAACGGGATTTATACCGTTTTTTTGAATGAGAAAGAGCAAAGGGAACAGCAGATTATCAAAGAAAAGACTTACTTTTGCAATAACAGAATAAATAAAGAATAAAAAGACCATGAGTAAACTGAATATGAAAGAGTGGATAAACGAAATTATCCAAAAGAAAGAGGTGGTGGCTATGCCCATCATGACCCATCCGGGCATAGAGATGATAGGGAAAACGGTGCGCGATGCGGTTACTGACGGACAAGTGCATTACAACGCCATCAAGGCATTGAGTGAGAAATATCCCACAGCCGCCGCAACCGTGATTATGGATTTGACGGTAGAAGCCGAGGCTTTCGGAGCGGAGATTGTCTTCCCCGAAAATGAGGTTCCCAGTGTGGTGGGGCGTCTTCTCAATGATGAGGAAGCTATTGACAAACTGGAAATTCCTGCCTTGAATAAAGGAAGAGTTCCCCAGTACTTGAAAGCGAATATGCTGGCAGCCAAGACCATTACAGACAGACCTGTCTTTGCCGGTTGCATCGGTCCTTATTCTTTGGCAGGACGTTTGTATGACATGTCTGAAATCATGATGCTTATTTATATCAATCCGGAAGCAGCCAATTCGCTGTTGAAGAAATGTTCGGATTTCATTCTCCGTTACTGCATGGCATTGAAGGCCACAGGAGTGAATGGGGTAGTGATGGCCGAACCGGCTGCCGGACTCTTGTCTGATGAGGACTGCACGCAATACTCGTCTGTTTTCATTAAGGAGATCGTAGAGAAAGTGCAGGACGATCACTTCACGGTCATTCTGCATAATTGTGGAAATACCGGTCATTGTACCAAGGCAATGGTAGCTACAGGAGCTGCCGCTTATCATTTTGGAAATAAAATAGATATGGTCGAAGCTCTGAAAGAAGTACCTGCCGATGCTCTTGCAATGGGAAATCTTGATCCGGTGAGCTTGTTCAAGGCGGCTACTCCGGAGGTGATGAAGAAAGCCACACTCGATTTGTTGGAAGCTACCCGGTCCTATCCCAACTTCGTGCTCTCCAGCGGATGTGATACACCGCCTCATACGCCATCTGAAAATATTGATGCATTCTTTGCCGCATTAAATGAATTCAATAATGCTTGAAAAAGAACTTTCTTTTGCTGATCTGTCTATCTCATTGTCCGAACTCTATGAGGCAATGGGGTATGCAGATGCTGTGCCCGACGAAGCGGTAGAAAAAGAAGTCCGTGGGGTGCTTGGACGGGTGGAGGCAGTAACTTCTCCCCGTTTTTGTTTTTTCATATCCGGTGGAGAGTTGGATGAATCGAAAGACTCGCTTTCTGTCGGCGATACGTGTTTCAGTATAGGTAAAATAATCACCCGGCAGCTGCGTGGTTCGGAATCCTTCGCTTTCTTTGCCGCGACTGCCGGAACCGGTTTTGAAAGGTTCCAGCATACGTTGCTGCAAGAGGGGGATATGGTAAAGGTTTATATAGCGGATGCCATAGGAAGTGTCATAGCCGAGAAGACTGCGGATTGTATGGAAATTGCGTTGGATGAATACATCCGCGACAGAGGGTGGAGGCATACCAACCGTTTCAGTCCCGGATATTGCGGCTGGCATGTGTCGGAACAAAAGAAATTATTTCCCTTATTCCCTTCGGCGGAACCTTGCGGCATCCGGTTGACAGATTCCAGTTTGATGCTTCCTATAAAATCGGTCAGTGGAGTAATAGGCCTGGGGGATGGTGTCCGTAAACTGGAATATACTTGCGGTCTCTGTACGTACGATAAATGTTACAGGCGGAAGCGGCGAGGATAATAGGATGACTACAAAAATCAGAGTTCCCAAATGGCTAGATGTTGTTATTAATCTCATTGATTTTGCAATTTGTTGCAACCTTAATGAATCTCCTGTCCTATCAGACAGGGTATAACAGCCGTTCCCATCTGCTATAACAACCACTTTCATCTGATATTCCACCCCGGTGAGACTCCAGTTTCACCGGGGTGAAGTTGCAATCTCACCGGGGTGGGACTGCCTCACCACCCGAGTGGGATACCAAACGCAGGCATATAAAAATACAATCTTTTCAGCCTTCTGCACCTTCTTTTAATGCCCATTGAAGAATAGATAAAGCCCGACCATGACAATAGCCAGTAACGCCCATGCAAGGATAACGGATTTAGCCGGCTTCTCCATGACTTTCTTCATATTTAATGTACATTCTTGTCGATGTTTATCCAATAAGGATACCAAGATCATGCCTGCGCTGATGATAACGAACAGGTAGAAAGACAGCATCATGAAGTGAGGCCATGTCGTATATTCTTCCGCAGGGAATACCCATAAATAGAGAATGCCCACTCCCATGCTGAACGCCGTGCCAAGCGTCAATGCCATGTTGGCAGCCATCGTGGTAGTTCGTTTCCAGAAGATGCCGAACAGGAAAACAGCCGCCATAGGCGGTGCGATAAATCCCAGTACCGATTGGAATACATTGAACAGATTCAATCCTTTGATACTGTCTATGGCAATGGTGATGATCACCGAAATCAGTGCTCCCGCCACTGTAACCACGTGTCCCGTACGGATGATCTCTTTCTGGCTGGCAAGTGGCCTGAATTTCTTGACATAAATATCCATCGTGAAGACGGTACTCAGCGCATTCAGGGCAGAGCCGACAGTGCTGATCAGTGCGGCGGTCAATACGGCCAGTACCAACCCCACCATGCCTACAGGAAATAAGTTAGTGACCATAGTCATGTAGGCTTCATCGGGGTTCTTCAAGCCCGGGTAGAGTGCCAGACAGATGATACCCGGAAGGATATAGAGAGGAACATCCAGTATCTTCAACCAGCCGGTGAAGTTGGCACCCATTTGGCCTTCTTTCAGATTCTTGGCAGCCAATACAGGCTGTACCATGGATTGGTCTGTGCACCAGAACCAGACTCCCATGATGGGATAACCCAGAATAATGGGCAGCCACGGGAAGGCGGGATCGTCATTCGGGCGGAACAGGTTCCAGTAATCGGCCGGAACCGCTTCGGCCAATGCGCTGACTCCACCCACTTTGTACAGCCCTGCTATAGTAAGCGTGGCCGATACGAAAATAAGCAGAAGCATCTGGAATACATTGGTATAGGCTACCGCTTTCAGCCCTCCGGCCATGGTGAAGAATGCGGAGATAACGAGCAGGATCAATGCCGATTGCCACATGGGAATATCGAAAACCTGACGGATAAGGATACCTCCGGCGAATAAGGTCAGGGCAAGCCACGAGATAAGGATCGTCACAATGGTGTACCAGGCAAGAATGTTGCGGGTGGACTGTCCGAAACGCCGCCCCATGAACTCCGGCAAGGTGGTGATACGCGCTCCCAAATAACGGGGGGCAAAGACAAAAGCCAGCAAGCAGATGAAAACAAACGCATACCAGGCATAATTGCCCGAAACGATGCCGGTGGTGAATCCGGCACTGGCTGAGGCTATCAGCATGGAGGGGCCCACATTGGTTCCCCACATGGAGAAACCGATGTGATGCCACTTCAGGGAACGCTCGGCGAGAAAAAGGCTGCTGCCTTTTTTGCGTTTCAGACTGGCCCATATGCCGATGCCTATAAGAATCAGAAAGTAGGCAATAAGAATGCCCCAATCTAACGTATCTAAATAATTAGCGTGCATAATTCATGTATCAGATTAAGATGAATATTCCGTTTATTTATGAAGCCCCATCAGTTCCTTGGCTACCGCTACGGCCGTATTGGCATTGTCGCTATACCCGTCTGCACCTATTTCATCGGCAAATCCCTGGCTTACCGGAGCGCCGCCTATCATCACTTTTACCTGATGACGGATACCGGCTGCTTCCAAAGCGTTGATCACCTCCTGCATATAAGTCATGGTTGTTGTCAGCAAGGCGCTCATGCACAGGATGTCTGCCTTGTTTTTCTTGACCTCTTCCACAAATTTGTCGCAAGATACATCTATGCCTATGTTGATCACCTCAAAGCCGCAGCCTTCCAGCATGGAAGCCACCAGGTTCTTGCCGATATCATGCAAGTCGCCTTTCACGGTCCCGATGACCACCTTGCCTATGGTGGTCGAGGCACTCCCTTGCAGTAAAGGCTTCAGAAGTTCCAAAGCTCCCTTCATGGCGCGTCCTGCCATCAGCAGTTGGGGAACGAACGCTTTTCCGTCCTGGAAGCGTTGTCCCACTTCGCCCATAGCCTTTATCATGTAGTTGTTGATAATTTCCTGGGGCTGTACTCCTTCGGCGATGGCTTTCTTGGTTACTTCTACGGCCGGTTCCAGCTTTCCGTCCACAATGGCATTGAACAAAGGTTTCAAGGCTTCATTCCCGGCTGCCGCAGAGTCTTTGACGACGATTGTTTCTTGTTTTGTTGCAGCGGCTTCTTCTTTCGAAAGGTCTTCTTTGGATACGTCAGAGGAGGAAGAGGAGTATTCTTCGACAATGCGCATCGCTTGTTCCACTTCTCTCTCGTTATGGAAATCCATTTCCAGATGCACACCGTCCGCACCGATATTGTCCAGCAAGGGTTTCAGTTCGTCCAAGGTTACCCAACAAGCCATGATACTTTTGCCTCCGGCAAGGATCTTCTTGTAAAGGTCGTACCATTTGGGTGATCCTCCTTGTGGCTCACCTACGCCCGGAGTCCATTGAATGGCATTCAGTTCCTCAATTTCAAGAAGGGCGGGCAGATGGTGCATGGCGCCCACACCGTCCAGATGATACAAGGTATAGTCTATTTTTTGACATTGTTCGCGGATAAAGGGTTGTACAAAACGACGATAATCATCTTCGCTGATCATGGTAGAAATATCGCTTTGTAATTTGCTCATTTTACCGGGAGCCCATGAAGAAAAATAGCAGAAAGCCATTTCGTCCCCTTCACGGATGATGTCGTAAAGTTCATCAAAGACTTTGAAATAGATATCATTGATTTGTTGCATTTGCTGTTCCAGCACTTCGGGCTGCATCACGGTATCCAGCAAAACTTTGTCTGTACCTTTCAAGGCGGCCAGTACGTCCAGACCTTCCATCAAGTCGGGCATTCCTACGTAATAGTGACCGTTTGCTTTCGCCTTGCATGCCTTCAGCAATTCTTTATGCAATATCCAGTTGGGATGCTCGGGATTGAAAACAATCTCATCGTTGAAATCGGGATCGGGATGAATCCAAATGGTATCTTCCCCTCCTTCGAACACGCCGCCCAAGATGGCTGCCAATGAACCGGGGCCTAACTGGGTATTGGCTACCGGCAGGATATCTGCTTTCAGACTGCTGTGTGCCACGTACCAGTCCAGGTATTCTGCACGCCATTGCGGATCGAACCATTTCTGATTCAGGTCTTTTGCCGGGGAGGGTGCAGGGATATCCGCATGAGGTTTCACATCTTCCTGAAAGTGCTCCCACATGTTCAGTATGATTCCTTTATGGTTCCACCAATCTATATATCGTTTCTTTGTCTCGTCTAAATTCGTTTTCCAAGTTTCCATATTCGTCAGTTCTTAAATATTCCTTTAAAATGAGGGTCTATGTGCAGACCGATGCTTTTGCTTAAATCCATATCGTCCGTGCATTCCACTTCATCCGGATAAACGGGGATGGTCGCTCCTTGACGTACATATACGGGCATTTCGTCCAAGGGGATATCCAGATTCTTCAGCCAGCGTCCCCCTTCCAAGCGTTCGCCTGTGAAGAAATTCACCCATTTCCCTTCGGGCAGATAGACATCCCGGCGGTTCTCGCTGTTCATGACCGGGGCTATCAGGAAGTCGTCACCGAAATAGTATTCATCGTCGATGTGCCAGCACAGTTTGTCTTCGGGATGATGATAGATGAGAGCCTGTAAAAGAGGAGCTCCGCTTGCGATGGTCTTCCGGCTTTGTTCTACAATATAAGGTATAAGCGTATAGCGCAACTTCCACCACTTTTTTATCATGGGTGCGATAGCGGGATAATGCCACGGCTCGCGTTTGTTTGTTCCGTGATAACGGATGTGGGAGGAGAATACACCGAATTGTGTCCAGCGCATATATACATCATCGTCCACTATAGAGTTCATGAAGTTGGGCAATGTGTGGAATCCGGGGACATCATGACTCCAGAAGGCGAAACCGGAAAGCCCGAAATGCAAACCGCCTTTCAGCGAGCCTGCCATTCCATCCCATGAACTGCATGAGTCGCCTCCCCAATGCAGCGGATAGCGTTGGCATCCCGCCCATGCCGAGCGTGCCCATACGATGCCGTCACCGGTTACGTCTTTTGTGATTTCATAAGCGGCTTTCTGATAAAGCAATGCATACAGGTTGTTCAGCAATTCGGGTTTCATGCCTTTATAGAGGGCATCCATGTGGATGTTTTCTCCAAAATCGGTTTTGATGCAGGTCACGCCCATATCCAGCAGATTCTTCAGCAGTCTTTTATACCATTCGGTTGCTTTGGGATAAGTGAAGTCAATGGTTCCGGCATAGTCCAAAGCGGAGAAATTGGAACCTTCCGAATCTTGTTTCTTTGTCAGCGGAGCTATATAATCGTTTTTGCGTGCTTCGTCTATCTGTTCGGCGTTCTCCGCCACGTAGGGGAGTTGCCATAAGGACACGCGATATCCTTTTTTCTTCAGTCCTTGGATGAACCCTTTGGGATCGGGAAAGCGTTCTTCGTTGAATTTCCATTCGCACAGCCAGTCGGTCTTGAACCAGCCGGTATCCAGATGGATGACATCACAGGGGTAATGTTCGGCACGCATCCGGTCGCATATCTCATTTACTTCATCAGCACTGAAATAAGTCATGCGGCTCATCCAGATGCCGAAACTCCAGAGGGGAGGCATGGAAGGATATCCGGTCAGATCCCGATAACCCCGGAGGATTTCTTCCATCGTGTCGCCTGCTATGACGAAGACATCCAGCATGGCCTGGTCGCTCAGGAACTGTACCGAGCGGGTGGACTGTCCGGCCAGTGATAGCTTGCTGTGGGCACAGGTGTGATAGAATGTTCCATACATCCGGCTGGAGAGGTAGAAAGGAATATTCTTATAGGTACGGCGGTTGTTCACACCTTGTCCGTCCTGGTTCTTTAAGAAGAACGTTTGTCCGCTTAAGTCCATTTTGGCAAAGCGTTCCCCTGTTCCGGCAAAACATTCATCGGGCTTACATTCAAACGAAAGCGTTGCCCGTTCTTTCCGACCATCGCGTTTGCAAAAGGCAACAGGTAACGCATCGTAACGGGGAGGCGAAAAATGGTCGTAGGCTGACAAGCGGATTTCACGCTTTCCATCAGGGTATAAAGTGATGTCAAGCGTTTCTTGAGGGTCGGGAAGCAATTCGCTCCATCGGTCTAATAGAGGCTCTTCCACATTGATAACGGCACGCTTCGTTCCGTCCTCCGTCGAAAGAATCCATTTTCCTTTTTGTTCTTTTATAAACAGGGGCACTTTCTGAATCCGGTCACTGAATTGTAGCATTTCCGACTCATCTGTCAGTACATAATCACCGAAGCCAAGAAACAGGCGGGTGATGCCGATGTTATACTGACGGATGATTAACGTATATTCCTCCTGGGGAACATCGGTATCCGCCATCATATCGTTAGCCAGCTTTTGCTTCTGAAAGGGAACTGTTACGTAAATATCTCCTTCCTTTTCATAAACAGCCGTTGGCTTGTATGCTTTTCAAAGCGACTCATTCCTTGATAACTCGGTATCGAAATCAAGGAAATCAAATAAGTGGTAGTTCGTTGGTTTCATCTATTTTATTGATTAAATATCGTTTATTGATTACTATAATTATCAGATTAGTTTGAATGATTACCATACTAGTTTAGCTCTAATGATTATTACATTAGTTTATTGATTGCTATACTAGTACATTGATGACTATGTTAATCCATTGATTTGTTTCAATCTTGCTTTATTCTTCCGGCTTTGTATTTAATACTGTCCGCCACTTGAGGCCCGTTATTCTTCCACACGTTCTTTTTCCCGGGGCGGTTCGAATCAAAACGTTCAGCGGGACACCAGTTGTTTTCCATTGTATATCCGTCCGTAGCTTCATCCAGATAGATATAAAAAGCACGGTCATTCGTAGCGTAGGGTGCCTCGATTAAATGTTCGATCCGATTATTTCGCATGACGGAACCCGGCTGGTTGGAAAGAGTATACAGACCGCCTGCATCGTATAGCCGACGGGCAAAGTGATGTACATAGTTTGCTTCTATCCGGTTGTTACACATTCCGCTCTCCAGCGATGTCCATCCCCAGCCTACACAAATCCCTGAATAGTTCAGATGGCAGACTTCATTATGAGAAATATCCATGTTTCTGACATATCCGGCACCGATACCTACACATCCCCAGTCTTCATTAGTCACATTACTGATGAAATTGTTTCTGATAGTAATATGGGAACATAATTCCCGTACGTCAGCAGGAATAAAAGGAATGTGCGTCTCAAATCCTCCGTCCGGAAATGCACCGACCAGTAAAGCCGCTGTCTCTTATACACATCTCCGAGCCCACGAGACTCC
>ERZ1026933.716-NODE-716-length-11970-cov-5.938061_pt1 | contig 11970 bp, 9 predicted proteins | sample MGYA00519252_ERZ1026933 | MGnify/ENA primary metagenome ERZ1026933 (study PRJEB26926, sample SAMN06164828) | human gut metagenome | biome: ENVO:00009003; feature: ENVO:2100002; material: ENVO:00002003 | host: Homo sapiens | place: USA | collected 2012 ... | reverse complement strand
CATTAAGATACTTTGCGTTTTTCAAAACAAGGTCTGCCTTTTCCCTGCCTGCCGCAACCGCAATTATTCTCTGCTTTGCTGCAAGCTGTCTGTCTGTTTTCTGTCCGTATATTTCCTGCATAAAAGCACCGCCCTTCTTATATATATTTACAAGATTATAGCACTTTGCAAAAGCCATTTCCATAAGTATTTTTCACGAATATTCTTCGCAATTTTTTGCTAAATTGCATAAGATGTGTGCATATTTTCATCTGTCAGGCAATAATAATTTTAACAATTTATTGTGCTAATGTATTGAAATGTACAAACTGCGGTGATATAATTTATTTATAAGTATTATTTTCGGAGGGATAAATTATGTCACACACATACAGCGAATTTTTACCGAGTTACAGCGTGGGAGTTGATTGCTACAAGGCGATTCCCGAAATTGTGAAGCCGTACGGCAAAAAGGCGGTTGCAGTCGGCGGTAAAACAGCTATGGAAAAATCAAAAAAGGCTTTGCTTGAAGGCATCAAAGGCTCTGACATTGAAATCATTGATTTTGTATGGTACGGCGGTGACTCCAGCTATGAAAATGTTGAAAAAATAAAGAACAATCCGTCTGTGCAAAAGGCTGATATGGTGTTCGGTATCGGAGGCGGACGAGCTGTTGACACGGCAAAAACCTATTGTGCTTTATATAACAAACCGTTGTTCACATTCCCGACAATTGCATCAAACTGTGCGTCATGCACCTCGCTTTCGGTAATGTACAATCCCGACGGTACTTTCAAGGAATATTCGTACCACAAAGCCCCTGCAATTCACACATTCATCAACACAAAAATTATTGCCGAATCACCCGAAAAGCTTATGTGGGCAGGAATCGGTGACGCACTTTCAAAGGAATATGAAGTAATTTTTGCGTGTCGTGAAAAGAATATGATTCACACACCGTTGCTTGGCAAGGCAATTGCCTCCGCAAGTACCGAACCGCTCATAAGCTTTGGCAAAAAAGCTCTTGAGGACTGCAAAAACAATGTGCCGACAGAGGCAATTGAGCAGGTTGCGCTTGACATTATTATCACGGCGGGACTTGTTTCAAATTTTACCGTACACGAAAACAATCCGAATCCCGAGGAGGATTATTACTACAATTCATCGCTCGCACATTGTGTTTATTACGGTGCGTCACTCTTTCCGCAATGTGAACGGCAACATCTGCACGGCGAAATTGTTTCATTCGGTGTGCTGTGTCTGCTGACATATGACGGACAATTTGAGGAGCAAAACAGAATTTTTGAATTTAACCACAGTATCGGACTTCCTTGCACTCTCGGCGAAATTGCACTTACTCCGGATGATGTGCCTGCAATTGCGCACAAAGCCGCAAGCGTTGTTGAGTGGAAATATGTCCCGGGTAATCCGACCGAGGACGCATTCATCAATGCAATTCTTGCAACCGATAAAGCCGGCAAGGAATTTTTAGCTGATAAATAATTAAGTTTAGTTGTAACTGACTGCTACATTATTTCGGTAAATGTATCCCATTTATACAGTTTATTTTCATCATAAATTTTCTGCAATTACCTGCGGGCGGATAATATCCGCCCATACGGAATTGTGCGAACGGTTGCAATGTTATGCTCGGGCATAATATGTCTTTTTTTATACCATACTATCTTCACGAACTGGGAACGGTGGCTCACCGTAAAACTAAGCCGCCCTCGGCAGTGCATGCGCTGTCGAGGGCGGTTCGGTTTTACAAGGGGTTTCCTGAAGTTATCTTACTGAAATCAGTTGTTTTTAGGGGTTTTGCTGTTATAGATTTCTTTGTTGAGGCAATGTTCTTTTGCACAAACTATAACATTGGTAGCGGCGTCACCGATAACATTAAGTGTGATAACAGCCATACCAGGGAGGTAGTTCATGGCAAGGATGAGTGAGTAGCCAATCATACAAAGATCTGAGTTCAAGCCAAGTCCCATCATTACAACATAAACCATTGTTGTGCCTGCAACAGGGATTGCCGGAGTACCGACTGCCGTGCAGATTGAGAGGAATGCTGTAAGACAAAGGGTTGCAGGAGTAATGTTGACGCCTGCGGCTGTGGCGATGAATGTAATGGCGATCATATGCATTGCGGTTGTACCGTTCATATTGATTGTCATACCTGTCGGAAGAACAAAGCTGCTGATTTCTTCGGAACAGCCGAGTTCGTTAATACAGGTTTCCTTATTAAGCGGAAGCGTTGCGGCAGACGAGTTTGTTGCTGCTGCAAACATACCGATTTTTGCCGCCTTTTTAAGGAAGATAAACGGATTAAGTCCTGTTGTAATGAAAATGCCGATTGGGTAAATTGTGCAAACAAGAACGAGGCTTACAACAATTGTTACAACAATCCACATCATTGTCGGTGAAATGTACTCAATTCCGTAAACGGCGAGTGCTCTTACGATCATACAGAAAATTGCGATAGGAGCAATCTTGTTGATAAGGAAGTTGAGGAACATCTGAACGATATCGTTGATGTTTTCAAAAACTTTCTTAAGCGGATCTGCTTTTTCGCCCATCTTTGTCATACAAAGGCCAAAGATAATTGCGATAACAACAACACAAAGAATTGTGTTGTTAGATGACATTGCGTTAATCATATTGCTCGGAACAGCGTTTACAATTGTAACGAGCGGGTTGTAACCCTCCATTGTAACGATGTCCTGAGCCTGTTGTGCCGGAAGATTGACTGTGAACCAACCAAGACTCTTTGCAAGATAAGCTGCTGCGCCTGCAAGAGCTGCTGCTACGATATAGAAGCAAAGGTAGGACACAAATGTTTTACCTGCGATTCGACCGAGCTTTTTTGGGTTTGCAAGGCTGCAAAGTGCAAGTGTCAGCGAACAAAGGACGAGAGGAACAATCATCATCTGAAGTCCCTTCATAAACAGCTGACCTACGATGTAGAACAAGCCGAGTCCTTCGATATCTTTTGTTGCGGTGATGTCCTGGAACAAAATTGCCTCAACAACTTTCCAGGCTCCTTCGCCGTCTGTTCCCATTACCGCACTTTTAATCAGCAGACATATAAAGCCAACTACAAAACCTGCGACAACGGCAATCATCATTTTCTTGACAATTGAAACTTTCTTCTTCTCCTTTTGTTTTGTCATTTTTACATCTCCTTATCTGTGAATTTGGGTAACCCCTTTATTGCGGAACTGCCGAATAAACTGTATCAAGGAATATTTGCACATCCTATCCTCATATTTAATCGGTGTGTCCTTAATGTGACGGGAACCGTCTCCGATTGGTCTCCCGTCTGCAAAAATAACCGTAATTAATAGAATTTCCATAGTGATATATAAAATAATTACTATGTTTAAAATTCAACTCAGATTTAACAATACTATCCAATAATAATAAAAATAATTTCTTTGCGTTCTCAAAACTGTTAAATCTGCTAAAGTTTTGACAGCGCAAAAGCTCCTGCCGTTTTTGATTAAAAAGAACAGGAGCTTTAATGGGTAAAATTATAAAAAGCACTGGCTCAAACTATGTACCGGACAAGGTAAATCAGTACATGAGTTTTATTTTCATCTGCTCACAAAACTCAAGCCATTCCTGTGACGGCTTTTCGTCGGTAATCAGATAATCGATCCTATCCCAATCCAAAAAATTGACAAACGCAGTATGGTTGAATTTTGAATGGTCTGCAAGTAATACCACACATTCGGCACGGCTTGCCATCTCAGACTTCAAATCAGCCTCACCTTCGGAAGAATCAGTTATGCCTCTTTCCATATCAAGCCCTTTGCATCCGAGGAGAACAAGGTCAACATTGTACTTTTTCATAGCCTCTTTTGCAGGTTTTCCGTAGAAAGAACGGGTTTTTTCATCATAAAGTCCGCCGGTTGAAACCAGCTTCATTTTACAAGTGTCGAGTTCCTGAAAAATCTGTGCAGAAAAGGTAATTGCGGTAAGATTTTCATTATCCTTAAAAAGCTTAACAGCCTCAAGAACAGTTGTGCTGTTATCAATCATCATCGTATTCACACCGATAAATTTATCAACAAGCAGCTTAGCAATTTTCTTTTTGCCCTCAAGGTTAATTCCCTTGCGTTTAAAGAAATGTACTCTGTCATTCTGAGGAGTTGTGTTAAGAACAGCTCCTCCGAAAGTTCTGGTAATGATACCGTCATTTTTCAGCTTTTCAAGATCACGCCTGATAGTTTCTTCGGTTACATTATATATTCTGCTTAAATCCGAGACGAAAACCTCGCCTTCGGTTTCAACCTTTTGTCTGATTTCGTCAATTCTCTTTGCCATAAACATTTCCCTCAACTTTTATTACATACTAACATAATTATCAACAAAAGTAAAGGGAATTCGACTGTTTTTACAATAATTTTAACAATCGGGAGCGGATTCCTTCACCCTATACACAAAGGTGTATTAAGCAACCCTTAATTATTTGTCGATAGCTTCAACCATATCACGCATCATTGCAACATCAGCGGAATCAAGTTCAAGTTCGGCTGACTTAACATTCTCGGCAATCTGATCTACAGTAGTAGAACCGCTGAGAAGGTTGATAAAGTCACCCTGAGCAAGAATCCATGCAAGAGCAAGGTTAGCAATTGTGCAGTTATATTTTTCACAAAGAGGCTTCCACTGATCCATAACATCCATAGCCTTCTGCATATTTTCGGGCTGGAACCATTTCTTTGGAATCTGTGCGCCTACAGGCTTGTAATCTCTTGGGAATGTACCCGAGAGAAGTCCCATTTCGAGCGGTGAGTAAGCCTGAATTGTAACACCGTTTTCACGACAGCAAGGAATGATTTCATCCTCAATGCCACGGTCAAGAATTGAATACTTAGCCTGAACGATATCAAGCTCGCCCCACTTGAGGTACTCCTGAATCTGCTTGATATCTACATTTGCAGCACCGATAGCCTTGATTTTGCCCTGAGCCTTGAGATCGTTGAGAACCTCCATAGTCTTCTGAATCGGAACATAATACTCGCTACCCTCAATTGACTGCCAGTGTGTCATATATACATCAACATAGTCTGTGCCCATTCTCTTGAGTGATTCTTCAATTTCTCTCTTGATTGAAGCACTGTTGAGGTTCTTATAAAGCTGAATGCCGTTTACCTTGTTGAAAAGGTCGCCCTTCATCTCCTGATCCCATGTAACACCGCACTTTGTAATGATTACAACATCTTCACGGTTCATGCTCTCAAGAGCCTTGCCGAGGATTTTCTCGCTGTTGCCAAAGTTGTAACCGGGAGCTGTGTCGATAAGGTTTACACCGAGCTTTGGAGCTTCACGGATTGTATCTACAACAACCTGAAGGTCGTGGTCGCCGCCCCATGCCGAGCCGCCGCCGATTGACCAGGTGCCGAGTCCCATTCTTGAAATATCTATGCCTGTTTTGCCAAGCTTCATCGTCTTCATTTTGCATCTGACCTTTCTTTAATAATATATTGGTGGGGGGTTGCCCTGCATTCTTACGAACACAGGGCGTAATGTCACAGATTTATTACTATTACAGGATATAATCTTTTTTATACTTTTCAAGCATTTCTTCAACCATTTCTTTGTTCCGAACGCCTGTTGTTGCACCGACATACTGAACCGAAATAGCCGCTGTGCAGTTAGCATAGATACCGCAGTCACGGATATCCTTGCCCTGAAGAAGTGCCGAAATAAAGCCTGATGCAAAGTTGTCGCCTGCACCGATTGTGTCGATTGCGGTTACACCCTTGCAGGCAGGAACAATCATTGCTCCTGCGGCATTGCGGATGTAACATCCACGCTTGCCTATCTTCATAATTACATTCTTAACGCCGCATTCAAAGAGCTTGTCCGCAACCTTTGATTCTTCGGTTTCGCCTGTCATAAGGCAAGCCTCGTCAAAGTTCGGGAAGAAGTAATCCACATAGCTTAATGCTTCTCTGATATCGTCAAGAGTTTCACCGAGTCTTGGCTTTATCATATCGGCGGTAATTGTCATACCTGCCGCCTTTGCCTCTTTAAAAATCTTTACAAGCGTCTTGCCGTCAAGAAGAGGACAGTTAAAGATACTTGCGAGAGAAAGGATTTTTGCCTGCTTCATTTTTTCAAAGTCAACATGCTCAATGTTTTCTTTCCACAAGCTGCCATTGCGGTTTGTAACAAAGGTTCTTTCACCGTCATCGGTTACAAGACCAATGTTCATTGAGGTGTCGATTGTCGGATCAATCTTGATGCCTTCAACATCTATGTTGTCCTTCTCGCAGGAGCGAAGGATAAACTGACCTGCAGCGTCATCACCGATACAAGCGATAATGCCTGTTTTAAAGCCTAAACGGCTGATGATTGTTGCCTCGTTCATTGCGTCACCGCCGACAGACATTGCAATTCTGTCAACCGGATATGACTCGATATCAAAAATATCTCTTGATACCGGACGGAGAGGAATATCAACTACCGCTGCTCCAAGACAGATAACATCAAGTTTTTTCTCTGTATTACTCATCTGCTCTGCCGTCATCGCCAAAGAGCTTAATCTTGTACATTGCACGCTCTTTAACAGCCTTTCTTACTTCACGCTCAACAGCAAGGAACGGCTCGTCCTTGTGAGCATTAATAGCTTCCATAGCAGCCTGGCAAAGCTCTGTGTGAATGTTGATTTTAGCAATACCGAGTGAGATAGCCTTTTTAATGTCCTCGTCACCGATACCCGATGCACCGTGGAGTACGAGCGGAACATCTACTTCTTTGGCAACTGCCTCGAGTACATCGAAAGCAAGCTTTGGCTCTGAAGAATATACGCCGTGAACATTACCGATTGCAACTGCGAGTGAGTCACAGCCTGTTCTCTCAACAAATTCCTTAGCCTTTGAAGGATCTGTGTACTGGTATTCTGAAAGTGCCTCTTCATATACTGTTTCGTTACCTACATGACCAAGCTCAGCCTCAACAGGAATGTTGTAAGCGTGGAAGTAGTCAACGCATCTCTTGATTTCAGCAACATTTTCTTCATAAGGAAGAGCTGATGCGTCACGCATTACCGAATTCATGCAGTGATTAACAGCGTTCTGAAGAATTGTCATGTTTCTGCCGTGATCCCAATGCTCAATTACAGGGACAGTAGCCTTCTTTGCCATTGAATCCATCATGTAGCAGAAGTCTTCAAAAGAAGTGTTGCCTGTGAAACCTGTACCGAATGAAATAATGATTGGAGCACGGAGCTCTTCGGCTGCGTCAATAACACCCATGAGCATTTCTGCATTCCATACATTGAAGTGAGGAATAGCGTAGTGTCCCTCTGTTGCCTTCTTTTCCCAATATCTGATATCTGATAACATTTTAATCACCTTTCCTTATGAAAATTTTTAATAAATCTGTGTATATCAGTCGGCTACCTTGATAACGCCCTTAACCATATTGGCTTTCTTTTCGGGGTCGATAGCGTCCATAAATGCCTGCTGAACATCTTTGTAATCATAGATGTTTGTAACCATATCCTTAACATTGAACTTACCGCTTGCGATTGCCTCGATTGTCTGCGGGAAGTTGTTGCAGTAACGGAATGATGTTTGAATCATAACCTCACGGTTAATCTTGAGGAAGTCAATCGGAACAGGCTTTGACTGTGTGCCGACCATCATAATCTTACCGCCTCTTGCAACGATCTGAACAGCCTGCTGAGCTGTGAATACAGAACCTGCTGCCTCGAATACGAGTTCACAACCGTGATCACCGAAATATTCGGGTGAACGGAGAAGTGCAACCGTATCCTGCTCCTTGCCGTTGATAACTCTGCTTGCACCAAGCTTTAATGCAAGGTCAAGACGATTCTGCATAATATCAACAACGGTGATGTCTGTTGCACCGAGGCTCTTACAAGCCTGAAGTACCATAAGACCGATTGTGCCGCCGCCGAGGATAACAATGCTCTTACCAAGCTGTGCGCCGCCGAGGATTGCTGCGTGCATACCGACTGCTGCCGGCTCAACGAGAGCTGCTTCCATTGTTGTCATACCCTCAGGAATGTGGTATGTCCACTCCTCGGGATGTGTCATATACTGTGTGAGTGCGCCCTTGTAGTTAGGCTGTGTAGCCATAAAGTCAACATCAGGACAGATGTTGTATCTGCCTGTACGGCAGTATTCGCATTTGTCATCCGGAACACCTGGTTCGATGAGAACCTTGTCGCCTGCTTTGAATCTTGTAACCTTTGAGCCAACCTTTACAACCTCGCCTGCAACCTCATGACCAAGACCGATTTTCTGGTTAGGATCCTTAGGTGGGATGAAAGGACCGAATTCAAAGCCGTGGATATCGGAACCGCACATTCCGACATATTCAACCTTCATAAGAATCTCGTGATCCTTTGGCTCGGGAACGGGACATTCCTGAATTTCAAACTGCTTTGGAGTAACTAAGATAGCTTCTGAATTTTTCATAATAATCTCCTGCACTTTCTTTATAATAATTATTTAAGCATTTGCACCCGATGTGCTTTCTGCGTATATTCAAATTTATTTGCCTGTGATTAAAAAATTGATGGTTTAGCTGTTAAAAATTTAAAGATAAGTTTTGAATGTTTTAAAATTGCTGTATTTCGTTTTCCATTACTAATGATTTTAGTTTGCGGTGCCAGATGCACTCAGGCACCGCATCTAAAATTTTTGGTTGTATGTATTAGAGGGTTTTGCAGAATTACTCTACATCACCGATGTTCTCAACGGATTCGCCTCTGGTTTCAACACCGAGGAAGATAACTGCAACAGCGATGATTGCTGCAACAATTGCGATAAGAATGAATACACCGCCTGAGCCCATGCTGCTTGCAGCAACATTTGTAACGAGGAATGGGAAGAAGATGTTACTTACACGACCCATTGCGTTACTGAAGCCCGAACCTGAAAGTTTTGCCGATGTAGGCCACATCTCAGGAACATAAACTGCTGATGCGTAGCAAACATACATATAGATGATTGTGTTAAGAAGGAATGTCATAACAATGAGTCCTGTCATTCCGAGTGTCGGAGCAAGAAGACCTGTTGCAACACCAAGACCTGCCATGCCTGCAAGGAGGATAACGCCCATTACACGGCGAGGAATCTTATCCATAATAAGAGATGCGATAAAGATACCAAACGGAGCACCGAAGAGTCCGAACATTGTCATAAACTGTGACTTTGATGTATCATAGCCAAGACCTGAAAGCATTGACGGCATCCAGTTCATAAGTGTGTACTGGATTGTGTTCATACCGATGAGTACGAGAGAACCAACGATAGTTCTTCTGAGGAGTTTGCCTTTGAAGAGAGCTGTGAATGGGAGCTTCTTAACAGGCTTTGGATTTGTAATTTCAACCGGTGGGAGTGGTTTGCCTGTTGATTTTTCAATTTCTTTCTCAATGCTTGTCATAATTTTATCAGCTTCATCAAGTCTGCCCTGTGATTCGAGCCATCTCGGTGATTCAGGGAACTTAACATAGATGAAGATACAAGCGATGATTGAAAGGATTGAAGGAATCATAAACTGGATTCTCCAGTTCATATTCATGCTTACGCCTGTTGAAACGATAAGAAGAGCAATACCGTTGCAGATTGGGTGAGCCCAGTTGCCGATGAATGATGTACGGCTTGACCATGTACCACGGTTCTTACCGGGAACATACTCTGTGAAGCCTGCGAAAAGAACTACAAGGAGAGCGCCGAGTGCAAGACCCTGGAGGAGTCTGAACACATAAAGAACTGCGATGTTCGGTGAAAGAGCGCCGCCGATCATAGCGATGATATGGATAATTTCGTAAAGAAGGATACTCTTTTTACGGCCGATTTTATCGCCGATAGGACCGCCGATGAGTGCGCCGAAGAGCTGTCCTGCTGTGTAAGTTGTACCCCACATTGCGAGAAGTGTTGAACCGGGTTCGAGCCAATGAAGTTCGTTCAAAAGAATGTTCTGAACGGAACCGCCGATACCGTTTGACCAGCATACCAAGAGTGCAAAAGCTGTAACCAGCCAGATCTTAACATGCCATTTTGATTGAGGCAAGCGGTCAAGTCTTGCGCCAATGTTGACAGAAGTTTTGTTAGCCATTTTTCTTCTCCTTTTAATTTCCTCTTTGACTTTTTATTTAAATCAGATTTTTCTCTCAGCACCGTCAAGCTCTCGCTCAAGCTCACTTTCCATTATGTCCCAAGCCTTATTGAAATCCGTGTCCTTGTTCCATAATGCCGGAGGTCCCAGAATTACGAGATCTGCACCTGCCTCGTAAAGCGGACGGTAAAGACTGCTGTTCATTGAACCGTCGGCTTCAATTAAGAAGTTAAGACCTCTTTCCTTTCTGATCTTAGCGAGTTGGTTGATTTTTACGAACATTTGCGGATCAACCGGCTGACCTGCGATGCCCGGATCAACAATCATGATTGTAACCTTATCAAGCAACGGGAGGTAATATTCAATAGTAGAAAGCGGAACCGAGGGACTTAATGCAACGCCTGCCTTACAGCCAAGCTCTTTGATCTTGTGAATCGTTACAAATGCGTCGCCTTCGATGCAGTCTGTGTGAGGTGTTATGTAAGCAGCTCCTGCCTTTGCAAAGGTTTCAAGATACTGCTGAGGATGTTTTACCATAAGGTGAGCATCCATTGGTTTGAGATTCTCAACATGCTTGTTAAGGTAGTCGAGATAATCAGGACCGATTCCGTAACTCGGAACATAAACACCGTCTTTAATGTCCATGTGGAGGTAATCTGATTTTTCGTTAATCAGCTTAACCTGTTCTTCAACGTGGAACAAATCACAGCAACCCACTGACGGGGCAATCATAAGCTTTCTCATTAGAAAATCCTCCCTGATGCATATTTTCTTTAATTAATCTTCGTAATCGTAGTGGAAGATAACCTTGATAGCCTCTTTCTTAGCCATCTTGTCGAAACCTTCCTGCCACTGTGAAAGACCGAGGCGATGAGTAATCATCGGCTGAACCTTAATCTGACCTGACTGGAGAAGTCTGATGCAGTTTCTCCATGATGTTGAGTCATAAGCCATGTGACCGATAATGCTCTTGTTCCAAGCTGTAATGTCGTTGATTGAGAATTCAAGAGGTTTGAAGCCCATACCTACACGAACGATTTCAGCGTTTGGTCTTGTCATTTCGATTGCCTGCTTGAGAGCTATGTTAGCACCTGAACATTCAATTACAAGTCCGAGGTTATCTCTGCCGCAGATTTCTGTACATCTTGCAACTACATCTTCCTTAGAACCGTTTACACAATGTGTAGCGCCAAGCTCTTTTGCAACGCCGAATCTTACTTTTACATCATCGTCAAGACCAACCATTACGATGTTTACGGCACCCATAAGCTTTGCAACCTGTACTGAGAAGAGTCCGAGAGGACCTGTACCGAATACTACAACATCCTGTCCGGGGATAAGATGTGACTGCTGAGCAACTGCCTTGTATGCGTTACAGATAGGATCGAGTACACAAGCTTCTTCGTACTTGATGCCCTCAGGAATTTCCCAGATTGCGTGTTTGTGAATTGCGAGGATTTCGCCCGGTACTTTACAATACTTTGAGAAGCCGCCGCCCCATGTGTTGTTGTCAAGTCCAAGGTTTACTTTATGTTCGCAACAGAGGAAGTCGCCCTGCTCACAAGCCGGACATACGCCGCAAACATGTGCGCTGTTGTCTGAAACAACTCTCTGACCGATATGCCAGTCTTTTACATTTTCACCGACCTTAACGATTTCGCCTGCGAACTCGTGACCACGAACCGACTGCTGCTGATCGGGAGTGATGTTTGTGTCATCGTAACCGTTGTCAACACCCCAGTGTTTCATGTCGGCACCGCAGATAGCGGCTGCCTTGATTTCAAGAATAATGTCGTCCGGACCGCATTCGGGAACGGGGTAGTTTTCCATCATTTTGTATCCGCCGAAAGCTGTACCAAATCTTTTTAAAGCATGCATCATATTTTCTCC
>ERZ1026933.707-NODE-707-length-12016-cov-6.070061_pt1 | contig 12016 bp, 10 predicted proteins | sample MGYA00519252_ERZ1026933 | MGnify/ENA primary metagenome ERZ1026933 (study PRJEB26926, sample SAMN06164828) | human gut metagenome | biome: ENVO:00009003; feature: ENVO:2100002; material: ENVO:00002003 | host: Homo sapiens | place: USA | collected 2012 ... | reverse complement strand
AAGAAAACGCAGCTTGGGCTCGGAAAACCTCAAACACAGCCCAGAATCACGGAAACCGGTGGAGAGGTCTATGTTGCAGATATGGCTGACAGAACAGACGTCGGCTATAAATATTTTGAATTTCAAAAGGTCACCGGACTTCGTGTGGCTTACCGGGGAAACGGCAGGGGGGCTTTGGAAGTGCGGGCAGAAGATATACTGCTGGGCAGTATTTTGATTATTCCAAGCGAGAATTGGACTGCCAGCGAAGAAACAATTGCTTTCCCGATAGGCGTCCATACGCTGTATCTGCGTTATCGTGGAGCCGGAACGTTGGATTTATTAGAACTCGAATTCCAAACAGAAAGGTAGCTTGCATTATGGGCAGACTCTGGAACCGATATATTCGGTGGGTAATGAAGAAGATTTCATCCACAGGGCTGGAACAGGAACTTAATCAGAGCGAAGTCACCGGAGAACTGGTATTCCCGGAAATTGCCGCTGTGGCACGGCAGATGGCGGCAGAAGGAATCGTACTTCTGAAAAACGAGGGGAATACCCTGCCTCTTTCTGCGAATGATACAGTGGCGGTATTTGGTCGATGTGCTGTAGACTATTTTACGGTTGGCTACGGCAGCGGCGGCGATGTGATCACGCCGTACCGCAGGAACCTGATGGAAGGCCTGCGTGAAAATGGGGTCCACTTGTATGAGCCTTTAGCCCAACGATATAACAAATGGCGCTCAAGTCCTAAAAATGAGCCGGACGAAGGCTTCTGGGGAAACTGGCCCATGAATCATCCGGAAATGCAATTAAAACTGAAAACTGTTGCAGAGGCTTCCGCAAATTCGGATGTTGCATTGGTCATCATTGGCAGAGCTGCTGGAGAGGATCGGGAAAACCTGCTGAAAAAGGGCAGCTTTTACTTAACGGATCGGGAAAAATCCATGCTGGAACTGGTAACAGCGCACTTCAACCGGGTCGCGGTGATTATGGATTGCGGAAATGTGATCGACATGAGCTGGGCAGAGTCCTACGGAGATAGAATCGGTGCTATCCTTTACGCATGGCAGGGTGGCATGGAAAGCGGTACTGCGCTGGCAGATATTCTCACCGGGAAGGAAAATCCCAGCGGCGCGCTAACTGACTGCATTGCCCGGAATTATGCTGACTATCCCAGCAGTAGTTCCTTCGGTGGCAAAAACTACAATGCCTATACGGAAGATATCTATGTAGGTTATCGATATTTCGAGTCTTTTGCAAAAGACAAGGTGCTCTATCCTTTTGGTTATGGTTTATCCTACACCACATTTGAAACGCAGAGCGAAACCAAACAAGCAGACGATAATGTTACTGTGAATGTACGGGTAACAAATACCGGCAGTTTGCGTGGTAAGCATATTGTGCAGGTATATCTGGGACTGCCCTGCGGGAAACTCGGAAATCCTGTGAAGGCGCTGGCTGGTTTTGCAAAAACCCGCACGCTGGAACCCGGTGAAAGCCAGACTGTGACCATTGAGATTGATTTGCGTGAATTTGCCTCTTATGATGATTCCGGCATCAGCGGACATAAATCCTGCTTTATCCTGGAAGAGGGAGACTATCATATTGAAGTAGGCAGCAATGTCAGGGATACCAAACGCGTGCTGACCGTGCGAAAGGAAACGCTGGAAATCATCCGACAGGTTCGGGAAGTGGCTGCAGTCAAACCCGGCTGCGGATTTAACCGGTTAGTTAATCGCAACGGAAAACCGCACTACGAGGCGGTACCTACTGTCCAAAAAGATTTGAAAGCGATAATCCTGTCGGAATTGCCTCAGGAAATATGTGCAACAAGCTGGGATATTCCCTTTTCCGAAGTGATAAGCGGAAATGCTTCCATAGATTCCTTTGTTGCCCAACTTTCCCCCGAAGAACTGGACCAGTTGACCCACGGACAAGGCAAGATGAATTCTTGCTATGGTGTCAGCGGAAACGCAGGAGCTTTTGGAGGTGTAACGGAATCTTTGGGAAAACGCGGTATCCCACCAATGATCACTGCGGACGGTCCCTCCGGCATTCGGATCCGCAGAACGGTCAGTCTGCTGCCCTGCGGTACAGCACTGGCGAGCAGCTTTAACCAGGAAGGTGTGGAACTGCTGTATGGTCTTGTCAGTCGGGAAATGGATCATTTCGGTATACATATGCTGCTGGCACCAGGTATGAATATCCACAGAAATCCCCTCTGCGGCAGAAATTTTGAATACTATTCCGAAGATCCTTATCTTACAGGCAAGATCGCCGCCGCTGCAATCCGTGGCATTCAAAGCACTGGACGGTCTGCGTGTCCCAAACATTTTGCCTGCAACAATCAGGAGACACGCCGTAACCGAAACGATTCCCGTGTCAGTGAGCGGGCATTGCGGGAAATCTATCTGAAGGGCTTTGAAATTGCGATTCGGGAAAGCGCTCCGCTGGCAATCATGACCAGCTACAATAAAGTCAACGGTGTGTGGAGCCATTATCATTATGAGCTGGCTACACAGATCCTGCGTCAGGAATGGGGTTATCAGGGGCTTGTGATCACCGACTGGTGGATGCAGGAAAGCGATTCCCCGGAGTTCCCTCAGCTTAGGAACGATGCTTATCGAATCCGCGCTCAGGTGGATGTGCTGATGCCGGGTGAAATTGGAAAGAAGAATGATCCGAAAGCGCACACGCTGGTGGATTCCTTGGCTGACCCTGATGGTGTTACGCTGGCAGAAGCACAGCGGTGTGCCGGAAATGTGTTAAGATTCATCTTGAAAATAGAAGGAGCGAGAAAAAATGAGTGACAGTTCTTTCTCCAAGGATTTCCTCTGGGGTGCGGCGGCTGCCTCCGCCCAGATCGAGGGCGGCTGGAAAGATGGCGGAAGAACCCCCAGTATCTGGGATATGGCGACAAAAAAGCAGGTAAAGCACGGTGAAACCTGCCACACCGCCTGCGACCACTATCATCAGTGGAAAGAGGATGTGGCCCTGATGAAAGAAATGGGACTCAAATCCTACCGCTTTTCCATCAGCTGGTCCCGGGTGATTCCCGAGGAGGGCAAGGTGAACCCGGAAGGACTGAAGTTCTATTCCGATCTGGTGGACGAGCTGATTGCAAACGGCATCGAGCCGCTGGTGACGATTTTCCATTGGGATCTGCCCATGTGGGTCTACAAAAAAGGCGGCTGGCTGTCGGAGGGCATCGTCCCGCTGTTCCGGGAGTATACCAAGGTGGTGGTGGAAGCGCTGTCCGACCGGGTAAAATGGTGGATGACCATCAACGAGCCGGGCTGCTTCATCATGAACGGCTATATGCAGGGCGCCCATGCCCCCTTCAAGCATGATTATCTGGCGCTGTCCAGGCTGAGCCGGAACTGTATGCTTGCCCACGCCGCGTCGGTCAAAGCCATCCGGCAGTATGCAAAGCAACCGGTGAAAGTCGGTATTGCATTTTCTACCGGCGCCTGGGTTCCGGAAAATGAAACGCCGGCAGAAATTGAAAAGGCAAGAAAGCTTAGCGTGGAGGAGGGCAACGGCCTCATGGGCAACCGCTGGTGGATGGATCCCATGCTGGCAGGCAAACCCGTCCGGGCTTACGGCATTTATGCCTCTCACGAAAGGGATATGGCGGAAATCGCACAGCCTTTGGATTTTATCGGCCTGAATATCTATACCTCCTTTAACTACGCCGACTGGGGCAGCAATCAGCGTCCCGCGCCCGGCACGCCCAGAAATGCCCTGGGCTGGGTCATTGACGAGCGGTGTATGTACTGGAACGTGCGCTTCATCTATGAAAGATACAAGCTGCCCATTATGATTACGGAAAACGGCCTTGCCGCTCACGATATGGTCAGTCTGGACGGGAAAGTCCACGATCCCAAGCGCACCGATTTTATGAAGCGGTACTTAGGCCAGCTCAAGCGGGTGGCCAATGAGGGAATTCCCCTGTTGGGCTATCAGCACTGGTCCGTGATGGATAACTTTGAGTGGGCGGAGGGCTACGATCCCCGGTTCGGGCTTGTGTATGTGGATTTCACCACGGGAAAACGGATCATCAAGGATTCTGCCTGGGAGTACAAGCACATCATTGAAACCAACGGAGCGAAGCTGTAACCATTTTGTGAGGAACTGACGTGACGCAAGTAAAGAGATACGACATTTTTGACATTCGCCTGCAAGCCAAAGCAGGAAAGCCATTTGATACCCCTTTGAAAGCGCGCTTTGCCGCACCGGATGGAACAAGAATTACGGTATGGGGCTGCTATGACGGCGGCGACAGGTTTCTTATTCGTTTTATGCCGGAGCAAGAGGGCAACTATACCTATGAAACCCTCAGCCCAGTGCCCGCTATGCATGGGATAACCGGTTTTTTCCAGTGCACTGGTGTGGACGGTCACGGCAAAGTAATGCCGGACGGATTGTACCTGAAGCACGCCGATGGGATCCGGCATTTCAGCGCAGGAACGACCTGCTATGCGTGGATCTATCAGCCGCAAACCGTCCGGGCGGATACGATCGCCGAGCTTGAGAAGGGGTCCTTCAACAAGATCCGGATGTGCATATTTCCCAAGTGGTATCTCTACAACGAGCAATAGCCAGAGCTTTACCCACTTGCCGGAGAACCGGGGCGCTATGATTTTGGTACGCCCAATGTAAAATTGTTTCAGCGGCTGGACGAGGCTGTCGCCCGGCTGCGGGAACTGGAGATTCAGGCGGATATCATTCTGTTTCATCCCTATGATGCAGATAACTGGGGCTTTTCCCACATGTGCAGGGTGCAGGACGAGAAGTATATCCGCTATGTGACGGCACGGTTGGGCGCGTTCTCCAACGTCTGGTGGAGCGATGCCAATGAGTACAACCTGTTTCGCAGCGGCTACAAGGCAAAGAAAAGCGGATGGCAGCGCATTTTAAGCTGCATCCGCGAGAACGACCCCTACCCAGCCGCCACGGTTATCAGATAGAGATCGTCGATACATGGAGCATGGAGCGGCGGATTCTGGACGGGGAATATCAGGGCGTTTGCGAAGTGCCGTTGGAAGGGAAACCCTATATGGTGGTGTTTGCCCGAAAAATCCGCGCCACCCCGCTGCCGGAGAAATTCGATCCGGACTGCCTCCTGCGGGATCTCAGACATTATCCCGGCGGAAAAAATATCTACCGGCTGCTTACAAAAACGCCCCTTCTGGGCGGCAATACCTTTGTCCTGTATGATTCCCTTCGCCATTTGCAGACCATGGCAGGGGACGTTGTAACAGAGCGGATGATTGAGGCGCTTTGCGGTTATGCCAACGACGGAAAACTGCTGCACCATCTGTTCGGAATGCTGAAAAAGGAGTAATACCATGAAAATACAGATCGACCGAAACGGAAAAACCATTCCTACCGATGATTCCTGGCAGTTTGGCATCGGCAACGACCACGCCGGCCAGATGCTCCGTGCGGACGTCTGCGAGCACGTCAAGCTGGCGCATGATGAGCTGGGGATCCGCTATATTCGCTTCCATGGAATTTTTGACGATGATCTGCTGGTGATCCAGCGGCTGACGGACTACTTTAACTTCGCGGCCATGCCATGGGCCGGGAAGGTTCAGGAGCTGAGCTTCCGGCAGATCGCCAACGTATTTGACAATGTGTTGAAGTGCGGCATGAAGCCCTTTGTGGAGCTGTCCTTCATGCCCAGCGCCATTGCGAAAGGGAAAAAAGTCGGCCTCCGCTACCGCAATCACATCGATATGCCGAAGCACATGGCGCGCTGGTGCGATCTGGTCGAAAAATTCATCCGCTTTCTGCTGGAGCGATACGGAAAAGAGGAAGTGGAAAGCTGGTATTTTGAAGTATGGAACGAGCCGGATCTTCCGATCTTCTTCCACGGAAAGCAGCAGGACTATTTTGAGCTGTACGCCGCGACGGCCAGAACCATAAAAAATGTAGACGCCGCGCTTCGAGTGGGCGGACCGTCCACGAGTGCCTGCCGGTGGGTGGGTGCGTTCAAGTCCTATTGTGAGAAAAACGACGTTCCCTTTGACTTTTTGACGACCCATCACTATCCCGGCGACGGCTTCGGCAATTCCTTTGGCGTAAAGGATGCCTTTAAGATGATGAAGATCACCCATGACAACGCGAAAAACGGCGTTGATCTGGGCGATACCCTGACGGAGTATTTCTTTAAGCCGGACATTTACAAGACGTGGACAAAGGGGATACTCCGCAAGCTGGACGAAACGGCCAGACAGAAGGCCGGGGATACGCCCCTGTTCATGACCGAATGGAACTCCATGGCCGTATACAGCGCGCCTGTCCACGATGAAAAATACTCTGCCGCATTCCTCGTGAAAAGCGTCATGGATCTGAAGGGCATTATGGACGCCTATATGTTCTGGTGCTGCTCGGATGTTTTTGAGGAGCTTTTCATTCTGGGCAAGCCCTTCCACGGAAGCTACGGCATCGTGAACAATGATGGTATTCCCAAGCCGAACTTCTGGGGCTTCAAACTGCTGAGCCAGCTGTATCCCGAACGGCTGGATCTGCCCGTTACCAACGATGCCGTGGAGTATTCTGTGTTTGTGGACGGGGAGAAAACCCAGATCCTCCTGTATGCGCAGGACTTCGACTATGCGAAGCATGACACCACCGAATTGGAGATAACGATCAATACATCTGCCCGTTCCGTAACAAAACAGGTCATCGATGACAACCATTGCAATCCCAAGGCCGAGTGGCTGAAGCTGGGAAAGCCCGACCTGCTTACGCCTGCACAGGTAAAGATGATCAAAGAGAGTACCAGACTCGTATCCGAGTCGCAAGCATTTACCGCAGAAAACGGCAATACAACGATTCGCCTCTCTGTCCAGACCAACGACGTTGTGCTGCTGACGCTGGAATAAAAATCAGGAGGCCCAAATGCTTTATATCGGTATTGACTTGTGGACATCCGCCTGCAAGTTGCTGCTTGTCACGGAGGACGGCTCGATTTTGAATACTGTCACGAAGGAGTATCCCTTGATCTTCCCGCATCCCAGCTGGTCGGAGCAGAAGCCCGAGGATTGGTGGGATGCGGTCGTGACCGGCGTTCCGGAGCTGCTGCACGGCTTTGATGCAAATGAGGTAGCAGGTATCGGCACAGGCGGTCAGATGCACGGCCTTGTTGCGCTGGACGCGCAGAACAACATCATCCGTCCGGCGATTCTGTGGAACGACGGACGCACGTCCAAAGAGGTCGACTACCTCAATAACGTTGTCGGCAAGGACAAGCTTTCTGCGCTGACGGCCAACATCGCCTTCGCGGGCTTCACCGCGCCGAAGCTTCTCTGGATGCGTGAAAACGAGCTGGAAAACTTTAGGAAAAATGCGAAGATCATGCTTCCAAAGGACTACCTGACCTACAAGCTCACCGGCGTTCACGCCTGCGACTATTCCGACGCGTCCGGTATGCTGCTTCTTGATGTACAGCATAAATGCTGGTCGCAGGAAATGCTGGATATCTGCGGTATTCATAAATCGCAGATGCCGAAGCTATATGAGAGCTTTGAGGTTGTGGGCCAGCTGACGAAGGAAGCCGCGCAGACGCTGGGTCTGCCCGAGACGGTCAAAGTAGTTGCCGGCGCGGGCGACAATGCCGCGGCGGCGGTCGGCACCGGCACGGTCGGCGCGGGCGGCTGCAACATCAGCTTGGGCACGTCCGGCACGATCTTCATCTCGTCCGACAAATTCGGCGTCGACCCCAACAACGCGCTTCATGCTTTTGCCCACGCCGACGGCGGCTATCACCTGATGGGCTGCATGCTCTCTGCCGCGAGCTGCAACAAGTGGCTGTGCGAAGAAATTCTGAAAACATCCGACTTTGCGGGCGAACAGGCGGATATCACCGACGAAAAGCTCGGCGAAAACCACGTTTATTTCCTGCCGTATCTCATGGGCGAGCGCAGCCCCATCAACGACACCAACGCCCGCGGCACGTTCACCGGCATGACGATGGACACGAGCCGCTCTGACATGGTGCAGGCTGTCCTCGAGGGTGTGGCGTTCGCCATCCGCGACTCGTTTGAGGTCGCGAAGTCCCTTGGCATTGCCATCCCGCGCTCGAACGTCTGCGGCGGCGGCGCGAAGAGCCCCCTGTGGTGCAGGATTTTCGCCAACGTCCTCGGCATCCCCCTCGACATGGTCAAGACCGAGCAGGGCCCCGGCTACGGCGCGGCGATGCTGGCGATGGTCGGCTGCGGCAAGTTCGCCTCTGTGCAGGAGGCCGCCGACGCCCTCGTCGAGACCGCATCCACGACCGAGCCGGACGCATCACTGACCGCCAAATATGAAAATCGCTACCAGAGTTTCAAAATGCGCAGACGGCGGATGTTGTTTCCCGTGGCGACAGGATCAATCACGGGGTATGTCTTCATATCCATTTTGCTTGCCTCCTTTAAGATCGTGATATTACAAAATATCAGAGATGGCAGCCAGATGCAAGACAAAAATACGGTTTGTAATGCAAATGTAAAACTAGAGGGGGATGAAGTATGATCAATACAGTACCGCTGAAGAAGCAGAGCAAACGGGCGCAGAAAGAATTTCACAGCAAGCGGCGCGGGAGCTGGTACGGGATATTGCCCGTGACACGAACCGTGCCTAGTAGAAGGCTTTATGACCGAAAGCGAATTAAGAGAGAAGATCGCTGGGCTCGTGGAGAATGAATCATCTGAAGCGCATCTGAGAAGCAAAAACCGGCGTAGGCTGCGCCGCGTTCGCGACATTCAAAAGAGTGACGGACTGCTGCACATTATAAATTATGGCAACCATGCCACGCATCGCAGATACATCGATTGGGGCTTTGACGGTCGGACGCTGCTGCACACAGGAAAGTACATCAAGTATCCTAAAAACAGCCGCAGTCAGAGCTGGATCAAGCTAGAGACTAGCCGTAGGATCCGCAGCTGCCGAAATGCTCCAGCAAAAGGGAATTTCTATCGCCGCTTATTTGACTATATAGTGATGACCAATTGCCAATTATCTTTGGCGAAGGGGTGTAAAGTTGAGAAAAAGTTATGAGTACAACGTAAAACCGTGTATTACTGCAAAATTGTCTTGCAATATGCAGAAAACGGCTTGGAGGTCGTCCTAACGTTTAGGGACGACCTCTTTAGCTGCCTACAGCGACTATGCGGTTGCGCTTACATTTTAGGACAAACCACGGCAAATTGAATTTGAACGACAATCAATTAAGAATCTTGACCGTGAGCTTTTTGCAAAGGAATTTTTGTGGGGAGCCAATTGAGTGGAATATGTGGCCCAAACTGTGCCTGTGACCATTATAAATAAAAATGTTTAAAAACGGGAATTTTAACTGTTAGAGTTGCGCATACGTGTTGAATTTGGTAGAATGTAGTCAGAGCATTAATATGGCTTAGTTGAGTGAGCATATCGCAGCAAAGTTGGTGAAGGCACCTGCGCGATCCTGCGTATCCCCATAAGAGAAGAGACTGAATAGTGTGTGCTCTGCGCACTTGCAAATTGGTTTTACAAAATACAGTGGGAGGAGTCAGAATGCTGGACGGAGAGTTTATTGAGCATGTATGTGATCATTCAGATCGTTCTGCGTGGAACTGCATGACATTGATTGCCGGAAAGAATGCGACAACGACCGGCCAGGTCCTTGTCGCACATAACGAGGATGACGATGTATATTGCAAAGTCTATCGCGGCGATGTCCCGCAAATGAATTGGCAGGCAGGCTCTGTGATCCCTGCTGAAAATGGGCGGGCGTTGATCCCTCAGATTGAACATACACATGGGTATCTATGGGTCGAAGTGAAAGCAGGAATGTACGGCTTGTCCAATGCAGATACCTATTTCAACGATGCGGGCATTCTTATTGTAAGTAACAGCTGTAAAGTCTCAAAGGAGAACACACGGGATCCGTCTCGCCTGAGCAATGGCGGCATAGAGGGAAATCTTCGCCGCATAGTAGCTGAACGGGCATCGACGGCGCGGGAAGCGCTGCAGATCGCTATCGAAATGGTCGATACATATGGATATGCGCCAGACGGACGAAGCTACACGTTTGCAGACAAGAACGAAGCGTTTATGATTCAGATCGTCAGCGGTCGACATTATATGGCAGTTCGCATTCCGGACGATATGGTGGCAGTAATGCCTAATCACTATACACTGCACGGGCTCAACGACTTCCCGGAAGCCTACTATTCGCCGGATCTGGTTGAATACGCCATAGAAAAAGGGTGGTATAAACCCCGGCAGGATGGCAGTTTTGAGGATTTTGACTTTGCAAAGGCGTATGCGATAGAGGAAAAACAACACCAACCTTATAATGTATTGCGCGCAAAGCACGCTCTTCAGAAGCTGATGCATCAGAAATGCGGGAACACAACAAATGATCTGCCCTTTGTTTGCCGCCCGAACCATAAGGTTTCACCCCGTGAATTAGGCAATATCATGTCTGAACACTATGAGGGCACGCCGGATGACGCGGAACGGGTTGGCCCTGGGCGCTCTCCGCATTATTCCAGTATCCGCCGCATTTGCACCGGCTCCACCGTAGACAGCATCGTATGTGAGTTTTCCAATGAGGCATTGTTTACAAAAATATGGACTTGTCTTGGGCGGCCCTGCCAGCTTCCCTATATGCCGACACACCCGGCCGCAGGACTTCCGAAAGCCCTGAACTCCATGGAAAAGCCTGTTGAACGAGCCGCAAAACACTATTTATCAGCACCCGAAGAGATGGGATATTCAAGAAGTGTCTGGCAGAGATTCCGTGATTACCAAAATGCAATGGATCTGCTGTATTGTGACACCGCAGACGACGGCCGTAAGCTTCTGTCTGATCTTTGGAACGCCGACTGCGAGGCTATAGCAAGGGCGGAGAACGAAGCACGAAGCCTCATCCGCTGTGGTAAGGTTGAGAATGCATTGACGCTGCTGCGTGAAACAGATAATTTGAGAATATGCAAAGATTTGGATGTGCTTGAAATGTTTGCCTCACAAAAGACTCGGCGGATAGATGCTGCGCCGGTATATCTGGAATCCAATCAGAAAAAAAGCATAACAGTTACCTTCTCTTGTCCCTTTGAACCCGTAGAGGAGAGTCTGATTTTTGGACTGAGCGGCCGAAGCACCAGTGCCAACTTTGCTTGTTGTCAGCAGGGAACGCTCAGAAAACATACAAGCGGCCAGTATACGGCAGACTTTTCACTGGAACTGCTCAAACCGGATCTGTGCGCAGCCGCGTCTTTTGCCTGCCTTCTGGGAGGAACGGACACCACAGGCATTCCATTTGTTGGGCAAGTAATGCTTTCGCTCCCCAAAACCGGAGTGAACCGCATGTGTGTTATGGCGGACACACTGAGAGATAAGAATGGCTGCAAAATGAAGTGATATATTAAATGCGACCATGTGTGTAGTTTTCATTGCAAAACAGTGCAATAAGAGCTATAATAAAGACAACAGAGGGCAAGCATCTATTTTGGTTCTACTCAGCCCTTGAGACTAAGCTGCTTTGACTTGCAGGAAACGCGAAAACCCTTGAGATTTCAGGAGATTTTAAGTCGAGGGATCTAAAAGGGTGCTGCTTGCCATCAAGCTGCACCAAAAAAGATGCCGCTGCGAAAAGCCTAGAAGTTTCAACGACTTCCGGGCTTTTTTGCGCCCATTTTTAGAGGCGTGACAAAAAGATGCCAAAATGGGCTTTGGCAAATTCGATGGACCTGTACCTTTACCCAAGGCTTTTTGAGCCGCTTTTCTGAGGACTTTTCGGAAAAGTGGCTCTTTTTTGTCCTCGGCAAAGTGTAGAATTCTGACTGGCGTTTTTGTTGGTTCTGCCGAATGCGCACTCCAAGCACAGATGCCGGTGCGTTAGCCCGCTGTGCGGCATTTCAGACGTTAAGACCGCAGGCAAGCCCCAATCCCACTCCAGGACGAAAACACGGCGGATTGGCGATGCTGGGACGCGAGAAAGCAAAGCACCCGCTGCCAGTTCAGCGGGTGGTCGTTTATCTGCTGGCTCTCAGCAGAGCAT
>ERZ1026933.698-NODE-698-length-12042-cov-5.937599_pt1 | contig 12042 bp, 8 predicted proteins | sample MGYA00519252_ERZ1026933 | MGnify/ENA primary metagenome ERZ1026933 (study PRJEB26926, sample SAMN06164828) | human gut metagenome | biome: ENVO:00009003; feature: ENVO:2100002; material: ENVO:00002003 | host: Homo sapiens | place: USA | collected 2012 ... | reverse complement strand
GAGATGTGTATAAGAGACAGGTCTTGGTGGAATCCGAGAAGAGTGCCGTTATCGGCTCTGCCCTCTTTCCCGGTTATGTCTGGCTGGCGACAGGAGGCAAGAGCCAGTTGAGAGAGGAAAAGCTCCGTGTGCTGAGCGGACGAACCGTGCTTCTCTTTCCCGATGCGGACGGATATTCGGAGTGGAAACAGCATGCCAGGGACATGACCTATTGCAAGGTTGTCGTGTCTGACATCATAGAGAAGAACGCCACACCGGAACAGAAGGCAGCCCATATCGACATAGCCGACTGGATTGTCTTCCAGATACGAGAAAGTAAAATAATGTGTACAGCCAATCATCTTGTAGAGGCGGAAAAAGTCCTCCGGCGGATGATAGAGAAGAACCCCGTCCTGCAAAAGCTGATAGATGATTTCGACCTTGTACTGGTCAGTACATCCCCAATCGGCAGTGGCGATGAAAACCCTCCTTAATGGAGGAGAGCGGAAGCCGTAGGCTGTAGCGGACAGACAAGGGCTTGCCCTTGATATAGCCCACTATAACTACACGCTTCGCTTTCGTAGTTGTGGGCTCTCCCGAGGGGCTGGGCTTTGCCCCGTCCCACTCAGGACGCTGCCCTGAGAACCCGGCAAGGGCTGTCAGCCCTATGCAACCCGACCAAAGAGTGACCCTCTCTTTGGAAACTCCGCTCAGAGGCTTCCACCCCTAAGAACCCGGAGCAGGAAGTGACCCTCTCCCTGCACCCTCCGATTAAGGCGATGCCCTAATAACCCATTGCGGTTATGAGCGGACAGCGGAAAAATAATTTTATCAACAAATCAAAATCTAAGAAAATGGCAACAAAATCAAGCATACATATCAAGCCTTGCAACACCAAGTCAAGCGAGGCTCATAACCGAAGGAGTGCCGAGTATATGCGTAATATCGGTACATCCAAAATCTACATCGTGCCCGAACTCTCTGCCGACAACGAGCAGTGGATAAACCCGAACTTCGGCAATCCCGACCTGCAAACGCACTACGACAACATCAAACGGATGGTAAAGGAAAAGACAGGTCGTGCCATGCAGGAAAAAGAGCGGGAGCGCAAAGGCAAGAACGGAAAAATCATCAAAGTGGCAGGATGCTCACCCATTCGTGAGGGTGTGTTACTCATCAAACCGGACACCACACTGGCAGACGTGAAGAAATTTGGCGAGGAGTGCCAAAGACGCTGGGGCATCACACCGCTTCAAATTTTCCTGCACAAGGACGAGGGGCATTGGCTGAGCGGACAGCCTGAAGTGGAGGACAAGGAGAGTTTCCAAGTAGGTGAAAAATGGTTCAAGCCGAATTACCACGCACACATCGTATTCGACTGGATGAACCACGACACGGGAAAGAGCCAAAAGCTCAACGACAATGATATGATGGAAATGCAGACTTTGGCATCTGATATTCTCTCGATGAAACGTGGGCAGTCCAAAGCCGAGACAGGCAAGGAGCATCTGGAGCGTAACGACTTCATCATAGAGAAGCAGAAAGAGGAGATGAACCGCCTTGATGCCACAAGGCAGTATCGGGAGTATCAGTTGGAAATGACCAATCAGAAGATGCAGGAGGCGGAAAGCAGAGCCAATTCCCTTATCGAGACAGCAAATCGAAAGGAACGGCAGAGTGAAGATCTTGACAGGGCTATCAAAGAAAAACGCTCCAAGCTGAAGAGGGAGAAAGGTAGCGAACTTCTTGATGCCGCTGTCGGTTGGGCTACAGGTAAGTCAAAGGTTCTGAAAGGCGAAATAGAGAGCTTGCGCCATGAGATTTCCACGCACGAGGGAACCATCGGGTTGTTGCAGGGCAGAATCCAAACCATGCAGAGCGACCACCACCGTGAACTGATAAAGCTGAAAGCCAAGCACCAGTCCGAGCTTAACCGCAAGGATGCTGCACATACGGAAGAAACAGCGAGGCTCAAAAACCGCATTTCGTGGCAGAACCTGATTATCGGCAGTCTCAGTTTCTTCTTGCTCAAAACAAGCGACATCTTCCGCAAGGCGGTAAACGGCATCATCCGCTTGGCAAGGGATTATTACAAACCCCGTTTCGATGCGGAACAGGTAGCGGATATCAAGAGTGCCCTAAACCTGTTCGGTGATGACAAACTGTCGCATCAAGCAGCCGGGGATTTCCTGTATATCACAGCCACGCAGAAAGGCAAACTGGATAACCGGGAGCAAATCAAGGCCAAACGTGAAGTCGATAACGTGGTGGAGGGATATTATGACCAACAGCAGAAGAGAGGACTTTCGATGAGAAGATAATTCACATAAAACCAGATTCATTACCACCAAGAATTACGCCTCACATATTCATGCAAAGGATTGCAACTGTCTCCTTCAATATAGAGATTTGCGCGTTTCATACGAACAACAACCGCTTCTTGGGATACATTGAATTTGGCAGACAACGCACCTGTTACAATGTTGCAATCACGTATATTACATGGCTGATAATCGTGATAAAGTCGCCCTGTTCTGATTCTATACTCATCGAATAGTTTGGCTACTTCTGAATAGAATGGAATATTAGGCATAAGAAGGTATGAGGCAAATATATTAGCTTGATATTCCATTCTACCATATGTAGATTTTCCTATAATTGTATTTTTGTCGCTTTCTCTATCTTCAATTGAAAGTAAATTTTCCACAATAGATGAATGCAGAGCAATATGTCCTAATTCATGAGCAATAGTGAAATTTTGACGATGTTCGTTCAACGCAGAATTAATCGTTATTATATGTTCCTTGAAATCACATTTGCCCAAACAATCTTCTTGCATTTCAACAAAATTAAATTTATAATTTGGCGCAATTAGTGAGAAACAACGATTTATAAAATTTTCTTTTATTAAGTGCCGAGTGTCTTGCAAGATTCCATCTACCTTTTTACAGATTTCATCATCCTCCATAAATGGAACATACAATGCTTTTGACATCGGAATGCCACATTCTTGTAGTAAATCCGAAATTGTAATAAAGGAACTTCCCCAATATACTATTGGATAGTCGGTTGAAAATTCACCTACTAAAACCTTATGTTTAAATTGACTCTGGTCAAAATTATTTATTTGTCTCCAAATGATAGTTTCCCAATTACTTTCTTCTGACAAAACAGCAAGTGCAATATTATCACTTTGAGCCAATCTGATTACTTGCTGCGTAAAACCTACTGATGAAATCATCATACCACGAACCCCTGAACGTGGATAATCTGAAAGATTTCCTACAAACTCACGATACATAGAGTTATCAATCTTCCTATGGTGGTTTTTACATTCGACTACAAGTAAATTGCTCCATATCTTTTTATCGGGATTGGAATACACTTCTATGGTTATATCAGGATTCAGCATAACATCTGGCGCAGCTTTGCTGGCATATTGTTTGTGCAAAAAAATATCATTATATCTTGATACACCAGGTATGTCTTGGCTCTCAATAAGTTCTTTCAACTTCCTGAAAACTAACTTCTCAAAAGAATCTCCTTTATGTTGATTACTTGATTTTTTTGCCATAGGTTGTTGCTTGATGTGTCGTTGTTAGTCACACATGGACTATATTATTTTTTCTTCTTTTCAAAATATGGATATAAGATATACTGTACAGTGTTTTCCGTTAATGGGGCATGGAACAATCTATCCATTGAATCTGTTTTCAATTTTTCCTGCATATTAGAAAGGCCATGGGGTCATTTGCTTGGAAGGTTAACTTTCACTCATTACTCCCCACAAAAGCAATATGTTTAAGAGGCATCATATTTTTGTCTTCGTCGTTCATTTTGCTATAATACTCTTGCCACATTTCTATAAATTCTTCACCGTCAATCAGCTTGATGTAAGTTTTGCTTGTTAATGCTTCTGTTCGGGCTTGTGGAGAATAAGTTCCAGAAGTGACAAACAGGGCTATGTCGCCATCACGCAGTATCCCTAACAGGCTGCGAATATCTTTCGCTGGAATACTTGTCTCAGGCATGTGCTTCACTTGTACCTTGATTCTTGGAGTCTTTGCACCGAGAGCATCAATGTAAGCAATCACATCCACACCTCCATCACGACCTTTCGGAGCAACAAACGGCGTGTAGTAACCCATTGCACGTAGCAATGCCGCCACCATATCTTGAAATTCATAAGGATTTTTAGCCTTGATATACTGACGGATTCCCTCATTAGCCTGTTCTTCTAACTGTTCAATGTTTATAATCGTTTCCTTCTCCAGAGTTTCTTCTTCCACAGCGTAGTCTTCATCCAAATCTTGCTCTTGCTTCCATTTGCGGTATGCAGCATTGGCATTGCGCAAAATCTGTTCTGCTCCGAGTTTGATAGCTTCTTCACCCTCTGGTGTGAGGTACCATGAACCCTGTTTTTTCAGAATATAGCCCGCCTTGTTGTAGTCGATGGAATAGAACTGTGTCATCGTCCACCAACGGATGTTCTGTAACTTTCCCGCACGCTCTAGTTCCCACTCCGTGAACTTGACATTCTCCTGAATTATGTCGTTAATTTCTTTCGTGGTAACAGTTCCACCATTGGATTTCATGTATTGCATCACAGCAAACAAACATTTTGCTGCACATGCTGCGGATTGGGATAGAGGCTTCATTATATAATGCTTTTTAGTTGTTTGTTGATAAAGTTGATAAATATGCTTATGATTGAGAATTTTGGTTTTGCACAATTTGCTGTTGACTCATAACGGCAGATTGAACAATGTTTGCCAATTGTCTTTGCGATTGCATGTTCTGGTATGAATCGAAATCCCAAAACAAATAAATGTCCCATAAGCCAATCTGTATTTCTCGTATCAATTTTTCAATAGCCTCTTTAGATGTGTCTCCATTATTCTGGAAATATGATTTATCTACTAGACGTTCATGTAAAACACCTATAGTTAATCTCTCTCCCAACGTAAACAAGGAAGGCCAATTTTCGGGATAATGAATCGTCGTACCAACTAATTTGCTCTTTGCCAATACTTCTTTTACATATTTTTCACCTGTATTACGAACAGCACTAACCCTTATGTTGCTTGTGAAATAGGCTTCTACGTCATTGAAGATAAGCATATCGCAATACCCTCCTTTTACCTGGTCTATTATTCCATTTATTTCTTTCCCATCTATTGTAATATCTGCAAATTCGATGTCTTTAATATCGAATTTATTGCTTGCCGGAATTTGTATAGGTATGCCCATTTTATGCAATAAAACTAATACTGCTCTTTTCTCTGAGATGCTTAGCTCTATATTAAATTGAGATTTTGCTTCACCATATTTTTTCGTGTCGTATTTCTTCAAAATCTTCAATGCCTTTACTGCCGTCCCTCTATTTTTACGCATATTTGATTTTTGAAGATGATTTAATAAGACCGCACCTAAGAATGTTCCAGCGAAAGCCGAAAATATTCCCACAAAAAGTGTTGCCAACCATTCAAAGTTTGCGTTTTGCATTATTTCTTGTTCCATATTTACTCTGTTGTTTAAATTATATTTGGCATTTATTAATAGTATGTGTCATGTTATACAATCCTTCTACATAGCCATTTATGGCATTCTGTTCCTGCAACGAAAGCAAACTTACACGTTGCTTACTACTCAGTACAGGTATTCCAAACCCTTTTACATAGTTCTTTGCGTAGGAGTAGTAACCGGTAGCATAGGGCTTAGAGGTGTGTTGCATATAATAGTCGAAAATCGAGGATTCGAGAATACGTTTCAGTACAAGGAGGTCTTCTTCGTTTTCGCTGAAAATAGCATAGCCACAATAGATGAGCATGTTCTCGTTATCAGTATAGACAAAACGCGGATGGTCGGTCATGTAGGGAAACAATAACTTGCGGCCACGGTCGCAAGTGGCTTGCGACCGTCCAAAGGCATACCACGCCTCGTAGTTTTTTTCTCCCTTGTCACGCTGCGCCAATTTCATCTTATTAAGTGACAAATACTTGTACGCTTCTGGGTATTTGCTCATGAATACGGCTTCGACCATAATATTGTTGTTCTCGTCGTATGGAAAAATCACCTTCTCTATAATATCGGGGATTTCTTCTTCGGTGTGCAGGATGTTTGGCTTTATAATGTCGCGGCAAATCTCTCTTTCAATTGGGAATTCCATATCACCTGCTTGCAAATAAAAAAACGTCTCGTCCTCGCGCACAGGACGGAAAATATAAATATCGTTGGCGAGGGTTGCGATGCCGTTCTTTATTTGGTATAATTCGCCGAGTGGGCGGCCTACACTCTCTATCTTGCGAATGTTTTGCAAGATTTCAGCATTGTTGAGATTCCAGCCTTTATGGTCGTCAAGCTCACTGTATGGTATGAGGTTGAAGTGTGTCGGCTTTTCGGAGAATCGGTTGACGTTTATCTGTCCTTTTGTGTAGTTTATGCCAGCCTCGCCCAGTTTATCAATTAAAACAATACAAGTATAGGCCAGTGTTTTGCCAAAGATAAGTTGATCGCCAAAGTCAACGATTTCGAGAGCTGTGTTTGAACTGCGAAAATAACTGCGCAACAGTCTTGCATTTACACTTTTGAAGAAGGAATTAAGCGTGATGTAACCCAGTACTCCGTCCTCTCGAAGAATTCCGCAAGCTATCTCAAAAAACGGTAGATAGAGGTCGGCATTTCCGCAACGAGCTACTTGCCAACGAGAAAGTAACACCTTTGATTCATCATCAATATGCTTTGCACGGACATACGGTGGATTACCTACAACAATGTCAAATCCACCGTTTTCTACGACTCTCGGCATTGTCGTAAAATCAAATTCAAGCGAATTACCTTGACTGATGTGAAAATCCTCATCCACCAGCATTTCGTTATTTAGCAACGCAGCCAATGAAAGAAGAATCTTGCAACGATTTACACTTAACTCACTTATATCCACACCGTAAAGACGTTGCACTGCTTCACGATACGACAGTTCGCAATGGGAATGTAGATAGTCGGCAAGCGAAAACAGAAATGCGCCGCAACCGCAAGCAATATCAATGGCAAGGCAGTTTTGCAAAGGTTTTCTTTGTATGGCGACAACTCTCTCCAGAATGTAGTCGCGAATGTATTTAGGTGTATAAACCGCACCGTTCTTTGTCTTCTCTGCTTTTGGGATTGCTAACTCGAACACGTTGATAACATCCTCAATTGACTCAATGCCAACGGTCGGCACATCGTCACAGTAGTAATCAGCAAGCAATCCGCCACGGACAACTAGAGCGTTATTCTTGATAAAAGATGAAACAACAATGCTGTCCAAACAAAATTGTTGCTCAGCATAGTGGGAGATTATGTTTTGCAGTTCCTTATTCATAATAGTAGTGGTCTGTGCGAGGGTTTAACATGATAATTTCCTTCTCGGAATCGCTCAATCCGTAGAGTTCACAACACAGCCGATCAACCTCGCTCCAAAGGTTGTTCAATAACGGATATAGGCGAGAAGCGGAAGAAATGATGGTTGTGATTGCCGTGTTGGTTTCTTCAATATGTCGTGCCACTCCTGCAAGTTGCTGCATCTGCTCACTGAATGCGGTAAACTCCATGCGTGGGAATGGCACAGGATCAAGGAACTGTTTATTGAACTTATAGAAACCACCCTGTTGCGGGTTGGCTATTGACTTGGCAAAATAGGCAAACGGAGTGGAGTTGATGATTGCCGCCATTGCGTACAGTTTATCGTCCGTCACTTCTGGAATCTGCACAAAGAACATATTGGCATTGTCACAATAAGCATCCTCTTGCATTACGACCGCCGCTTGTGGGTTCTGCGTGGTCATAGGTATACAAAGTTTTTTGTAAACAGCGTTGTGATTGTTGGCACGGGTGAACAAATGCCAGTTTTCATCACGTTCTAATGTCGGGAAACGGTCGGGGACGGTTTGCACATTCTCTTCAATAACAGTACGATTCCCTCGCAGATAACGAGCAGCCAAAGGATAGCGACTTTCGTAGTCTGAGAACAGGATAGGTAAAACATTACCATCCACTACATCATATGGAAACAAGATATAAGTTGTATCTCCACGAACAGATAACGGTACAAAATGTTCGTTGCAAAGCAACACTCTGCAAGCTTCACGCTCCACTTGCAGATTCTCGCAAAGTGCTGTACTTCCGTAAATATAATCCTCATCGGTGTGGTCAACTACAATGTGGAATGCATCGTCCCACAACACTTGGACACCGACCTTAATCTTGCAAACACTTCCTAACGTTCCGAGTTCGTTTGCGAGTCTTACACGTAACGCAGTTGTCTGGTGATTTTCAAACGACCACGGCGTTTCCGTAATCGTCTCTTTTGCTATTTCAAAGCACTCGTCATTGGTGCTGTTGGTGTATTTAATTGTATTTTCGTTAGTTGCGGACTTGTCGCACACTATAATGGCAACGTACGTGATTCTGTCCTCAAACAGGTCAGTTTCTACATAATCGTAGACTGTGCGGAGCAAGCGCCTCTCACTTAACAGTTTGCGAACACCTTTGCCATACTCAGTCTTAAAGAATCGCTTTTGTACAATGTAACCAAGACTGCCGTGTTCATTCAGCAATTCTATTCCCCGTTCAATAAACGGAATAGCAAGGTCTATTTTCCCGTTCCTGCTCGAACCATAACGCTGCTTGATGTAAGCCGACATGCAAGGCAAGGCCACGTTATAGTTTTTCACTTCAACGTATGGAGGATTGCCAATAACATAGTCGAAGCCGCCGCGACTGAAAATATCGCAAAAAGCGGTCTTGTAATCGAAAACATTAGTCGCTGCAAGTTCTTCAAGATTTTCTGATATACATGAAAATCGTTCTAAAATGTCAGGCTCAACGAGCGAATTACCACACTTGATGTTCACACCCACTCCGTGCAGAATCTGTGAACCGTAGAGACCAGCATTGTTGAAATCGATCGGTTCGAAGCCATCAATTATTTTCAGCGATAGAGAAAGTTTTGCAACTTCTACGCACTCCTGGTTAATATCAACTCCATGTAAGCATTGGTTTACTATCAGTTTGCGTCCCTCCAAATTCAAGTATTTCTTTCCGTCCTTTTCATAAAGGTATCGGTGGGGCAAAACATCTTTCCGTTCCTCTATATTGCTCTCTATCTGTGTTGCCAAATGATCGTAGATACTTACAAGGAACACACCGCTACCACAAGCAGGGTCAAGAAACTTTAAATCAAGAATCTGCTGATTGGTGAGCGATTGCAGATATTCGGAGGGTACAGTGCTGTCTATTGTGTTATGGACAATATGTTCGGGAGTCGTCACCGCACCATTGCTTTTTCGAAACTCCGATTTCAGTACATTTTCGAGTATTCCACTATCGTCATATTCAAGGTGATAACCAAGGAACAGGTCGTAAATATCACTGATGCTTTTCAGTGGAATTACATCAAAGCAATAAGGCGATGGATAGTAGAGGTAAGATAACAGATCATCGAAAACGGCATTGTCGATGATTAAATCCTGAATATGCCTAATTCGAGCAAACATTGGGCCATCATAGTGTTCGTAAAAATCAATATAAGACGATCTTTTGAACTCCGTCCAAAAGTCTGTTGCGGCAAAATCTTTCAGTAGTCCATCACGCTCCAGTCCGCGAGCTTCACAGACACGAATGAACAGTATGCGATTAAGAATTATCTGTGTCCAAAGGTTAATGTCGGCAATGCTGATTTTGTAGTGGTTCCCGTTGATGATTGCTTGTGCAAGATTGAGCCTTACGCTACTCAATGCTTTCGAGAAATTCTTGTCGATAGAATCTTTGCCGACAAATCTCACACGATGGCTGTTGCTTATAGTTTCTTCGCGTCCCAAAAAACTATTAAGACGATCGAAGTTGTCCATATAGTTTTCCGTTTTCATGTAAACTACACGAGCAAAGTCGGCATTGTCTGTGTGGCGAGGCATGGCAGTACAATCATAAATCGCCAGTTCATCCATGTTTGTTACCACTGAATAACTTGCACCGATTGACCATCCATATGAACGAATCTGGAAAGCAACGCTATTGTCATCTTTTATATTGACAGTCCGTTTCTTTGCATCAAGAAAAAACAAGCGAACTCGCCCATTCATTAATGTATAGTCTGGACGTGTATTTGTAGAACCGATTTCATTTAATGCCGCCCGTTCTGTAATCTCGAGTGGAACTTCCTGCAACACATGATTGGTATTCCTTACATCCCAGCCAAACACGGCAAGCATTTGGTTAATCCAAGTGCGTGTAGTTTCTTCCGAAGCCATTTCAAGCTCCCCTCGTTTACAAGCCTCTTGATAGCTTGCCACGAATGCCCTAAAATCTTCAATTCTTGCCATATTTATTTTTTAATTTTTGTAGGATGATTGCCATACTCTTCCATTTCTTCTGCCACCATATAGAGGATTCCGTTTGCATCTTCCTCTTCCTCAACAAGGCTGTAAACCTTCCCTGCAAGCCAGTAACGGCGCAACTCTTCGTATGGAATACCATAGAAAAGAGCCAACTGGCGCACTTGTACCTCCCGTGCCTGTCTGTACCCCTTTTCTATTTTGCAATATACAGCAGTATCCATGTCAATTCCCGCAGCTACCTGTCGCTGCAACAGATTATGTGATTCCCGCAGTTCTTTCAGTTTGTCTTGGAAAAGCATAGCAAAATAAATTTGAGTACAAAAATACAATAAATTCGTCACTCGACCAAACATGCCTTGACAAATTTCGTCAAGACATATATAGATTTTAAATTATACTATTTCTTAATTTCGCAACTTCCTTAATCTCATATTATCGTACTTAAAAAAAATGACAGCGCGACCAAAAGACAAGGAATATCTAACAAAATATTGTACCTTTGCATTGGCTTAGGCTATGAGCCAAAATAGAAGTGGAATATCGGTAACAAACTGCACCGAAAAAAGAAGAAACCGCGCTCGTATTGACACCGCAAGTGGGTTAATAATCAATAAAAGCGTTAAATCTTCACCCCTTAGAATGTACCCTTAAAGGTTACGACCATATTTCTGACTTATTACTTGCAAATTATTGAGTAATAACTGGTTGTAAATACTATCAATGAATTGCCTGAAGCCACATAAATCTTCAAAAAAACACATTCCAAAAAATTACGCAATTGCGATAAAATGTTCTGAGACAACAAACCTCGTTCATTAGCCTGCAATGACTCTATGTTTTTATAGATTGCTTCATTACAAGAATATATTCTTTTATCTATTATATCCATAGTCATGTATTTATCCAGTTTTAAAATACGATAAATTTCACTCGTTCCATCTGTTTATCTTACTTTTCTAAACAATTTTCCACATATACCGGGACACTTCGTCTCCCATTCTTTAATATCCCTTCTTTCACCAATTCACGAATCACCCACATTAACTTCAATGAATTAAACCCAATGCTCCTAAAAAAAAACACTACGTTACAAGAAAGAATAAGTCTTGGCACACTCCGATAATTTCTACTTCACCTCTTCCTCGTCCACTTTGCACTTCAGATACATAGTCTGAAAACGTTCAATCAAGTCCTTGTCGGATATGAACTTGATGCTGCTCACCTGTACATCATCATCTTTCACCTATTTGGGCTTATGTCCGACACACTTCAGACTCAGATGAAATAGCCGAGCCGTCCAAGTGTACGGCATACCCGTTGCTCAGGTTCTCATAAAGTTCATCGTTCAGGGCTGTAATGACAACAATCACATCCACCAGAGCCACAGTACATTTTTGTGTATCACTTCCCGAATTTAGCGGATAGTTACCCCATACTTTATAATCATTTTACATGCAACTTTGAAGCAACAATTCCGTCCTTTACCAGATTCTCAAACAAGTCAAATTTAATAGCCATACTATGTATCCGTTTTATCGTTTCACTCTTTCTTGCCAGACTCTTAACAAAAATATCCCGACATGTAGCTATCGAGGAAGGTGTGTCAAAATGCACACCTTCATTATTTTACGCACAAAGCCCCGACTTTCACAAGCTGGGGCTTTGTTATTACCTAAAGATTCTGTAT
>ERZ1026933.692-NODE-692-length-12109-cov-4.693380_pt1 | contig 12109 bp, 13 predicted proteins | sample MGYA00519252_ERZ1026933 | MGnify/ENA primary metagenome ERZ1026933 (study PRJEB26926, sample SAMN06164828) | human gut metagenome | biome: ENVO:00009003; feature: ENVO:2100002; material: ENVO:00002003 | host: Homo sapiens | place: USA | collected 2012 ... | reverse complement strand
CAAGGCTATTCGTCGGCAGCGTCAGATGTGTATAAGAGACAGCAAAAAACATTGCCAGATACTATGGATTCACAGAGGAAGAGGTCAAAGTCCTATGCGATGAATATGATATGCCGTTTGATGAGATAAAGAACTGGTATAATGGATATTTAATAAATGGACTCCATATGTACAATCCTAATTCTGTGTGTCAGGCGATGATGAATCATGACCTGTGTTCGTATTGGACCAATACATCAGCTTTCAGTTCTATAAACCAGTATATAACGTTGGGATTTGATGGACTTCGGGACGCTATAATAAAGATACTTGCAGGTGAGGAAGTTGTGGTGAATACCGCAACTTTCCGTAATGACTTGAGCAATATTAATTCCAGAGATGAGGCTCTCACAGCATTGATACATCTTGGGTATCTTGGATTTAAAAAGCAAGGGGATAACAGGGGAATAGCATATGTACCTAATTATGAGGTAAAACAGGCGTTCTGGCAGGCATTGTCCACCGGACCTTGGAAAGAGATAGCAAAGTCAGTTCAAAAGTGTGATGATCTGCTGGATGCCACGCTTAAGGCTGATGAGGAACAAGTGGCACAGCTTTTGGAGTTATCCCACGAAGCATATGTATCAATAAACAAATACAATGACGAGAATTCGCTTAGTTGTGCTATTACAATGGCGTATTTTACAGCATCTGCTTATTATACTGTCATCAGAGAACTGCCATCAGGAAAAGGCTTTGCGGATCTGGCGTTTATTCCGCTTCCGGGAAACAGTTCAAAACCTGCAATGATAGTGGAACTTAAATATGATAAATCAGCAGAAACAGCTATAGATCAGATAAAAGATAAGAGATACACTGACGCACTTGCAGGGTATACAGATGATATCCTTCTCGTTGGAATAAATTATGATCCAAAGAGTAAGAAACATACGTGTAAGATAGAACATTGGCATCCGGGTAAGCAAATTCCTAGTAACAATAAAACAATAGATACTCATTCTTTTAGATCAAAATCATTAGATGTCTTTGACACTATCAAGCCCTCAAATCAAGGAAATGATACTGAATAGCAACATAAGCCCTTATCAATAAAAACCTAAATGAGGCTTTTTAATCCTTATATATAATTATCTAATGATTAAGAAGCAGTGGCTGAAAAAAGTCACAAGAAGGAGGAGTATTATGAAGAACAACGACAACAAGAAAAAGAAGATCGCAGTAATTGTGATTGCAGTAGTGATTCTACTGTTAGTAGTGGTAGGATCCGGTGTAGCCCTCGGAGTATTCCGTAGCACAAAGGGAAGTGCATCCGGTAGAGGAGACAAGAAAGCTTTCACAAATAAGCTTACGACCGAGGCTACCACTTTAGCCAAAGCAACAACAAAGGCTACCACTGAAAAAGCTAAGAAAGCAACAACAGAAAAGGCTAAGAAAGTAGCCAGTGTAAGCGGTGGTATCACAACAGAGTCTAAGAATGACAGCAATACAAAGGCAACTACAGAGAAAGCAACACAGGCTCCAACAGATAACTCAGGTAATGGTGATTGGAATAACCCAACAGAGGCTCCAGCTCCAGCAACTGAGGCACCAGTTCCAGCAACAGAAGCTCCTACTCAGGCGCCAACTGAGGCACCAACAGAAGCTCCTACAACACAGCATCAGCACACTTGGGAGGATGTTACCGAGACTACAACTGAAAGAGTTAAGGTTAAAGATGCTTGGGACGAGGAAGTAGAATACTACAAGTGTTCATACTGTGGTGCTAGAGAGACTGATGTTGGTGGTGATCATATAACATATTGTGGAGAAAAATACTATAATGAAGATTTTCATAAGTGGATGTATGAGGGTGCTAGTTGGGTTTCCGGCTGGGATACAATACATCACGATGCAGAGTACACAACTAAAGAAGTTACCAAGGTAGTGGGTCAGAAGTGTTCTACTTGTGGTGCTACAAAGTAAACAAAGCAATAAAAACAGGAGGTAGTCCTTTAATCGGGACTACCTCTTTTCTGTGCTATACATTACTAGTATTCAAAATAGATTTTGGGTTGTTATCATTACGTTTGGAGTCTTTCAACCAGTATTCAGATATTGTGTATGCGATGCTATTTAATGCGGTGCTGATCTCTTGGATGCATGCAAATGCATCACTATGATTTCCAGTGTCAATGGATTTATAAGCTGCAGCTATGATAGCATCTGAAAGTTCTTTAATCAATCTCAATCTTCTGTTTTGGCTATCTCTGTAATCAGAACACACGAAATCCCGGAGTTTGTATACACGGTCGTTTTTATAACACCATTGTGGGTTATCAATTTCAGGGAGTGCAATGTACTTAGCTATGATGTCAAGTTCATGCTGTATTTTCTGTGCAGTTTCTCTACCAGCTTGTTGCGACTTTTTACCGGGTTCAGATGTTGGTAGCTGAACCATATCATAGCTTAATATGACTTGCTTTAAATCAAGATACTCTAAGCTGTTAAGTATTTTATAGCGAAGGGTTTCTTTGCTTAAAGAATTAATGTACTCACTGTATTCTGTCTGATTCATAATGTACCCCTTTCTGTTAAGAATATGTTTGCAAAACTAATTATATAACAGAATTAGGTTTGGTGCAACATTAACAAATAGCAAGTTGATATTTAGTTGATAGTATGAGTGTTAATAGTGATGGATTCGCACAGTAGGCTCTAGCAGGGTAACACTTGCTAGAGCTTTTCACCCAGTAGTTCTGGGTTTCCCTTAAAACAAGACAGGTAGGAGTCGGTTAAGTCCGGCTCCTATTTTTGCGTTTGAAGGCAATGTCTTTTCAAACACAATGTCGAGCTGAAAACAAGAAAATAACGAGGAAAGGAGCAGGAAGAAGAATGAATGTTGCAGAAAGGAGCAACAAGAAAGTAACTACAAGGAAAAGTTTTAAGGGAGGTAAATCATGTTTAAGGACAAAGTTAAAGTAACAGTAGTAGCTTTAGTCATGGTACTTCTTATGGTTCTTAGCATCACAACAGATCTTTTTGTTGGTCTTGCAGATATATTTAGAGCCAAGGCAGAGGAGGCAACACCAACTGACGCTACGCCAGTAACAAGAGATGTTACTGTCTACAAAGAGTTGAATGACTCTGATAAAGACAGGAACTTAGCAGGTGCAGTAATTAAAGTATTTAAGGATTCTGCGTGCGCTGAGAGTATCACTGAGTTCGTACTCTCCTATGATGGAAAGTCATATGGCGGTGATGATAGAGTTGTGTACAAGAGTCTTGAGGAGAGAGCTAATGCCAATGCATCAAAGGCAATAGCAAAACTTCAGGAAGATACTTATTACTATCAGCTTGACAAGAAGTTATTCAGATCGAATGACGATTACAGTAAGACAGGTTACGATTACAATAATACAGTGGGTTCATTTTCTGTTGTTGCAGGAGATGGAGTCCAGGAAATAAAGCTCGACAATAATATGTTTAGACCAACAGAAAAGGTCACAACGCCAACAGATGCTAGTAGCGAGGTTAGTACTGAGGTTACTACTGAGACCACTACAGAGCCAGACACACAGGTCGCAACTACATCAGACGCAAGTTCTGAGGAAACAGAGACTACTACACAGGTAGCAACACCAACAGATTCTATTCCAGAGGCGAAGCCAGTAGCCACTCTAGCATCAGTGTTTAGAATGGCTAAAGCTGCTACAACTACAGCAGTTAGTAGAGGAACAGGTTATGGTTACGGTGGAGGAACTATTTCTTATATTTTCTATATTAACAAGGGCTTAACTTATAACAACACTGGTTATGCTTTTTGTATGGAAGAAGGTAAGACTGGCCCGACGTCAGGAACAGGCACAGTTTCGAGTATAGGTAAGAGTAATATTACAAAGGCTTTATACTATTCATTTGCTGGACCAGGTGCAGGAAGTTATGGTGGAGCACCTAGTTCAGGTGGCTTAAATGGTAACAATGTTATGGCACTTAGCTGTATTCTTAATTATTACTACACAGGGTATTGGGATTCTGGTGATTTTGGAGCAGCTTATGATGATGCAATTTTGTATGAAAAATGGCTGAAAGGTAAGGACATGCCTAATACATTAGCAGACACAGCCTTTAGCATTGCAGGAAAATCTGATGATTTTACAGCATCAAGAGCAGCATATAATATTACAGACAAAACCCAGACGACTAATGAATGGGCAGTTGTTTCTAAGAAGAGTGTCACAGTAACTATTCCAACAGGTGTTACAATGCATAAAACAGATTCCAATGGAAAGAAGTCAACTCATGGGGCAGGTACTGCGACAGTTTCTAATGGTGACAAGATTTACTTTAGTGCCTCGGTAGCTAAAGGTGGAACATCCACAGTAAAGTTCACCAGTGTGAAAGGTTACAGCGCATACAAAGCTGATTTTGGTGCAGAGTTACAGGTACTTGGATTTTCAGGAAAGCCAACTGATAAAGAATTCACTGCAAAACTTCAGTGGAACAGTCCTAATTTCTCTTTGAAGAAAACAGACAGCAAGACAAAACAGCCTGTTGAAGGTGCTGAGTATTTAGTATATTGTGCACAGGATAATGAGAAAGTTAATGTTGTAAGGTTTAAGACTAATAGCAATGGTGTTGGAGAAATAACAAGCGTTAACTCAACACAGGCTTCTGGTGAAGTTGGTAAAACAGTGGTAAAGCTTAAAGCTGGAGTTAGATATTATATTGTTGAGACAAAAGCACCAGAACATTACAAGCTAAACAAGAACAAGCAGATAGCAATTGGTGGTGAAAAGTATCCGTACGAGGCTCACATTGGAGTAAACGCAACAGACGGTCATGTGGATTATACATCAATCACAGGTGCAACATTTAGCACAACAGCAACCGGAGTAACTTATCATACAGTAGATAAGGTTGCACACGATCCTATCAATATCGTAATTGATAAGGTAGATTCTATTCGTGAGGATGGTACACAGGTCGGTAAAACATCACTTGCCGGTGCTATTTTCAGGATGGAGTACTATCAGGGAAAGACTACTGCGTCAGGCACACCAACTAATACTTGGTATATAAAGACAGTTAAAAATGCAGCTGGTGATTATACTGCTAGATTTGCAAAAGGCTTTATAGTTAATGAAGGTGCTTATAAGAGTGATGCAGCGCCTGATACTTTGCAGGGTGATACTTATGAGCTCGAAGATGGTGCAATGAGAATCACAGAGGTAAAAGCTCCAAGTGGTTATAAGGTAGTTGATGGTAAGAATAAGGGATTTTTCTATATTGGTTCAAAGAAGGTTACTGGTCAGGCGAGCATAACTGTTCGTGTGGCTGGAGGAAAAACAATCCTTGCAGGTACAGAAATTTCAGCTGAAGCATTCAAGCAGTATGAGCAGAAAGAGCGTTACGACTTCAAACTCAAGAAGGTTGACTCATACGGTAATCCAATGGCAGGAGTAGCATTCCTTGTAACTGCAAGCAATGGCGATCAGCACGTTGTAGTTACGGATAAGAACGGTGAGTTCGATTCAAGCAAGATGGGTTACACAAATGTAAATGGCAATGATGCAACTTTAGCCAAGGCTATAGCTGATACAACGCTGTACCCAACATACAAAGAAACAAATGTATTCTTTACAACACCGGGATCTGGCAAGACAGCAGCTGCAGAGATCAAGGAAGAGACAGTAGACGGCAAAGCGCCAAGACCACTGTACAAGGATACTTACACAATCAGAGAGATACATCGTCAGTATGTAACAATTGATGGTAAGAAGTATAAGCTGACACAGGTATACGACCTTGGACCAGCACAGAAAATTACAGTTTCAGATAGTGCTAAGAACGGAGCCGTAATAGACTTCGGTACTTACACAAACACAGCAATACCAAAGATGACTTCAAGTGCCATTTCAACAGACACAAATACAAAGATGTCCGTTGCAGGCAAGAATGCCTCATTCAAGGATAGCATCAAGGCAACCAATCTGAAAGCATCAACCAAGTATACACTTATGTCAGTAGCAGTAGACGCAAATACAGGCAAGGCATACAAGGATGCTGATGGCAAGTATGTTGCAAAGAACGTTGCAGTTACAACAGGTGCAGTTAAGAAGGGTACAGTTTTCCCAGAGACAACAGCAAGCGTCACATTCACAGGCGTAAACACAAGCAATGTCAAGTCAAGGAAACTGGTGTTCTACGAATACCTTGTTGAAGGTTCTGTAACAAAGACAGTATCTTTGGATTCAAACGGCAAGCCGGTAGAGCCAGCAAATTGTGTGGCAAAGGATGCAAGTACAAGTAACGAGGCTCAGACAGTTAATGTTATCAGTCTGGAGACTAAGGTTTTAGTCAACAGTACTAAGACAAACGAGTCACCGGCAGCAATTAACACTGTAACAGATACAGTAACAACACATGGTCTCATCGCAGGAGAATCATTTACTATCAATAGTACAATTAAGGTAGACGGCAAGTCTATTGGAGTGCAGTCAACTGATTTCACAGCTGAGGGCAACGACAAAGAGGTAAGTGTAGTATTCAAGGATCTTGACCTGTCCAAGCTTGCAAATAAGAGACTCTCTATTGTAACAGAACTCATTTACAAGAATAAGGTAATCCTGACTCACAACGATGATGGCAAAGATCTCAACGAGGAGTTTTACACTCCAGAGATGCATTCAAATGCAATTGATGTTGATACTCTTACCAAGATGTCCAAGACAAGCGAGACTGCCAAGTTCAAGGATACAGTAGATATCAAGAATCTTAGCACAGCAACCCAGTACACACTGCAGTCAATAGCAGTAGATACAGCAACGGGATTGGCATACAAGGATGCGAGTGGAAAGTATGTAGTAGGTCATGAAATATTTACTACGAAAACAAGTAAAGATAGCGACAGAGTAGGAGCAACTGCAGATATTGAGTTCACAGCTAATACAAAGGGTACTAATGTGTCACAGATCACATTCTATGAGTATTTAGTTAGAGGCTCAGTTGATTCAGATATTAGCGTAGATGAAAATGGATATCCAGTACGTCCAGCTAATTGGATTGCAGAGGACGCTTCGACAAGCAATGTTGATCAGACATTGAACTTAGTTAATCTCGAGACAAAGGTTTTAGTCGACAGCACTAAGACTAATGTAGCACCAGCAGATAAGAAAGTGGATGTTACAGATACAGTTACATTACACAATCTGGTAGCAGGAACTAAGTTTACTTTAGAGATAACTTCTATATAGAAGAGATAAACTAGGTAATTACGGTGTAATAGCTGTATTTATCTTTAGGGCTACGTTCTCCCCTCACTTTTAATGTAGCCCAGGGTGTCGTTTAGTCGGCACCCTTTTTATTTTGGAGGAATAGATATGATATATACAAGTTATTTTGCAAATGTAAAGAATCTACCAAGTGGAATAATTCCTATTGCCATTTGTGGCGGAGTTCCTGGGTGGTGGTGTGGATTGCAATACAAAAAGTTAGCACCCAAACAAGAGTTTTTTAATGAGTGGAAGAATTCAGGGGATAATGGCTATTATATAAAATGTTATTATGAACAGGTGTTATCACACTTGGATCCAGCACAAGTATACAGAGAGCTAAATAAGCTTGTGGAGTATACTGGTAGTTGTGCTGATAACATAGCATTACTTTGTTATGAGAAACCAGAGGATTTCTGCCATAGACATTTAGTAGCAGAATGGTTTAATAAAAATGGTATTGTTTGTAAAGAGTGGATCAATAATTGTTAGAATATAAAACCTATTTCTTGATATTTGTTTGTTATTACTAAGTAAGAAAATAAGTATCAAGAGGAGGTGATATTATGACAGTTTTCAATTGCAACGGTGAGTGTGAATCCTGCAGATTATCTAGGCGTTATCGAGAAGATGGAGACGATTATTACACGTGTGATAGTAGCAAGACACGTGGGATAAGAGTGATGACACCAATGGATCGATTAATGATCAGAGAAAATAGAATAATGCAGCAGGGAGTATAGTAATGAAGTCAGTAATTTAAGTGGTACTAGTTTAAAAGCTAGTACCATTTTTTATGGAGGTGATAACGTGTATTACAAATTTGAGGAAAGAAATTGTTGCCCACAGTGTGGCGGAGCACTGAGCCATGTTGGTTCTATAAATACACTTGAAATGTTTGAGTGCATAGAATGTGGCACGAGGTATTCAGTGAAGAGACGTTATAGGCTTGATTCAGAGAATCATGCAGTATTTGATGGGTATGATGAGCCAGTAAGATGTTAGGAGGCGTTATATGGAATGCACAAATGAATGTAGAAAGTGGTTTAGTAAAGAGCATTGTGATTATTGTCAGAGTCATTATGTTGTAAGTAAAGAACGTTATGTAGGTAATCGAGAAATAAATGGAGCAGAGGTTTACGGGTATCTAGTAAAGACAAAGACTGGAGAATTACATGGTATTCTGAATGAGAAGACTCATTATCAGGAGTTGGCATATGTAAGTGATGACTCGGTACGCTTGGTTGAGAATTAGAAAGGATAGATGAATTAAATGCCAGAATACGTATTAGTATCTCAAGGGGTAGAGGGGTATTATACGATCGATAATGAGGAGGTTCAGCAATATTCAAGTGGAGGAAAGGTTGTAAAAGTGAGTGATGCAATTATACAGGCATTAAATGATAATTTACACCGTATGCGTAGATTCTAATAGGTGTTTATTAGCTCGGTAAAGCACAAATAACTTATGGAGGTGATTATGAGTGCATAAACTGAGTGATAAGGAATTGTTACAATATGCTATTGACAATGGTATCATTAATACTGACGATATTGTCAACAGATACAGTTGAATTAGCGTAAAAAATATTTAGAGAAACACGAGTGTAAGATAGGGCAGAGGCCGTATGGCTTCTGCCCTTTATATGAAAATTGAATATTCAAGGTGTTGCATTATCGTAATGCCTTTTTATTTTACAAAAAATTTTTAGGAGTGTGATTTTTATAGAAAGCGAAGTAGTTACATTAGATAGCAAGATCTTGTTGAATATAAAAGAAGCATCCGATTTATTTGGAATTGGACAGCATAGACTTAGAGAAATCGTTCGTGAAGATTATGGTAACAAGTATCATTTGATGTTGGGGCGAACAATTAAGATCAAAAGAAAGCAGTTTGAGGAGTTTATTAATAACGTGGAACAGATTTAAAAAATGGACAATGTGCCTTGAATGTGCTACAATTCAATATGGTATGCATTCGAGGCATTTCTGATTTAAGGAGGCTAAAGAATGGCAAACAAAACTACCTCAGAAAAGAACAAGCCTACGAGAAAAACATTAAGACCTAATGAGTATTATAACCCGAAAACAAAGAGATATGAATATCACTACAAAGATTGCTTCGGGAAAGCAAGGGTTATTAGTTCATATAGGCTTGAAATGACAGACCAATTACCAAAGGGTAAGAGATCGTCAAAGAGTTTGCGTGAAAAGGAGACTGAAATAAACGCATATCTCGAGAACAACATTGATGTTGATGGTGCTAAACTCACACTATTAGAAGTAGTGGATAGATACCTTAATTTTCTATATAATAGAAAAAAGTTAGCGCACAATACTAAAGTTGGTTATAATGTGACAGTAAACACGCTGAAACAATATAAGCTAGGTTATATGGAAATTGGCAAGATCAGACCAGAACATTGTGAAGAATGGCTTGCTGATATGAAGAAAAAGTATAGAGGTTCATCTATTCAGACACAGATTAGTTTGATAAAAAGAACCTTTGAATATGCTTTAGACTATGATTATGTGGCAAAGAACCCATTCAGACGCATTACTACAGACAGGAGCGACAGCAAAAAGATGAAAGCTCTATCAGTAGAAGATATGAACCGATTTCTTAATTTCTGTTTAAATGACACGCACAGTTCACATTGCTATGATATGTTATATGTGTTGTTTTGGAGTGGGTTAAGAGCGTCAGAATTATGTGGACTTACACTTGATAATATTGATATGGATAATCGAATGATAGTGGTTGACAAACAATTACAATGTGTCAATCATACTCATGTTGTACTGCCTACAAAAACAATGAATGGCAAAAGAATCATTCCTATGACAGATGGTGTATATGAAAGTTTTCAGCGCATTATTAAGAATCGCTATTTAAAAGGCGATATAGAACCTGTATGTTTCGATGAACAAGGTAATGCATATGAAGGGTTTGTATTTCTTGCAACACGAAGTAGAAGAACGATTGTAAGAGGTCATGTAGAAGAATATCTACGGAACTGTATCAAAAGGTTTAATAATGCAAATCCAGATAATCCTATTCGTAAATTTGAACCCCATATTTGCAGACATACATTTGCTACGAATATGCAGTATTTACCACCTAAAACACTTCAATACATACTGGGACATGGTAATATAGCAACAACGATGGATAATTATGTTGATGTGAAACCAGGAGCTGAACAGCTTGCACAAATCAATGCAGTAGCAAAGCAGCTAACAGCTAATTAGTATAAATTTTAGCATACTAATTATTTACTAATTACAATGTGTAATGAGATGTAACAAAACATACAAAAAAGTAACAAAATGACAGTAAGGACTATTTGAAATGTACGCAGGCATTGGGAAAATGCTTGATTTGAAAGGACTTTAAGATATGATAGCAATTGTGGATTACGATGCAGGTAACATAAAGAGTGTTGAGAAGGCAGTCCAGTATCTGGGTGAAGAGGCTGTCATCACAAGAGACAGAGATGTGATCATGGCGAGCGACAAGGTGATACTTCCGGGAGTTGGAAGCTTTGGAGATGCCATGGGTAAGATCAGGGAGTATGGACTTGAGAACGTTATCTATGATGTTGTGGATGCAGACAAGCCATTTCTTGGAATATGCCTTGGACTTCAGCTTCTGTTCAAGACCAGCGAGGAGTCGCCGGAGGCCACAGGACTTGGAATTTTAGACGGCGAGATTCTTCGTATACCGGATGCACCGGGGCTCAAGATACCACAGATAGGATGGAACAATCTTGAGGTAAATCCGAAGGCAAGACTTTTCAAGGGGCTTCCTGAGAACCCATATGTATACTTTGTTCATTCATATTATCTGAAGGCGAAGAATCCAGATGATGTGGCAGCATCTACATTCTATTCAACTCAGATTCATGCCTCTGTGGAGCGCGGCAATGTATTTGCATGTCAGTTCCATCCTGAAAAGAGCTCAGAGGTTGGACTTAAGATACTGAAGAATTTTATCGACCTGGAGGTGTAGAGCATGCATACAAAGAGAATAATACCATGTCTTGATGTCAAGAACGGAAGAGTTGTAAAGGGTGTGAATTTCGTAAATCTTATAGATGCCGGAGATCCGGTTGCAGTTGGTGCAGCCTATGACAAAGCGGGAGCTGATGAACTTGTATTCCTTGATATAACAGCTTCCTCAGATCAGAGAAATATTGTGGTTGATATGGTAAGACGTGTTGCTGAGACAATATTCATCCCATTTACAGTTGGCGGCGGAATCAGAACAGTTGATGATTTCAAGGCGATACTCAGAGAGGGTGCGGACAAGATATCCGTGAACTCGGCAGCTATAGACAATCCTACACTCATAGCAGATGCAGCGGATAAGTTTGGAAGTCAGTGCGTTGTGCTTGCCATCGATGCAAAGAGGCGCGATGACGGTTCCGGTTGGAATATATACAAGCATGGCGGACGTATCGACTGCGGAATAGATGCTGTTGAGTGGGCTATGAAAGCTGCAGAGCTTGGAGCTGGAGAGATATTGCTTACCAGCATGGACTGCGATGGAACAAAGGCTGGATACGACATAGAGCTTACCAGAACTATAGCAGACAACGTGAACATCCCGGTCATAGCTTCAGGCGGCGCGGGAACAAAGGATCATTTCTATGATGCCCTGACAGAGGGCGGTGCGGACGCAGCACTTGCGGCATCTCTGTTCCATTATAAAGAGCTTGAGATAGGAGATCTAAAGAGATACCTTCAGGACAAGGGAATACCTATGAGACTGTAGCGATTTCTATATCAATCTCACGGCACAGAATGATCGGAATGGATACCTATTCAGAGATTATTTTCCTAAATATATATATGAT
>ERZ1026933.690-NODE-690-length-12149-cov-4.975194_pt1 | contig 12149 bp, 10 predicted proteins | sample MGYA00519252_ERZ1026933 | MGnify/ENA primary metagenome ERZ1026933 (study PRJEB26926, sample SAMN06164828) | human gut metagenome | biome: ENVO:00009003; feature: ENVO:2100002; material: ENVO:00002003 | host: Homo sapiens | place: USA | collected 2012 ... | reverse complement strand
CAGGCTTCCCAACGGGCCGATGTAGGCATCGGCCCCTACGAACAAGTGAGAAACTGCATTCGCATCCGCCTGAGATTTCCGTTAAAACAACTGCATTCTGCCGGGCAGAGCAGAGTTCCGTCCCTGCCAACTCACAGCTTTTTGGAAAGGAGCGCATATGACCTTCCGGTTTGAAACGGATTACGATCTTGAAACACTTACGGCGATGGCAAAGGGCATCTGCCGGACTGTGCGGAAAAAGCGCAGTTGTCTGGTGCATATCTTCGCGGCGCTTGTCGTTCTGATGGAAGCGTTTTTCCTGCTTATGGATTTGAGGAAGAATGCCCTCGACGTAGGGGACGTGCTGGCGCTGATCGCAGTCCTGGCCATAATCATAGTGGTGAGAACAGAAGACCGGCTCAATGCCCGGACTGCCAGAGCGCGTCTGCTTCCCGGCACGGAGCATGCCAGTACGGTGTTTGATGAAGACGGCTATACCGTGAAAACAAGCGTCAATGAGGGCAGATGGCAGTACAAGCAGATCTTTGCCGTTGCCGAGACGGAGCGCTATTTTATCCTTACGCTTTCCAAAGATTATGCACAGGCAGTTGATAAGGAAGGCATGCAGGGCGGAAGCACAGCGGAATTCCGTGCATTTATCAAGGAAAAGACCGGAAAGCCGGTCGTATATATCAAGTAAAGACGATTCCACGCGTAAAACCACCGCCGATGACATTGAGAATGAGAGGAGATATTCATGCCCGGTGAATTTGTATTTGTCCCGACGCACTACAGTCCGGAACTGCAGAGCGAATTGGCGAAGGCGCTGCGGGCGCGTACAGAGATTGTCTCACGGAAGAAGAACCCCAAGCTTTGGCGTATGACCGACGGCGTAAACCGCTTCGCGGAGGAATGCAGAGCGGACGACCCGCTGCTGAAGCGCCGGGGAATTGTACGGACCGTTTTGTCTGTGATTCTGGCCGCCGCAGGTGTCTTTCTGCTTGTGACGGGGCTGATGGAGCCGAAGAATATGACGCTGCTTGTAACCGGCGTCATTGCGCTGGTGATTGCAGCGGCGCGGTTTCTTCCAAGACCGGATGCGGACATGACAAGACAGTTTCAGAAGTCAGCGGCACTGCTTTTAAAAAGCCTCGGCGGACTGGATTTGTCGTCAAAGCCGAAGATTCGATTCACGGACGAGGCAATGCAGATCAAGACAAACCAGAAATCGGCCGACTTCCCGTATGAAAAAATGGAAACGCTGGTGGAAACGCCGAGCCTTTTCCTGCTGACGCACTCCGGCTCGGCCACGGTCCTGCAAAAGAAGGATCTGATTTTAGGCACGCCGGAGGAATTTCTGGACTTTTTCCGTGCCCACGCAGCCTGCCCCTGTGCAAAATTGACTGAAGAATAAACAATATGTTTCAATAGGAGAATCAACATGAGAAAAGAACTGCCCAAGCAATACGACCCGACGCAGGTGGAAAGCCAGATCTATCAGATGTGGCTGGACAACGACTGCTTCAAGGCCGAACCAGACCCCGGCAAGAAACCCTATTCCATCGTCATGCCGCCTCCCAACGTCACCGGCCAGCTTCATATGGGCCACGCGCTCGACTCCACGCTGCAGGATATTCTGACCCGCTATAAGCGTATGGAGGGCTACAGCGCCCTCTGGCTGCCCGGCACCGATCATGCCGGTATTGCCACCCAGATTAAGGTCGAGGAAGAACTGCGCGTCAAGGAAGGCAAGACCCGCTATGACCTTGGCCGCGAAAAGTTCCTCGAGCGCGTCTGGGCGTGGAAGGAAAAGTACGGCAGCCGCATCGTCGAGCAGCAGCGAAAGCTCGGCGTCAGCTGCGACTGGTCGCGCAGCCGCTTCACGATGGACGAGGGCTGCTCCAAGGCCGTGCGCGAGGCGTTCTGCGAGATGTATGACAAGGGCCTTATTTACAAGGGCAGCCGCATCATCAACTGGTGCCCGCACTGCCTGACCGCACTCTCCGACGCGGAAGTCGAATACGTTGACAAGCCCGGCCATCTCTGGTATATCCGGTATCCGCTCTCTGACGGCTCCGGCGATATCGTCGTTGCCACGACCCGCCCGGAAACCATGATGGGCGACACCGGCGTGGCCGTCAACCCGAATGACGAAAAATTCAAGCATCTGATCGGCAAGACCTGCATTCTGCCCATCATGAACCGCGAGATTCCCATTGTGGGCGATGAATACTGCGAGATCGGCTTCGGTACCGGTGCGGTCAAAATGACCCCGGCGCACGACCCCAATGACTTTGAGGTCGGCCTGCGCCATAACCTTGATGTTATCCGCGTCATCGCCGACGACGGCCATATCAACGAAAACGGCGGCAAATACAACGGCATGGACCGCTATGAATGCCGCAAAGCCCTTGTAAAGGACCTCGAAGAGCAGGGCTATCTCGTCAAGACCGAGCCGTATTCCCACAACGTTGGCACCTGCTACCGCTGCCACAACGATGTTGAGCCGCTCATTTCCGCGCAGTGGTTCGTCAAGATGAAGCCGTTGGCAGAAGAGGCTATCCGCGTCGTCAAGAACGGCACGATCAAATTTGTTCCCGAGCGCTTCTCCAAGACGTATCTCAACTGGATGGAAAATGTGCACGACTGGTGCATCTCCCGCCAGCTTTGGTGGGGCCATCAGATCCCCGCGTGGTACTGCGATGCGTGCGGCCATATCAACGTCAGCCGCGAAGACCCGACGAAGTGCGAAAAGTGCGGCTGCACGAAGCTGACCCGCGACGAGGACGTGCTCGACACCTGGTTCTCGTCCGGCCTGTGGCCGTTCTCAACGCTCGGCTGGCCCGATCTGAATTCTGAAGACCTCAAATACTGGTACCCGACGACCGACATGGTTACGGGCTATGATATCATCTTCTTCTGGGTGGCGCGCATGGTCGTCTCCGGCATGGAGCAGATGAAAAAGGAGCCGTTCAAGACCGTCTTCATCCACGGCCTTGTCCGCGACGATAAGGGCCGCAAGATGTCCAAGTCCCTCGGCAACGGCATCGACCCGCTGGAAATGGCCGAGAAATACGGCGCGGACGCGCTGCGCTTCAACCTCATCACCGGCAACTCGCCCGGCAACGATATGCGCTTCTACGTCGAAAAGTGCGAGGCCATGCGCAATTTCGCCAACAAAATCTGGAACGCGAGCCGCTATGTGCTCATGAACCTGACCGTCGAAGAAAACGGGCTTCCGGATGCCGCCGACCTTGAGATCGAGGACAAGTGGGTGCTCTCCAAGCTCAATACGCTCATCAAAGAAGTCACGGAGAACATGGACGCGTACGAGCTGGGCGTCGCCTCCGCCAAGGTCTACGACTTTATCTGGGATACCTATTGCGACTGGTATATCGAACTCACCAAGGCAAGACTTTACGGCGAGGACGAAAAGAGCAAGCTGGCGGCGCAGAAGGTGCTGGTGTATGTCCTTGACCAGTTCCTGCGCCTGCTGCACCCGTTTATGCCGTTCATCACCGAAGAGATCTGGCAGGCCATCCCGCACGAGGGCAGCTTCCTCATGCTGGCTGACTGGCCGAAGTATGACGAGAACCTGAACTTCTCCATTGAGGCTGCACACATGGAGTCCGTCATGAACGCCATCCGCTCCATCCGCAACCGCCGCGCAGAGATGAACGTCCCGCCGTCGAAGAAGAGCACGCTCTATGTCGTGTCTGACAAGGGCGAGATCTTCCGGCAGGGCACGGGCTTCATCTGCCGTCTGGCCTATGCCGATCAGGTCATCATCTGCGATGTTGATCCAGAGGGCCACGAAAACATGGTCTGCGTCGTCACGAACGATGCCAAGCTCTATATCCCGCTCGAGGAGCTCATCGACTTCGAGAAGGAACTGGCCCGCATCGAAAAGGAAAAGGCGAACTGCCTCAAGCAGATCGCCATGTTCGAGGGCAAGCTTTCCAACGAAGCATTTGTCTCCCGCGCACCCGAAAAGGTCGTGGCCGAGCAGCGCGAAAAGCTCGAAAAGAACCGCGCCCTGCTTGCGCAGCTCGAAGAAAGTGAAAAGCGTCTGCGCCGGTAATTCCTTTGACAAAACCCGCGCGTAAAAGCTTCTATAATGGACATGCAGGAAACCCCTGTGTGTCCATTTTCTTTTTTGGAGGCGAACAAATGAATCTCACAAGCTTTTTGCAGGACAAGCATCTGACCGTCGCGCTGCGCGGCGAGATCGACCACCACAGCGCGAAGGATATCATGCGCGTCCTGGGCAACAAGATCGACCTCTATCTGCCGCGCGTGTGCGTGCTGGATTTCCGAGAGGTCACGTTTATGGACTCTAGCGGGATCGCCATCGTGATCTCCTGCGTGCGGCGCATGCGGCAGCTGCGCGGCGAGGTCGTGCTCAGGAGCGTCCCGCCGCAGCCGATGAAGGTGCTCAAGGCCTCCAGCATTGAGCGCATTGCAACTCTGGAAGATGAAAGGAGCCTTGTTCATGAAAGCTGAAAACGAAATGACGCTGACCTTTCCAAGCAGGTCTGCCAATGAATCGTTTGCCCGCGCGGCGGTCGCATGCTTCGCCGCGCAGCTCGACCCCAATCTCGAAGAACTGAACGATATCAAGACTGCTGTTTCCGAGGCCGTGACCAACTGCATTGTTCATGCCTACCGCGACTGCCTCGGCATCGTGACCATCCGCTGCCGCATTCTGCCGGAGAACGTGCTGGATATCGTCATCCGCGACAAGGGCTGCGGCATGGAGGACGTGGAAAAGGCCCGCGCGCCCATGTTCACGACCGGCGGCCCGGAGCGCAGCGGCATGGGCTTTACGATCATGGAGAGCTTCATGAGCTCGCTGCAGGTCACGTCAAAGCCCGGTAAAGGCACGACGGTACATATGAAGCGCAGGATCGTGCAGCGGAGGAAAACCGCTTGAGCGACACCATTACGCTCATCCAGCGCTCGCAGCAGGGCGACCGGGACGCGTCCGAGCGGCTTGTCACGGAAAACACGGGCCTCATCTGGTCGATCGCCCGGCGGTATTTTGGCCGCGGCGTGGAGCCGGACGACCTGTTCCAGCTTGGCTGCGTCGGCTTTTTAAAGGCGGTCGAGGGCTTTGACACCGCCTACGGCACGCAGTTTTCCACCTATGCCGTCCCCAAAATCGCCGGCGAGATCCGCCGCTTCCTGCGCGACGACGGCGCGGTTAAGGTCAGCCGCAGCATCAAGGAGCGGGCCGCCGCCATCAAAAAAGCGCGTGAGCGCCTGACCGGCGATTTTGGCCGCGACCCGACGGTATCCGAACTTTCCGAGGCACTGGGCCTTTCGCCTGAGGAAATCGCAGCCGCCGAAACAGCTACCAGCGCGACTGAATCCATCCAGCGCCAGACCGGAGAGGAGGGCTTTTCGCTCGAGGATGTCCTGTGCACCGACGGCATGGAGGAAAGGTTGCTCGAACGCATGGCCCTGCAGGAGGCGCTTGCCCGCCTGAACGATAAGGAACGTCTTGTTATCCAGCTTCGATACTATCACAGCCTGACGCAGCAGCGTGTTGCCGGCCTCATCGGCGTATCGCAGGTGCAGGTCAGCCGTATCGAAAAGAAAGCGCTTGAGCGACTCCGAACATTTTTTTGATATCGACAAACCGGGAAAAATGCAGTAGAATATCCGTAGTTTATTGAAAAGGCAATGTCATATCACTTGATGCTGTGACCTGTCAGTTGACGCAAGCACGATGAAAACTCGAACAAGGTTCTGGTAGGGGCGTCGGCCCCTACAGGGTGCTGCGCAGATCGATGACATTGCCCACAAGGGGAAGCTATGGAACAGACATTTGAAGCCCGGTTCTTATCTGCACGCCGCGCTGTGATCGCGGCGCGCTTTCAGAACCTGAACGACATGCAGCGCGAGGGCGTTCTCACGACGCAGGGGCCGCTGCTGCTGCTGGCCGGTGCGGGGAGCGGCAAGACGACCGTGCTCATCAACCGCATTGCCAATCTCATCGCCTTCGGCGAAGGCTCCGACTCGAATGAAATTCCGGAGTATATCGCGGAGGAAGACGTTACATATCTCGAGGACTACCTCAAAACGCGCGATCCCGCCATGCAGCAGCAGGCCGAGCGCCTGTGCGCATTGCGTCCCGCCGCGCCGTGGTCGATTCTGGCCATCACGTTCACAAACAAAGCTGCAAACGAGCTGAAGGCCAGACTGCAGGCACTGCTGGGCGATTACGCCATGGACGTCTGGGCCATGACGTTCCACGCTGCCTGCTGCCGCATTCTCCGGCGGGAGATCGACCGGCTGGACGGCTACACGGGCCGCTTCACGATCTATGACACGAGCGATTCCGAGCGGGTCATGAAGGACATTCTGAAAGACTTCGGGCTGGACGAAAAATCCCTCCCGCCGCGTCTGGCTCTTTCTGTGATCAGCAAGGCCAAGGACAAGCGGCAGAATCCGGAGCTGTTTTCCAGACACGCCGGAAAGTCCGGCGATTACCGCATGGATCGCATCGCGCAGCTCTACGCCGAATACGAAAAGCGCCTGCACGAGGCCAATGCGCTGGATTTTGATGATATCATCCTCAAGACCGTCGAGCTGCTTGAGCAGTTCGAGGATGTGCGGACGTATTACCAGCGCAAATTCCACTATGTCATGATCGACGAGTATCAGGACACGAACCAGCTGCAGTACCAGCTGACGGCCCTGCTTGCGGGCGGATATGAGAATATCTGCGTTGTCGGCGATGACGATCAGTCCATCTACAAATTCCGCGGCGCGACCATCGAAAATATTCTTTCCTTTGAAAAGCAGTTCAAGGGCGCCCGCGTCATCCGGCTTGAGCAGAATTACCGCTCCACGCAGGCCATTTTGAACGCGGCCAACGCCGTGATCTCGCACAACCGGGGAAGAAAAGGCAAAAAGCTCTGGACGCAGAACGCCGCAGGCAACCGCATCACAGTCTACGAGGCGTCAAGCGAGTCGGACGAGGCCAATTATATTGCCAGCCGCATCATCTCCATGTCCAAGGGGAAGAATTTCAAGGACTTCGCCGTGCTCTACCGCACGAACGCGCAGTCGAACGCGGTGGAAAATGCGTTCAAGCGCAGCGGCATCCCGTACCGCATTATCGGCGGCACACGCTTCTTTGACCGCGCTGAGGTCAAGGATATGCTGGCCTATCTGTGCGTGATCAATAACCGCGCAGACGAGCTGAGATTGCAGCGCATCATCAACAACCCGCCGCGCGGCATTGGTGGTAAGACGCTCGAAATGGCGCAGCGGCAGGCGGCCGCGGCCGGTGTGCCGCTCTATACGGTCGTCTCCGACCCGTACAGCTATCCGAGCCTTGAAAAATCCGCCGCAAAGCTCATGGCCTTCACGGTCGTGATCGAGGAATGCGCCGAGCTTCTGACGACGCTTTCCCTGCCGGATTTCTACGAGGAAGTCATGCTCCGCACCGGCTATCTGAACATGCTTGAGGAAAAGGACGATATCGAAGCGCGCACCCGCGCAGAAAACATCCGCGAACTCAAATCCAGCATTCTTGCCTATATGGAAAACACCGATACGCCCACGCTGGCGGGCTTTTTGGAGGAAATTGCCCTCTACACGGATATCGAGCAGTATGACCCGGACGCGGACGCCGTCGTGATGATGACGATGCACGCGGCCAAGGGTCTGGAATTCCCAAATGTATTTCTCACGGGTTTTGAAGAGGGGCTGTTCCCGTCGAACCGCTGCCTGAGCGAGCCGGAGGAGCTGGAAGAGGAACGCCGCCTGTGCTACGTCGCCATCACCAGAGCCAAGCAGAACCTCGTCATTTCCTACGCCCGGCAGCGCATGCTCTACGGCCGCACGACGACGAATCTGCCCTCCCGCTTTGTAGACGAGCTTCCAGCGGAATCCGTCAAGCGCGTCGGCGCGCCGAAGCCCAGCTATTCGCAGCAGGCCCCCCGGCAGTACGGCTCGTTTGGACGCGTCAGCATTTACGGCGACGAGTATAACGACTTTTCTCAGATCCCCACGCAGCCGAAGCCGCAGAAGGACTATTCCGTCCACACGCAGCCGAAGCCTGCTCCGAAGGTCAGCTTCGCGGCAGGGGAAATGGTGCAGCACAAGGCCTTTGGCCGGGGCATGATCCTGACGGTCCTGCCCATGGGCGCCGACGCGCTGCTCGAGATCGCATTCGACGGCGTCGGCACCAAGCGCCTCATGGCAAACACGGCGGCGCAGCACATGAAAAAGCTGTAATCTTCCCATATCCCCGGCATAGGCTATGCTGGGGGTGTATGGAGATGAGCCGGAAAAAACGAAGACGCAGAAGATTGCTGCTGATCATTCCGCTGCTTGTGCTGACGGGGCTGATTCTGCTCGTGGAACTGCATCTGTCGCCGTATATCCGCGAGCTTGCGCGCAATCAGGCAGTCAACGCCGCGTCGAACGCCATCACAGAGGCCGTCAGCGAAATGCTCCGCAAGGGCGATACGGATTTTTCCCGCGTGATCGTGCTGGAAAAGGATGTGGAGGGCCATATCACCGCGCTCCGCACCGACATGACGCAGGTTGAACGCCTCAAGGTCGAGGTGCTGGAAATTCTGAATACTCTTGTCGCGCAGATCAACACGCAGCAGATGGGCATCCCGCTCGGAAACCTCCTGCTGCCCGATCTGCTGGCCGGAACCGGCCCGGAACTGCCGGTCAAGGCTGTCAGCCTCACCATGTCGAACGCTGACTTTTTTTCGGATTTTACCGCAGCTGGGATTAACCAGACCCTGCAGACGCTGAAGGTGAAATTCACCATCAGTCTGACTATCCTGACGACTGTTGGCTATGAAACGGTTGACGTGGACAGCGATGTCATGGTCGCACAGACCGTGATCGTCGGCACAGTACCTGAAACTTATGTAAATCTAGGGCATCTTACCACAACAGAAGGCTGGGAATGATATGGAACCGAAACAGGAGATTGAACAACTCACCCGGGAACTGGAACACGCGGGGTATCTCTATTATGTGCTCGATAATCCCGAGATGAGCGATTATGATTACGACCACAAGCTGCGCAGGCTGGAAGAACTGGAAGCGCAGTATCCGCAGTACGCCTCGCCGCTCAGTCCGACGCACCGTGTCGGCGGGCAGGCGCTGAGCGAATTCGTCAAGGTGCGTCACGCCGTTCCGCTGGAGAGCCTGCAAGATGTATTTTCCTTCGACGAACTGCGTGAATTCGACGCGCATGTGCGCGAGGAGGAGCCGGACGCGGAATATTCTGTCGAACCGAAGGTCGATGGCCTTTCCGTTGCGCTGGAATACGTCGATGGACAATTTGTCCGCGGCGCGACGCGCGGCGACGGATTGATCGGCGAGGATGTGACGGAAAATCTCAAGACCATCCGCTCCATTCCCATGACGCTGGAGCATGCGCCCGCCCGTCTGATCGTGCGCGGCGAGGTCTTTATGCCTCGTGTCAGCTTTGAAGCACTCAACGCCGAGCAGGAGAAACTCGGAAAGCCCCTTTTTGCAAACCCGCGCAACGCGGCGGCGGGATCGCTGCGCCAGCTTGACCCCGGCATCGCGGCCAAGCGCAGGTTGGACATTCTGGTCTTCAATCTGCAGCTGGCAGAGGGCGCGGAGTTCCGGACGCACAGCGAAACGCTGGACTATCTGCGAGATTTGAAATTCAAGGTCATTCCCTATACGCTCTGCCGCGATATGGACAAAGCGGAGCAGCTGATCAAAAATCTTGGCGAAACGCGCTATGACCTGCCGTATGATATCGACGGGGCCGTCATGAAGCTCAACAGCCTTGCGGGCCGTGCCCGTCTCGGCAGCACGGCCAAATTCCCGCGCTGGGCCGCAGCCTTCAAATACCCGCCCGAGGTCAAGGAGACGGTATTGGAGGATATCGTCGTGCAGGTCGGACGCACGGGCGTTCTCACGCCCCGTGCCATCGTCGCTCCCGTGCATCTGGCCGGGACGACCGTCACCGCCGCGACGCTCCACAATCAGGACTTCGTCACCGACAAGGACATCCGCATCGGCGATACCGTCAAAATCCGAAAGGCAGCGGAGATCATCCCGGAAATTCTCGAGGTCGTGCTCTCCAAGCGCCCGGAAGGCGCGCAGCCGTACCATCTGCCGGACAGATGCCCCGTCTGCGGCGCACCCGTCGTGCGCGACGAGGACGGCGCGGCCCTGCGCTGCACCGGCGCGGAGTGCCCCGCGCAGCTGTCGCGCAATCTTGCGCACTTCGTCTCGCGCGAGGCCATGAACATCGACGGCCTCGGCAGCGCGATCATCGACCAGCTGATCGAGCAGAAGATGGTGTCCAATCCCGCCGACCTCTACCGGCTGGATTACGCCGCGTTTGCCGAACTTCCCGGACAGGGCAAAAAATCTGCCGCAAATCTGGAAGCGGCCGTCGAGGCCAGCAAGCAGAACGACCTGTCGCGCCTTCTGTGCGCTCTCGGCATCCGGCAGGTCGGCAGCAAGGCGGCAAAAGTTTTGGCCAGTACCTTTGGCAGCCTCGATGCGCTGCAAAACGCGTCGCTCGAGGATCTGACCGCCGTGCCCGACATCGGCGAAACGACGGCGAAGAACATTCTTGACTATTTCGCCAGCCCGCAGTCGCAGGATCTCATCGAGCGCTTGCGCGAAGCAAATGTGAACTTCCTATCGACCAATCAGATCACGGACACCCGCTTCGCAGGCAAGACCTTCGTCCTGACCGGCGCACTGAGCCTCTTTACGCGCGAGGAGGCGACGGAAAAAATCGAAAGCCTCGGCGGCAAGGCGGCCTCGTCCGTCTCCAAAAAGACGACCTATGTGGTCGCGGGTGAAAACGCGGGCAGTAAGCTGAAAAAGGCCAACGAGTTGGGCATTCCGGTTCTGTCCGAGCAGGAATTTCTGGAGTTGCTGCAATGAAAATCACACTGGTCAGCAGCTGCGGCCTCGTACTGGAGCAGGATGGGCAGACGCTCCTGATTGACGCGCTCAACAAACAGTATCGCTGCTATTACGGTCTGCCGCCCGAGACATTTGTGAGAATGCTGTCAGGCGAACCGCCTTATGATGCTGTCTGCGGCATCCTTTTTACGCATGCGCACCCCGATCATTACAGCGCAAGCCGCACGGAGCAACTCCGTGCGGCTTGTGGTGCGGCGGTAGTTCTTCCGCAGCCGGACACGCCGGAGCGGCTGAACGTGCAGCTTGGCCCGTTTGCAGTTGAATGCAGCCGCTTTCCGCACATTCCCGTTCCAGGACTGGAGGAGATCGCACACGCCGTATACTGGATCTCTGCTGCCGGAAAAAGCGTCTATGTGACTGCCGACGCACAGATCGACACTACCCGCCATCGCGCCATTCTGCGCGGAAGACGGGCAGACGCAGCGTTCTGGAACGGACAATACCTGTCCCATCCCGAAACGCGGGAACTGCTGCTGGAAGCGGCGGAAAAAAATTTCATCTACCATATTCCTGTAGATGAAAAGGATGCCTGCGGTATCCGCCGCAAATGTGAGCGCAATATGGCCCGCTTCGGCGCAGACCTTCCGGGCGTTTCTCTGCTGGAGCAATACCCGTCGGTTCTGGAGGTATGAAGCTAAAAAACGGCGGCCTGTTCCGCCGAGGTTGCTTCAAACGTGCCTCCGGCGGCCCTGTCTTTTCCGCCTTGCCGGAAAAGACAGGGGAGAAAAGGGGCGCTGGGTACGTTTGGTGCATATTGCGGGTGCAATTCAGGCGAGTACTGATTTTTGGTTGTTACGAACACACATACTCACCTTACGGGCGCTATGGTACGCGCCGCCTGTTACGGTACCCCAAACTTGCAAGCAGTTACGTTTAAATGACTGCGGTAAAAACGCTCTGCGTTCAAAATCTGCAAAGCAGTACGAATTCGCCGCAATCCTGTAGGGGCCGATGCCCACATCGGCCCGCTGGGAAGTTGCGAATTTTCCGAAAATTGCCGTAAAACCAGTATATCCTGCGGGCAGACAGAGTCGTCCGCCCCTACGAGATATGTGTGCAGTTGAAGCCTTGCCGTAGGGGCCGACGACTCTGTCGGCCCGTTGGGAAGTCACGAATTCGCCGAAGATTCCCGTAAAGTACGGTGCAATCTGCCGGGTCGATGTGTACCGGCACTGTCTCTTATACACATCTGACGCTGCCGACGAATA
>ERZ1026933.677-NODE-677-length-12198-cov-6.345796_pt1 | contig 12198 bp, 9 predicted proteins | sample MGYA00519252_ERZ1026933 | MGnify/ENA primary metagenome ERZ1026933 (study PRJEB26926, sample SAMN06164828) | human gut metagenome | biome: ENVO:00009003; feature: ENVO:2100002; material: ENVO:00002003 | host: Homo sapiens | place: USA | collected 2012 ... | reverse complement strand
TCAGGAGTCTCGTGGGCTCGGAGATGTGTATAAGAGACAGACCTTACCGCTCTTGCCAGCCAGCTCTGAAGGCTCTATCTCCTCGCCGTCAAGTTTATATGTGATCTTCACATCAACAGGAAGCTTCTCACTTGACTTTCCCTGATAATAGATGTCTGATCCATTTGCCGCCCAGGTAATAGTTCCATCACCATTATCTTTATAGCCTTCATAACCCTTCACGTTCTCAATATCTGAAAGATTGGTCTTGTCGTTAAGCCCTTCTGAGCCATCGGCGTTCTTCAGCCATGTGGATACCGTGACATCATTTGCTGTACCATCTGCATCTGCGAGGACGTACACTGTCTCCTCCTTGTCAGCGTCATCTGAATCGTCTGCTGATATCTCAGCTGCAAGGGCATCCTGAAGTGTATCTGAATCGCTCTCTGTTGTAGTCTCTGCCTTGTCTGAAGTTGTACTGTCATTTGATGTATCTCCACATCCGGTCGTAAGTGTTGCCATCATTGCTGCTGACAGCGCAACACACATATATTTCTTCCACTTGATCATGTTATTACCTCTTTCCATAATATATGTGAGAATCCATGTAGCGGATTCTGCGTACTACGTTGTTTCTATATTAACCAGCTTATGCCTGAACTGTGTCCTTGCCGGCATCAGCAGATGGTCCATCGATCAGGTTCTTTCTGTATCTGAACATGATGATCTTATCGAAGAGCATCAGTGCTGATGGAAGCATCAGGATAACAGCACACATACTTATGAGTGCACCTCGTGCCATAAGTGTACACAGTGCACTAATCATGTCTATGTCTGAGAAAAGACCTACGCCAAATGTTGCAGCGAAGAACGAAAGCGCACTGACAACTATTGACTGTACTGACTCCTGACATGCAGTTGCAACCGCATCAAACTTTCTGTATCCGCCAAGTCTATTTCTCTTGTACTTGGTAGTCATCAGTATCGCGTAATCGACCGTAGCACCCAGCTGGATAGTTCCAATTACTATTGACGCTATGAATGGAAGCTCGGTTCCTGTAAAGCAAGGAATACCCATGTTGATAAATATCGCAAACTCTATGACGGCAACAAGCACTATTGGAAGTGATATTGAACCGAATACACAGAGTATGATGAGGAATATAGCACCGATTGAAACTGCACTTACTGAGGCGAAATCCTTATCTGTTATCCTGATAAGATCCTTTGTACAAGGTGCCTCACCGACAAGCATGTTTTTATCGTTGTATGAATCTATAGTCTTCTCTATCTCAGTACACTGGTTGTTGACCTCATCCGATGCAACCTCATACTCAGAACCAACAAGTATCAACTGCCACTCATCACTCTTAAGTGCCTCTGTCACCTCCGAAGGGATGAAGTTCGATGGGATTCCTGAACCGATGATGCTGTCAAGTCCAAGACAGAACTTTACACCATCTATATTCTCAATATCCGACATCATATTTCGTGTGTCCTTATCACTCTGATCATTTGTGACAAGTATCATATGTGTTGAATTCATATTGAATTCCTTAGCCAGCTCTGTGTTGGCCTGCACGCTCTCCAGGCTGTCCGGAAGCGATGAATCCAGCTTGTAATAAACCTTTGTATGATTGTATCCATATATTGCCGGGATCAGGATGATCACAAACAATACCAGGAATATCCTGTAGTGCTTAGCTATGAATTTTCCTACTCCCTTAAACTCAGGAAGTATTACCTTATGTGTTGTCTTTTCTATTGCCTTGTCAAACACAAGGATGAGAGATGGCAGTATCGTTACGCAGGCGATAACTCCGAAAACAACACCCTTTGCCATGACGATACCAAGATCAAGTCCGAGTGTGAAGCTCATGAAACACAGTGCCACAAATCCAGCAACTGTTGTTATGGAGCTTCCCACAACAGATGATATAGTCTCAGCGATCGCATGCGCCATAGCTTCTTTCTTATCCGTATACTCCTTCTGCTGTGCCTTGTAGCTGTGCCACAGGAAGATCGAGTAATCCATTGTTACACCGAGCTGAAGTACCGCAGCCAGCGCCTTTGTTATGTAGGACACCTGACCCATAAATATATTTGAACCCAGGTTGTATGCAATCGCCATACCTATACTTGCCAGAAACAGTACCGGTATCATGATCGAATCCATGGTGATCGCAAGGATTATACTGCTGAGGATCACCGCTATCAGAACATATATTGGGGTTTCCTTCTCAGACAGCTTCTTTGTATCTACAACAACCGCTGACATACCAGAAAGAAAGCACTGCTTATCCGATATCTTTCGTATCTCCTCAATAGCATCCATAGTGCTATCAGCAGAAGTTGTATCATCAAATATGATCGCCATCATGGTGGCATCCTTGTCGTCATTGTTAAATGCGTTATACAGTTTTTCAGGAAGCATATCCTTAGGAACCGACAGATCAGCAAAGCTGTCGTACCAGATAACCTTTGACACATGGTCTACATTTTCAATCTTTGATTTCAGTGCGGATACTTCTTTATCCTCCATACCCTCCACAACGTACAGTGAAAAGGCTCCTGTACCAAACTGGTCAACCAGTATATCCTGACCTACCATTGTCTCGATATCCTTAGGAAGATATGACAGAATATCGTAGTTTACCTTGGTCTTGATATACCCGTATGCCGCTGGTATGAGAAGAATGAAGCCGAGGATCAGTATCACGACTCTCGCACTTACTATCTTTTCTCCTAGTTTTAACATAGCCATAACATCTCCTTTTTCTATTCTGTGGTGGATTATACAACCTGATTTTTTTTTAATAAACTACTCAAAATACGAAAACGTTTACATTTTGTTACAAATATGGTAATCTGTAACAAACGTATGAACACATATTCAAAATTGGAACATTTGGTCATACATCTGATAAACAGATTCACTTGGAACTGTCATATATAGACTAAAAAGGAGGTTTGGGAAGTGCCAAATCTAAGCGAAGAAAAGACAGAAGACAAAATTATCAGAAGCTTTAAAAAGCTTGTAAATGAGTATTCTTTCGAGAAAATTACAGTTACTATGATTGCTGAGGATGTGGGTATATCAAGACCTATCTTCTATAGATATTTCAAAGACAAATACGAACTGATGGACTATATGCTTTACAATGAAGTGACAAAGGAGCTTGAAGTCCTGCTGGAACACAACATGATCCTAGAAGCGATCAAGTACCTTTTCACCCACATTATCAATGAAGCAAAGCTTTACAGAAAGCTTTTCGAGACAACCGGACAGAACAGCTTTGAGCAGGTCATGATCGAGCAGTTCACTAGCTTCTTCAAGGAACACCTGAAGATATTCGACACCGATCAGATTCCATCCAACCCTATGCTGTCTCCTCTCATTATATGTAAGTATCTTGTCATGGGTCTCACCGTAGCCATCAAGGGTTACCTTAACAGCCCGGAGATCACGAACATCGATGTGGATCAAGCTGTGGAAGCTTACTACTTCCTGGTGTCCCACTCCATATTCGAACTCACCAAGGAGGACTTCAGGCCAAAGCTGTTCCAACCATCTGACAGGAACTACATTACGCTGCCGCCGAGGAATTAGTTGACGGACGCCCATAGGTGCTGACGGAAGGTTGTGCCCCTCCGAGGGAACAGAAAAAGCCGATGCAGCAGTGTCTGAAATCACGCTTGACCTCTTCCTGCTTCAGCATTTTCTATCTGCATGCGTCTCCGGCCTCGATAAGGGCTGTGAGGCCTGCGACTTAGCAAGAAAATGCTGATACAGAAAAGTCTGCGCTACCGATTTCTGGCACTGCTGCATCGGCTTTTTATTCTATTCCCCGGAGGTAATCTACTTTTTCGTTAACACCTATGGGCTGGTTTGTTATAGCATTAAATTGCACTATATGTCATTTATTATTTTCATAATTAGGAATGGCAACCTTTGAAAATCTGATTTACTGATTGCTGACATCTTTCTACATAGCATCAATTATCCACAGATTATCCTGACTGTAATCTGGCTTGATATATTTCGTTATTTCGGATGATCTCGTCAGCGGTGCACGGCATGTAGTTGTTGATCATGCAGCCTACATTGTAAGCACGTCCCTGACTGGTCATTAAGCTGTACACTTCAGGACTGCTCTTGTGGATATGTCCATAGAAATGGTATGCCCCGCTTTTCTTCTTGTTCCACTCTGCTATCGGGAAGTGGCACATAATTATCAGCTTACCTCTGTCACTAATGTAATCCATCTTCTGTATATCGTCGAAATAGGACTGTAGCTTCTCACTTCCCATTATTACCTGATCATGATTGCCAATAATGAGGTGTTTGCGTCCTTTAAGTCTTGCAAGGATCGGCTCCGGATCTTTCAATTTAAAGCAGAAATCCCCGAGAATATACACTGTATCATTCTTTCCTACCCTGCTGTTCCAGTTATGTATCATTCCTTCAGCCATATCATCCACATCTGTAAATGGTCTCTCATCAAATTTTATAGCATTTGCATGTCCAAAATGAAGATCGGACGTATAAAATATCATACAATATCACCTATATCAGGCTATCGCCTTCCGCCTGCTTCTTGTCATTATAAAACCATCTTCTAAGCGTACATATATCCCTCGGAACATTTGCAGGATCCTCTGTATCGTGAAGTTTTCTCACCCACGCATAGTACTCATTTGCAAGAGGGGTTGTGAGTGCTGAAGTCCTCTTGATATATCCGTTTCTGATCGCCTCATGGGATATTGTCCTCATAAACTTCCAGAAATTATAATATGCAAGCTTGAGCTTTGTCATATATCCGGTGCTGTCCTCGATGACGAATCCCTCTATGACTCTGCCGTTATACTCGTAATCATCCTCAAGGATATCATAGTACCAGTCATAGAACTCCTGCCAGGTTGCAAGCTCACAAGCCTTCTCCTTTGGCGTCAGGCCGAACCGGTGGGCTGTATCGCACATTGCATCGTAATCGTACTTTGCATAGTTTATCTGGTTGTAAACTATATCAAGCAGATACAGATTGCTCTCCGGGTACTCTATGATGTGTGGATCATGCTTCATATCAACACACTCAAATACAAATGTCACATTGTTGTCCTTCGCAAACCGCTTCATATTCTCTATATTCTCCGGTGTCACCTTCTCATATATCATATCCTTCAGCCAGCCGGCGAATGGTCCCTCTATGGTGGATTTGCTCGCTATCAACAGATCGTCGTTGTACTCATCGTAGCTCACGAGTCCCAGGAAACCGTTCTCCTTGACATAGGCGGTCACCGGAAACTGCAGCTTATTCTGCAGCATATCAAACTTTGTCTCAGGGCGCTCATTGATATTAAAGAACTTGTCATACGCCCTAGCTACGACTCTTCCCTTGAAAGTATCGATGTACAACCCCCTTGCTTTTGTGGTCTGCTCATCCCACACCCTGTCATTGAATGCCTTGCTCGTGAAGTTGAATGACGAAATATTGCCAAATGTCTTCTCCTGTATGTACCTGTTCCCCCGCAAGGAAATGATCACATCTGCAACAGAGCTTGTGGTAACGGTCTGCTCCTCCTGTATTTCAGGTGCCTTGAACACATCATTGTGGATCTCCACCTCATGGATTCCATCAGCATCCACCTGAACACATCTGAGATCTCCGCCATACTCGACTCTTCCCTCAAGGTTGAACACTCTGTCGTTCACCCTGACCGGGAGCTGCTTGGTGTTCCTGTGTCCATGGATCTGATAGTAATTCGCCGGCATCTTCTCGTAGAATGTCTGAGCTATCTTCTCGAAGTCGTTGTAATCTCCGACACCGTGTATCATCTGATCAGTTGCCACAAATGTGAGATTGTCGGGAACCACGCTGAGTCCCGCATGCGTAACAAGATATATATTGCCATCATAGCTGTAGTAAGCACACTGTCCCAGCTTTCTGTATAACTGTCTCACATCCTTCTTGTTCACATTCGCGTTCTCGAGGATTGGTCTTGTGACAAGCTCAAACTCCCTTGACCTGCCTGTGCACTCATTTGCCCAAAGCCAAAGCCACTTGTCATGATTGCCCTCGAGCATGAGAACGTTCTTCCTGTCCTTTATGGAGATGAGGAAGTTCACGACCTCCGCATTCTCCACACCTCTGTCTATGTAATCACCGACAAATATGTAGAACTCATCATCCTTTATTCCGCCATTCTCATCCAGATACTTCATAAGTGCCGTGTAGCAGCCGTGCACGTCACCTATGTGGTGGATTCTCTTATACTCTGAGAAATCTCTGAGCTTCATCCAGATGATGTCAAGCTCATCCGGCTTAATGACCTTGATGCCCGCAGGTATCTTCTGTGTCTTAAACCGGGAGTACATCTTGTCTATGACATCATCTGACACTCTCTTTATCTCATCCCTGCCTGCATTTCTCCGCTTTACCTCTTCTATCGGGATATCTGTGAAATCAACACAGTATATTCTGTATCTATATGTCTCACACATGCTCTTATATCTGTTCATCTCAGATGTCTTGGAGTTCGTGGCATCTATAACCGTGAACTCGCCCTTCTGCATACGGATCTCAAGAAGACTGAACAAGGTCTTCCACACAGCAGCATCATTCTTCTGACTTATCCCATGTGTGCCATCCACCTGCAGCACAGGGCTCTGGCACAGAAGTCTTATATCATCCGCCGACAGCGTATAAGGCTTTAAATTATTCTTCTCGATCCACGTGGACTTGCCGCATCCGGCAGATCCCCTAAGTAAAAGCAATAATCTCATTATACTTTTTCCCCTTTATGCTACTATTTTATCTATTGTGTCCATATCGGCGTATATTCACATACAATTTCCCCGTTTTCATCTTTATAATAGCTGAAATTCAGGTAGCTATTTATATATGAGGCACGAATACGGATCAGTCTGTCATCGGAATCTGTCCCTTCTGTCGGATTCATCCTTTGTCTAAATATCTTGCCTAGTCCATCAAAGCCTAAAACTTTGCCTGTCATAGTATCCTTATCAAAGTCAAGCAGAAAAGCATACAGCTCTCTGTATTTCTCACCCCATACATCCACTTCGCTTCTGGCAATCCTGTTACCTGTTCCAACCGGAATTCCGGTTTTACACTCAAGCCTTTGCGGAATGTTCAGCTTATCGTAATTCAATATCGGGATATCATCGCCCATGAAGGATTTACAATAGTGTGCCCCATCCTTTTCAATTATCTCATCTGGCGAATATTCATACATGTCAGTGTATAATGACCTCTCTATACACTCCTTTAACGTCATATCAACAATAACCAGCACCAGCTTATTCAGTGCAAACGTATTATCTCCGTCTTTCGAATATAAAAGGCCTGTACACACATATCCGTATGGACCCTTGCTTTCTGTAGTTCCAAACCATATTCCCATCTTTTACCACCTCATATCCTATTGAACACTTTATATCACTATACACACATATCCCTATTTTTTCATTCAACCTGTGGTTTAAGTCTCTTATACTTCAAGCTTACAAAAGCATTTGTCAATCGCCTGTTTATACACAAAAATCCCCGAAAAAGAAACACCTGCTGTTTGTCGCAAATTCAAATCTTTTTCGGAGATTTTTTTAATATATACTATATATTCTATTAGATTTTTATGCTCTTACAAGCACCATCGCACTCATCTTCGGAGCCTTGATAGTGAGTACGTTATGTTCCACCATGTAATCCTGAGTTTCCAGTGTATAGCCTTCTTCATTTGTCAGCATCACTCTTCTGAGAATCGAGTGATTATACACGCCTATCTGACGGATATGAAGCTTCAGATCCACATCCTCATAATTCGTATTCATGATGACAACCACCTGCTTGTTGTCCGTAAATCTTCCATAGCAAAGCATCTTATGTCCGCCGTGGAGATATAATACAGAACCCGACTTAAGTGCCTCATACGACTTGTGTATCTTTATCATGTCCTTGTGGAACTGTATAAGTTCCTGATCCTCGTGTCCCCACGGGTAGGTTCTTCTATTATCAGGGTCTGTCCAGCCACACACACCAGCCTCATCCCCATAATATATGGTAGGTGCACCCGGCCATGTCATCTGGAACACAACAGCCTGTCTGAATATTCCCTTGTCCACGCCCTGATCAGCAGCATCCGCTCCCATGGTGTGAAGTCGTCCGACCTTTCTGTTGGTTCTCGTAAGGAATCTGGAATGGTCGTGGTTGGACAGCTCATTCATGGACACGTCTATCGATGGTCTAAGGAATCTGGACATGTGATAGTTCATAGCACCCTTAAATGCATCGTAGTTGCCAAGCAGATCTCCGCGGAACTCGTCGCTGTGCTTTTCAACACCGCAGAGGAACCATGTGATAGGTTCCATGAATGCATCATAGTTCATGACCGTATCCCACTGGTCACCCTTCAGCCAGCTCTTTGGATCACCATAGTGCTCAGCCAAAATTATCGCATTCGGATTTGCCTCTTTAACATTTCTCCTGAACTCGCGCCAGAACTGGTGGTTGTACTCTGGGGAATGTCCCAGATCCGCAGCCACGTCAAGTCTCCATCCATCTGCATTATATGGAGGTGACACCCATTTTTTCGCTATCTTCATGATGTACTCAACAAGTTTAGGCGAATCCTCGTAGTTGAGCTTTGGCAGGGTGTCATGGCCCCACCAGCCATCATATGTTGTATTGTATGGCCATGCATTGTCATTGTAGAACTTGAAGAAGGTGTTGTAAGGGCTGTCCTTCGATACAAATGCACCCTTCTCATAGCCCTCCTGGTTCTCATATATGCACTCCCTGTCCATCCATTTATTGAATGAACCGCAATGGTTGAACACTCCATCAAGGATGACCTTCATGCCACGCTTGTGTATCTCCTCAACCAGCTCGGCAAAGAACTTATTGCTGGCCTCAAGATTCTTTTTATTTGTAACTCTATTGATATATCTTGATGACTGCTTGTTCTCAAGGCATCCGCCCGGAAGGCAATCACCCTCATCGTCAACTATTCTTCCATAGTGAGGGTCTACGTAGTCGTAATCCTGTATATCATACTTGTGGTTGGACGGTGATACGAATATAGGGTTCAAGTATATTACATCCACGCCCAGATCCTGCAGATAATCAAGCTTATCCATGACACCCTGCAGATCCCCGCCATAGAAACGTCCCACATCCATAGTGCTCGGCCTCTGATTCCAATCCTTCACCTGTACTGAACCAGCACCTATATACGCATACTCATTGTCCAACACATCGTTGGACAAATCGCCGTTGCAGAACCTGTCCACAAATATCTGGTAGAATACCGCGCCCTTTGCCCACTCCGGTACCTTGAATCCCGGACATATCTCAAAGTCGTACTCTCTGTCATTCTGCTTCGTAGGTCCCAGTTTGTCATAGAAGCATGTAACTCTTCCTGAATGTATTTCAAAATGATATCTTATGAATGGCAGACCTCCGGGTATAGTCGCAGTATAAAAATCAAATATCCTGTTGGAGTTCTCCTTTGTCATCTGTACTTTTTCTTCATTATATATAAGAAATACTTCATCCACATTATCGGCTGTGGTTCTGAATCTGACTTTCACATCCTGATCCGCATCCGGCTCCTGTGGGCTGACATAGTACTTGCTTCCGTCCGCAAACAGTCCACCTTTATTTAATACTGGCTTAACATTATATACATACTCGTGTATCTTCTGCCCATTGGTTTTCTTTTCCACCATACAATAAAATCTCCCTTGCACATACACATACTCTTTTTATATTAATACTTTTCAAGAGATTAGGCAACAAAATAAAACATATCTTAACTACCCAAATACAACAAAACCTGCATATATATATAATAAAAGAGACAGTCACCGAACGACTGTCTCTTTTGGAGAAGGTATTTTGTTACTTATGGGGTGTAGCCAAAACTATATAATGTATTGGGGGTTACAATTATTATTATATACAAATCCCGTCAAAAGTCTGCCCAAACATTTTTTTATTTGGCAAATGTCATTGTGCATTATCACAATGCATTTCCATAATTTTACCTATATTTCATTTTTTATTGTTCACATTAGACAAAATAACTGATATTTCTTAAAATCCGCGTCTCCTCAAGTCACTTACCAGGTTCACATAGAATTCCCTCACATCAAATGTATCTATGTTTTCCCTGTTAAGATCTATGACATCTCCGTGGGATATTCCCCGACTGCCCTGAGGCTTCAGGTAAATGAAGTTGGAGCCCCATTTAAACGACTCATATCCGACAAGTCCATCGTTCTCACCGTCAAAATGCTTTACAAACGCATTTGTGGTATTGAGCGGGAATCGTCCACCGGAAGGTTTTTTCATGCATGAGCCTGTACTCTGTATATATACTCCCGGCGGATCTGGGAGCTCTCTGTTGAGTTTTGCACACGCTGACGCGGTAAGGTCTGTCACCGCCGCTATGAAGTCAGGGTTTGTGTCGCCCAGCTTCTTAAGCGCGGAATTGTAGGTATTTGCCACGGTCTGCTGCTGTTTCTCTGGTATCTTGCCCAGAAGATAGTCCGCAAATTCACATCCCCTGTGTGGAGTGTTTATAGTTGTGAGGGATGCCACATAAGGCGCCATTCCAAGCTTAGATATGGCATATCTGCTGTCGAGGCCTCCCTTGGAATGTGCGATTATATTCACCTTGCCGCATCCCGTCTCCTGGATTATCTGCTTTATCCTATCCGCGATCTCATGCCCCGAATCCGCAACTGACGCCGCAGACTGATGATTGCCATAGAATATCCTTGCGCCATTTGCCTCAAGAGCAGCAGGTATCCTTCCCCAATAGTTCAGATATCTGAAATCTCTGAAGAATACTCCATGTACCATCAAAATTGGATATTTTGTGGCGCACACCTGATTCTGTTTCCTGTTGTTATCCATTATAAGCTTTTCATTCTCAAATACCGCCTCGTCAGATGCAAGCTTTATCAGTTTGCCAAGGACTATCAAATGTACCACAGGTATCCATCCGCACAGTATTCCGATAACACGCCATTTGATCCCAAGCTGTTTTGATGATACATATATTCTGATCATTCCAAACCAGAACGTTATCGCCAGAACAATCACGGCTGTCAGTATGTACAGCACCCAGTTCTTCCATGTCCACCCTGACACATCGACAACGCCCACTATCATAAGTATCAGCACCACCACCGAAAATACTGTCGCCACCAGGAAAGAATACAGATTCTCGCATCCTCTCTGGCATCTCTTTATTCCCCTTGTCTGTATATTTTTAAGACTGAGCAACGGCATCGCCAATATGACCATATCCCATATGATCAGCAACGTTATTATCAGTGGCAAAAGCGGAATCTGCCACTTTGGGTACCTTGCCAGCAGATACACATTCGCCAGCAGAAACGGTATAACCGCGTTTATCCCTCTCTTTATGATCTTCATCCCCGTCATCCTCCAAATGTATATTTTATAAAACTGAAGCACAGCTTTCATCACCCCGCACACAGTTTTCATCGCACCGCGTACTCAAGTCTCATCATCAATTCCCCATCATACAGCAAATGCCCGCAGCTATGCGGGCATCTGTTTTTATTTGTGTTTTTGCTTCTTTAATCTCTCTACTCTGTCTTTATCTCACCGGACTCCCGGCTGTCTTTCTACGCATCAGCAGTCGTCTCACCATTCTGAGCTGCATCTGTCTGTTCCTTAACAAACAATGCCTCAAACTCAGGTCTTGCAATTCTCTCCTTTTCAAGAAGTATACTTGCACACTTATGAAGTATATCTATGTTCTCCTCAAGGATAGCCTTTGCCTCCTTGTAGCACATATCCACGATTCTCTTTACTTCCTCGTCTATCTCCGCTGCAACTTCCTCACTGTACACTCTTGAGTGTCCAAGATCTCTTCCAAGAAATACTTCCTCCTGATCGTTGCTCTCATAGTTTATAAGGCCAAGCTTGTCGGACATACCGTACTTTGTGACCATGGCTCTGGCGTACTTGCTCGCCTCCTTGATATCCTGTGAAGCCCCGGTCGTTATGTCGTCGAGGATCATCTCCTCTGCAATTCTTCCGCCAAGGCTCACCCTGATCTCGTCGAGCATCTTGCCCTTTGTCATGAACACATTGTCATTCTCAGGAAGCGGCATCGTATATCCTGTCTCTTATACACATCTCCGAGCCCACGAGACTCCTGAGC
>ERZ1026933.676-NODE-676-length-12206-cov-11.046416_pt1 | contig 12206 bp, 12 predicted proteins | sample MGYA00519252_ERZ1026933 | MGnify/ENA primary metagenome ERZ1026933 (study PRJEB26926, sample SAMN06164828) | human gut metagenome | biome: ENVO:00009003; feature: ENVO:2100002; material: ENVO:00002003 | host: Homo sapiens | place: USA | collected 2012 ... | reverse complement strand
TCGTAGTGGTGAATTAAGTGACCAGGAAAAAGAGGCTTTTGTCGCTGATGTAATGTATCTCCAAAAGGCTGTTTGCTCAGACGAACAGAACAAAGATGTCCTCCGCTATTATCGTAAGAAACAAGTTGCTTGGGAACAGGCTGCGGATGGAACAATCATGAAAGGCTTGGAAGGAGTATATCTTGACACTCCCGAAAACCGTCGCTTGAACCGTGTTGGTCAAGCCTACTCTCCTACTGCTGACTTCCTGAAGTCTTTGACAGGCGATGAGTCAAAGGACAACATCGTTAAATCACTGGGTTCAGGTGTGTATGCTGATACTCCGGACAATCAACGTCTGGGTCGTGTCGGGAAACCGTATGTCAACCAAATCCCTACTGAATAATGGAAACGTTGCTCGAAAAATCGTTGAATAAGCATGACTTCCCTGAAAAGGAAAGACAGGCTTTGGCAAAGGAAGGCGAAGCCATGAAGGATGGCTCATTTCCTATTCGTAACGGGCAGGACTTAAAGGATGCTATACGCAGTGTCGGCAGGGCAAAAGACCCTGCTGCTGCGAAGCGTTGGATTAAGAAGCGTGCCAAGGAACTCGGGAAGGAATCGCTCCTACCTGAAGACTGGGAATAATTCAAGAGTTTTCTTCGGGAAACTCTTTGATGATTCAAGATTTCGTAATATATTTGCGGTATCAAATTAAATGGTTGAAAAGAATATGGTTACATTGACAGAAAGAACAATAATGAAATCTCGTTCAGGTGTTTATTTAGACACCTCCGAGAACCGTCGTAAACATCGTGTCGGGCAGAAGTACGGTGCTGAGAAACAGCCTGAGGACAGTAAAAAAGATAAGAAAGGCGATAAAGATTTTGAAGAAACAATGGAAGAATTTTCTGAAATGTTCTACAATGGTGAATCGTCGGAAAAACTTAAAAAGTATCTCGACTCTCGATTAGGGGAAGGAACTTATGATAGAATTTCAAAAGAAACTTCAAGTCGTAGGTTCGAAGAATCTTCTGACAGAAAGGATTATTTTATGGGTCGGGTTGAAGATGCTTTTTTAAATAAAAATTCGAAGCCTGCTACTGACCCTGCGAAAGAACTCGAGGCTGTAAACAAGGTTATCGCTGCTATCAACGAGGGGAAACTGAATCTTCCGGCTGCGGAAGTGATGAAACTTTCGGAGAAGAAACAAAAACTTGAGGCTGCGAAAAAACAGGCTGAAAAGATTAATGCTGGTGTTAAGGCAAACGAAGAGAAGAAAAACGCAGAGGAAGCCAAGGAAACCAGTAGGAAGATAAATGAAGCCCAAAAGAAGGAATCCGAAAAGAAAGAAAAACCAACAGATGAACTTGCTTCTGCTCGTGAGGAACTCCAACGCCATAAGGATAAGAAAGACTCTTGGATTGCTAAGTACGGCAAGAACAGTTACGAAACCCGTCTTCAACAAATTAAAGATAATGTTGAACGACTGAAGAATAAGACTCGTTCTGAGAAGGAAAAGAAGTCTGACGAGAAGAGTGCTAAAAAGGCTGCTGAGATGAAAGAAAAGGTAAAGCCGGACAAGGCTTCTGACCCTATTTATCAGATTCAGCAAAAGAAGAAAGAAGCTGCAAAGAAGTACGATGATAAGCGTGAGGAGGCTCGACAAAAGTTTGACAAGGAGGCAGATGAAATTCGAAGTCAGATTGATAAACTGTATGAAAGTGACCATCCGGATGCTGCTAAAAAGCGTAAAGAGTTGTGGAATTCTTTAAAGGAGAAGACAAACAAATATGATGAAGAGACTACGAAGCTGAAGAATGAATATGAGGCAGAGTATCAGAAACTTGATGAAGCAGAAGATAAACTGTACGACCAACGTTCTAAGGAAGAAACTTCACAAGAGTCGTTTGGCACTGATAAAGAGGAGTTAGATGAAGATGGTGAATTAGTTACTGTTACTCACGATAAAGATAAATTCGAAAGATATCGTCTTTTTAGAGATTTATATGCCGCAAGAATGAAAAGAGGAACTTCTCCTAATCTTTCTAAGATGGGGTATCTTAAAAATTCTGGGGATATTAATAAAAAGGGTAACGAAAAATATTACGAACTTCAAAAAGAATTTGGAAATAAGAAGTATGCTTTTAAAGAGGAAATTCAGGAGGGGAAACCGAAGGAAGAAACCAAAGAGTCATACACCCGTGTCAAGTTTGATGATGTTCCTAACAGTGAAAAAATCAATCTGAAGAAATACCTGTCAGATAAAGTTCGTAAGGGGGTTGATGAGAAGTGGTCAAGCATTAAGAAGATTCCTACGGAAAACCTCAAGAAGATGGAGAAGGGTCTTGTGAATGATTTAAACAAGAACTTTGAAGCCATCAAGAAGTCTCAAAGAGCGGAGTTGCTTTATTCTATAATGAAAGTTAGAGGAGAATTGGAAAGCCGTGGCAAAGAGACTCAAAAGAAGGAATAAGGATATCATGCTTTAATCTCGGTATTTTTATTTGTAAATTTGTATCGTTAAATAATTGGTAAGAATTAAAACATAAAAGGAAATGAAGAAATATGTTTATTCGAAAGGTGCGGAAGCTGTAACGGTTGAGACCGATGGTCTTGGAACCATTAACAACTTCATGATAACAGGACTGATTGGAAAGAATTATTCCGGTCTTGTTTCGGCTGGCTTGAATTTCAAGATGGGCGACGAAGTGACTATTCCTACTATGCTGAACATGGCGAAGACCTGTGAATGTAAAGTAGAGTGCTACGAAGGCAACGAACTTATCATTGATGAGTCTGCTGACTTTACTTCTGGCGTGCCGGAAGAGGTAGGTACAATCTTTGGATTGCAGTTGGGTGTTGCTTACAACGAGGCAACCTATTACAGCGTGGTTCCGAAGTCGTACACTGACCAATATGACTATGCCGTTTCAAAGGGTTCTTTGCCTTGGCTGGTTGCGAAGTTCAAAAAGATTGCAGCTGATGCCGATGCTCAGGATGATTCTGAATATCAGGTACAGATATTCGCTGACGAACGTCAGCTTGAGTTCCGTGGAAACTCTGCTGACTTGGGTACGTTGAGCGAAGATAAGAAAATCCTGACCGCAAAGGCTTCCAATTCACTAATGTTTGAAATTGTGAAGGACTTGGGTATCACTCGTCCGGCTATGGTTACTTGGTTCACCATTCGCTTCATCTACGGAGGCAGAACCTACGAGGCAAAAACATTCGTCACTCCTGGAACTATTTAATCATGGGAAAAGGAAGAAACCGTTCATCAAAAAACAGGAGTTCAGTGGGAGCCAATAATACGGCTCCCATAGACGGTCTTGATGGACTGTCTCTTCAGGAACTCCAAGTGATGGCTCAGGCTGCTCCGATAGCTTTGCGCAACAGGCTTCAGAAGTCCCTAACTTCGGAGTCTTTTGAAGAAGTAATGAAGGCACAAGCGTTCATTGCCGAACAGCAAAAGAACGGTCGGAGAGCTCCACAGCCGGAAATCAAATCAATTCTTTGGAATCCTTCTGAAATCGGCTTTAACGGAAAAGGCTATCGAGACCCGAACAATGGTATCTCGTTCGGCACGCTCAATCGTATGGGCGAAATCTTTATTGTTAAGGCTATCATCAACACTCGTATTGAACAGGTTCAGAACTTTTTAAAGTACAGTCTTGATGACCAGAAGCCAGGATACCAGATACGCTATAAGAAGAGTCCAGGCTCGGAAGGCTCTGAGGACAAGGAACTGAATGTAAAGGACAAGAAGATTGTCGACTACATTGTCAAGTTTCTTGAAGAGGGTGGTGAGAATGACAAATGGGAATGTGAGGATAACTTTCAAGAGTTTACTCGTAAAGTGTTGAGGGATTCCCTCGTGCTTGACCAAATGACGTTCGAGCTCGTCCGTGCGAGAAACATGAACCTCAAGAAGTATCGTGCTGTGGACGCTGCGCTTATTAGACAGCTTGACACAAACGACCCACGTTATGCACAGATGTTTGAGAATTTCCGTTGGCATGGTTATCTACCAAGATATGCTATGGTATGGGACGGTCAGATTATCAGACACCCTGTAACGAATGAGTATGTAGTTTTCTATCCGTGGGAGCTGGGGTATGGTGTACGAAACAAGACGACCAACGTGTTGCGTAATGGCTATGGCTGTTCGGAACTGGAAACGCTGATTGAAATTGTTACGTGGATTTTGTGGGGAATGCAGTATAATGGTAACTTCTTCAAACAAGGTAGCCAGCCGAAAGGCTTCATCAATGTGAAGAATGGAAACATCGACCAAGGAACGCTGAACGAATTTCGTCAGGACTGGAAACAAACGATGAGCACCGTGTACAACTCTCACAAGATTCCTGTGATACAGGGTATAGACCTCGAATGGATTGATTTACAGCAAACGAACCGTGACATGGAGTTCACTGAATGGATTAAATTCCTATTGGTGATTGCCTGTGCTGTGTACCGTATGGACCCATCGGAACTCGGTTTTCAGTTCCAGGACGCTGCCCGTATATTCGGGCAAGAAGGACAGAAGGAACGTCTCGACCATTCTCGCCAAAAAGGTTTGACTCCGCTGTTGGTGTTCTATCAGAATGTGCTGAATAAGTATATCATCAGTGAGATTGATGACCGCTTGGAGCTTGTCTTTACAGGTATAGAGATAGAGGACGAGGCTGCTCAGGTTGAACTTGACAAGAAGAAATCTGAGGCTGGGTTCGTATCTCTTGAGGATATGTTTGAGAAGTATTCCGGAAGGAAGTTCAATCCCGAAAAGGATACTATCCTTAACACGGTGTATCAGTCGGCTCAAAGTAACAAGATGATGGGGGGAGAAGGAATGAACCAAATCGTCGATGACGAAGAGGGTAAAGATTCTCCTAAGACGGCTCAGGAGGCTATCGACCAAATGTTGGTTGAGAAGTCGATGGACAACCCTATTCTTGGAAAGGCTCTTGAATTTATAGATTCCCAGTTGGGCATAAGAAAATGATGTTTATGGAAATTGGAAGAATATATATTATTTCGTGTTTAATCACTGAAAAGGTTTATATCGGTCAGACTATCAATACTATTGAATATAGATGGGCGTCGCATATTAAATCTTCAAGGAGAAAGGACACTAAATTTTATCGTGCGATTAGAAAGTACGGTTCTGAAAATTTTTGTATTGAAGAGGTAATGTGGGTCGAGGCTCCTACGAAAGACGCTCTTAAGAGGAAACTTGATTTTCTTGAACAGCACTTCATTCAGAAATTCGATACTCGAAAACATGGTTATAATTCTACCGATGGTGGGGAAGGAACTGTTGATTTTAAATTTTCGAAAGAAAGTCGGGAAAGAATGTCAAAGGCAAAAAGAGGTAGAACGTTTTCCGAAGAACATAAGAAGAAACTTTCTGAGGCGCATTTAGGTAAAACTTCGCCAATGAAAGGGAAATCTGTTCCTGAAGATGTTAGAAAAAGAATTTCCGATTCAATATCTGGAAAGAATCACCCCTTTTATGGAATGAAACGTTCTGAAGAGACTCGTAGGAAAATGTCAGAAGCTCGTAAATTGTGGCACTCATAAAAAGCGCATAGTTATGAAACAGCCTGTATCCCCAAGAATACAACATCACGTCGACCCGATGAGATATCCAAAGGTTCAAAAGCAGTATGAGAACCAGTCGAAGAATGCTTTCAACGCTGTACGGCTGTTTGGTGATATTGTTCAAACGATGGTTGATATTCAAAAGGAAAAGAGATAATGTTATTTTCGGAGGCAGAAATAAAGAAGATTTTGGACAACGTCGACCTCATGGTGGTCAAGATGGTTGCACAGGTGTTGGGGAAAGACTTCCTAACGAAGGAAGACCTGGACTTGCTCAAGCGTAAAGGGGTTGACTTGATTAAACTGATTCCTAAATTCCCTTCCCATTATCAGGCTTTTCTGTTTGGTCGTGTTTCGGCTGCTGTTGGGACGAATGCAACGGCTCAGATGAGTTACTCCGAGTTTACTGCGTTTCTTTCTAAAATGGGCTTATTTGAGCCCACAGCGAGGGAAATGGCGTTCTATAAGGTTGCAGCCAACAAGACCTATACTCATATAAAGGGATTTTCGGAGCGTATCAAGAATGATGTTCGTGCTTCAATTTCGGCAGAGGAACTCAGCTACTTACAGGCTCAAGAGGCTGCAAAGGCTGATGCCGTTCTGAAGAAGGAACTGTTAGACGGCACATTTGAGAAACGTTCAGTCAAGAAGATAACATCTAACTTGGCGAACCAAATGAATGATTGGAACCGTGACTGGGGACGTATTGTTGAGACGGAAAGTCAAGACATATACAATCTTGGTCGGGCGGAAATCATCATGGAGGAAGACCCCGACCCGTTGGTTTACTTTGATGTCTTTCCTGGAGCGTGCCGCCATTGCATACGGCTGTACTTGAAAGGGGGTATTGGAAGCGAGCCAAAGGTTTTTCACCTGTCAGAACTTATGGCGAACGGTACGAATTATGGTGTAAAGTCTAAGGACTGGAAAGCCACGATACACCCTGTTCACCCGTTCTGTCGGTGTGATTTACGGTATCTCCCCAAAGGATATGTTTGGAATCCTGATACAAGACAGTTTGAGCCTCCTAAGAATTATCAACGCAAAGTTGAGCGGAAGAGCCGAGCAAAGATAACTATTGGAAACAAAGAATATTCAGTTTAAAACGAAAAGATATGAATTTAAAGAAGTTTTTTGGTATTCAGACAGCTCAAGAGAAAATTGAGGATTACCGGAATCTGAAATCGGAGCTCGGGAAACTTGACTTGCTTGGGCAAGAACTGTCCGATAAATTTTCAATTCAGAAGTCAGTAATTGACGGAGTTGATGGTTTGCCGGAACAGAAGAAATCCGAAGTGTTCGAGAAATATAGAGGATTCTTGAAAGAACATCAGAAGGAGGTTACATCAGCCGTAAATCAGAGGAACAAAATTCTGAAGTCGTTGGAGGCTTATCGTAATGACCCAGAGGTTGGGGAAGCCTGTAAAGACATTGACGCTCTTGATAATGCCGAGTTGGCGTATCGGGAAGGGAAGATGACTAAACAGGTGTATTTCGACATCGTGAAGTCAATTACAGGGGAGCCAACCAAATACGCTGATGTGGTTGCTTTGGATAAGTCTGGTAGAGTTCTCATATTACATCGAGTAGAGGAGTTCTGTCCTACTGGTAAGGTTTGTATCCCTGGAGGTCATGTCGACCCAGGAGAGGACTTTGAGACCGCTGCATTACGTGAACTGAAAGAGGAAACAAATCTCGACCCCCTTGCGGATAGAGGAATTGTGTATCTTGGGGAGCATAAGAGTGCGGATGCCCATATCAAATATTATCAGGTGTGCGTCGACAGTGACCAGCCTGTAACAGTTGATGCGAGCGAACATTGTTTTGCTGAGTTCATTGACCTTGGGGAAATACCTTTGAAGCCGTTCATCTTTGACCAAGGACGTATCGTTCTTGACCTGATGATGAAACCGCAGCAAATGGACGCTGCTCAACCGTTATTGAAAGCTCTTGAGGACGGACGTATTACTCCAGAGGCTTTTGTTCCAGGATTCACTTCAATCCTGAAAAAGGCTATGGATATTGAAGCCGTGAAACCGCTTGAGCCTGAATCAATGGACGGAGACAAGCGGAAATTGGCTGTTCCCGTTCGTGACCCGATGAAATGTGTCGAAACCATTCTTAAAGGTATCAGCGGAATGCAGGAAGTAACTGTTGGGGAGAACGGACATCTGAAGTTCTTGAAGCCTCTAATTATTCATGATACAAGGTATAAGGAAGACCCAGCGACCAACCGCTTGACTGAATGCGAAATTGTGTTCACAGGTGACGACTCGGACATGCTACGTCTTCTCGAGGAAATGAAATATTCCTTGATGGTGGGACCGATGAAAGTACGGACACCTCATGAAGAATTTATGGCAGCGAATGAAAGAGGAACCGATTATGTTGGTGACCCAATATTTGTAACTTTTTGAAATGATTTGTAATTTTGTCTCAGAATTTTAAAAACGGATTCAATGAAGAAGCAAACCCCAAATGATTTCAACTTCTGGCTTCCTCTCGACATTATGAAGTCTGAGGAAGCTATGCAGTATCCTCGTGGTGATGAACGTCGCTACGAGAACATGGTCTTTGAGGGTATCGCAAGTGATGACAGCAAGGATTATCAGGGTGACTCTATGGAGCCAAACGGCTTCGAGATTCAATACTTTCTGAAACACGGCTTATTCAATCTTGACCACCTAACAGTTCGAGCAAAAGAGCTGAAGAGTAGGTTTTGGATTGGCGAACCGCTTGACGGGAAGATAGTTGATAATAAGTTTTGGGTGAAAGGGAAGCTGTGGAGCGAGTCTCCCGAGGCGAGAGCCTTTTGGGACAAGTGTATTGAAATGCGTGAAAGCGGTTCAACCCGAAAGCCTGGAATGTCTATTGAGGGCAAAGCACTCGAGCGAGACCCGAAAAATGAAAAGCATATCACGAAAGCAATTATCAATAACATTGCTCTGACGTTCACACCTGTGAATTTCAATTCGTATATCGATTTTGTAAAGGGGATTCAAATGCAAGATTTTATTCCTACGGGTGAAATTTTGAAGAGTCACCTACGAAAGAGTATCATGTTCGAACAGGTAGTTGGAAACAAGAGGATAATTATTGACTCAAAATTCCGCATTGTCCAAGAAGACATTTGACGACTCATTTTAGGGAAAAGAAATTTTGTAATATTTTTAAACCGAAAAATTCAAAAGATTATGGTACAATTAACAGATGAACAGAAAAATGACAACCTCGTTAAGTCCCTGCTTGGTAGTGGGTTCTCAGAAAAGGTGATTGCTGGTTGGATTGATTCCGGCTCAATCAAATTGGAGAAGTCGGTTCAGAGTGGTCCGGATGACCATGGTGAAGGCGACGGAGACGGTGAACACGAGAAGAAGGAAAAAGACAAGGACAAAGAAAAAGACAAGAAAGACCCTGATGACAAGGATGGTGACAAGAAAGACCCAGACGATGTTGAAAAGGGTTGCGGTGCTGACAAGGGTAAAGACAAAGACGACATCGCCAAGTCAATTTCTGCGGACATCATGAAGAGCATCGAAGACAACTTGCTTGGCAAGGTTACTCAGTCTCAGGATGAGTTCATGAAATCTCTTCCCGGAGTAATTGAACAGGCTTTGACTCCTGTCGTTGACAAGATTGAAAAATCTTTGGACGGTATGCGTCAAGCGATTATTGCTTTTGGCGATACGGCTCCTTCATTTAAGACCGCTGGTCTGAATAAGGCTGTTATCGAAAAGAGTCTTGAAATGGGCGGTGGAGCGAAAGACGAGGATGACAAAACCATCCTGAGCGTATCTCGTGACCGTGCGGTTGTTCGTGAATTGATTACTAAATCAATCGACGAGGAAACCGACCCCGAAATTCAGAAGTCTTTGCGTGACAATACAACTGCCTATTTGCTCGACCCTGTATGTGGGGCAATCGGTCAAGACGCAGCCTTGTATATGTATAACAAGAAGAACATTCGTCTCGTGAAATAATTTCGTTATCGAATTATAACTTTAAAAATAAATAGGAAATGGATTTATTCAATTACACTGGAACGGAAAACGCCAATCCGTTGGAAAGTATGTCTTCAGATGAAATCTTGAAGGCGATGGAGGCGGGTCTGTTGACTGGTATGCAGTACAACGACCAATTGAATAACGGTGGTGGTTTGAAACCTGAATCTTTGGATTCTGTGCTGAAGAACCTCGAGAACCGTTTGGACCAGTTGGTATTCTGGAACGAACTGAACCGTCAGAAAATTGACAATACTGTTCACCAGTACAATCAGCTCTATAAATACGGTCAGGAAGTAGGCATCTTCAATCAGGAAGGCGAAACTCCTACTGAGACTGACTCTGTTTACCGTCGTAAGTCAATCACCGTGAAATTCACTGGTGTGACTGGTCAGGTGACTCATCCGGGTATGATTGTCAAGACTGTCGTTGGTAGCCTGTACACAAAGGAAGTTGAAAACAAGACTATCTTGCTTCAGACTATCCTGGACAAAAAGGTAATCGACGCCAACTCGGCAAAAGTTCCTGAAGAGTTCGACGGTGTATTTGCTCAGCACATCGCTGGTATCAATGATATCACAGGTGGTCTTCTGGGTAAAACATCTGAACAGGTGTTGGACGCTTACTTCGGTGACGTTGCTGTACTGAACGCAAACGGTTCTGTACTGAATGACGCTTTGGTTGAGGACGCTGCTCAGGCAGTTGTAAACGACCGAAACGGTATCATCGACCGTATCGTTTCTTCTCCTATCGTGTTCAACAACTACGTGAAACTCTTCCACGAGTCAAAACGTGTTGTGGTAGGTATGGCTGGTGGCGTCGTTGGTGCTACTATGGGTCAGTCGGTAAACGACATCACTACTCAATTCGGTAAAGTGAACATCAAAGCTGACAAGTTCTTTGACTTCGCGAAACCGATTAAGTTGGGCGGTGGTAAGACTTCTGACAAAGCTCCTAATGCTCCTATCAAGGATGCAACAACTCCTGTTGCTGTGGCTGTTGATGCTAAGGGAGTATTCGGCTCTGTTCACGCTGGTGGCTATTTCTACGCTGTAACAGCGAAGAACCGTTACGGAGAGTCTGAACCTGTATTGTTGAACGATGCTGAACAGGCTGTTGGTGCTACTCAGTCAGTGACTCTGAAGTTCAAAGGTGCGCAGTCTTCTGCTTATCCTGAAACTTGCTACGTCATCTATCGTACCGAGAAAGACCCTGTTGATAAGGGTACTGCGGACTTCTATCCTATCTTCGAAGTTAGCACAACTGAGTTGGCTGCTGGATGGGACGGTGCTGCTCCGGGAGAGGTTCACGACCGCAACCGTTGGATTGCCGGAACCAAATCTGCTCTTGTTTACTTCAACGGAAGTGAAATGATTGAGTATTTGGAACTGGGTGGTACAATGAAACTGGATTACGCTATTGTTGGTCCGAGACGTTCGTTCTCTGTCTTGAACTATGGTACTCCGGTTGAGTATATGCCAGGAAAGATTGCTCGTATCATCAACATTGGTAAGATTGGTTTGCCGACTACCTAAAAAGACGACCGAGTAACGTTATAATGATGGGGATGGGGTGGTAAGTCCCATCCCCATTAATTTTATAAACAAATTAAAGAAACGATTATGAAACTTTTTAACAGAAAAGCAGGAAACAAGGTAATCAACATTAATGGCACGAACGTGAAGTTCGTTAATTGTGTTGCAGAGGTCGAGGACGAGTTCGGTAAGGAAGTTCTGAAGTTAGGTTTGCCCAACCTGTATGAACACGGCAAACAGCCTGTATTCGAAACTCCTAAGGAAGTTCAGATGAAGTCTGATTTCAACGACCGTGAAGAATGGTACAAAAAGGAACTGGCTCGCTTGACTAACATCAACACTTCTCAGAAGAAGAAGATTGAGGAGCTTGAGCAAGAGGTGGTAAATTGGAAAGGCGAATACGAGAAGGAACATGAGGCTCGTTTAAAGCTCGCTGAGGGAATTATTCCCGCACCCGAGACAGTTACACCCCCAGCACCTGAAACTCCCGCAGCAGAACCCGCAGCGACCACAGGCGACGAAAATCCTGAAGAGGGTGATGGCGGTGAAACTTTAACTCCGGAAGAGGAAGAGGTTGCTCTTCGCAAAGAACTTGCCGGAATGAAAAAAGATGAACTGATTGCTTTCGGTACGGAAAACGCAATTGACATGACTGCCGTTGCGGAAAAGACCAAAGCGGAAATCATCGAATTTTTGGTAGCATCCTCTAAAGAGTAATTAAGATGGGACAGCTTGTTTTGACAATGAAATATAGAAAGAACACGGGGATGATGTTTAATCCTACGGAGATTTTTTCTTTGTACCTGTACGGGATAACTATACAGGGTGGTGACGGGACTTCATTCAGCTCTGAGAGCATGAGGTTCTACATTCAGGCAGCACAGAAAGAGGTGGAGAACTTCTTCAACCTTAAACTGATGCGCCAGTTCATTGACCAAGAGAAGCTGACATTCTACCGAGCCGACTATTGGCAGGAATTTCCTATTCTGTTCACGAACTATCCCGTCAACAAGCCAATTTCGTTGACGGGGCGGTTCAACAATCTTGAGCAAATCTCCTATCCGACACAATGGCTTACAACTCATCA
>ERZ1026933.671-NODE-671-length-12221-cov-5.721026_pt1 | contig 12221 bp, 14 predicted proteins | sample MGYA00519252_ERZ1026933 | MGnify/ENA primary metagenome ERZ1026933 (study PRJEB26926, sample SAMN06164828) | human gut metagenome | biome: ENVO:00009003; feature: ENVO:2100002; material: ENVO:00002003 | host: Homo sapiens | place: USA | collected 2012 ... | reverse complement strand
TCTCTGTGGTTGTGGCACAAAAGGTCTTGACAAGATCATTCGTACAGGATGCATTCCTGTTCCTGCATTTTCTTTTTTGCCGCTGACGCTTTGCAGGGGCAGCTGCCTTGGCGTATGAAAAAACCGATGGAACGGATGAAAATATTTTGTATACTTTTCACAGTTTTCTTCTCGAGATTTTGGTGGTACAATAGAAGCATTAAAATATATCCTTTCAGGAGGAGCACATGGCAGAAAAGAATATTGAACTGGATAGTGTAGAGGTCGCCGCAGCTGTTTTTGGCAACTGCGACCGGAACATCCGTCTGCTGGAGAACGAATTTTCTGTTACGGCGGTCTGCCGGGGCACGCAGCTGCGGCTTTCAGGCGAACCGGCCAATGTTGCCGCGGCCAGCCGCGCTGTGGAGGGAATGCTGCTTCTGATCGAGAATCATACACCGCTGGAAGACCAGACCGTGCGCTACTGCATCAGTCTGGCGCACGACGGAGCAGAAAAGCGGGTCAAGGAACTGACCGAAGATTTTGTTACCGTAACGGTCAAGGGACGGCCGATCCGGCCCAAAACACTGGGCCAGAAGGAATATCTCAATGCCATCCGCACCAATGCCATCACCTTTGGCGTTGGCCCGGCGGGTACCGGCAAGACCTATCTGGCCGTTGCCATGGCGGTGAAAGCCTTCAAGGCCAAGGAGGTATCCCGCATCATCTTGACCCGCCCGGCGGTGGAGGCAGGGGAGAAGCTGGGCTTTCTGCCCGGTGACCTGCAGCAGAAGGTAGACCCCTATCTGCGGCCGCTGTACGACGGCCTGTTTGATATGCTGGGCGCAGAGACCTACGAGCGTCTGGTGGAAAAGCAGATCATTGAGGTCGCCCCGCTGGCTTATATGCGCGGGCGCACACTGGATGATTCCTTTATCATTCTGGACGAGGCGCAGAACACTACCCCGGAGCAGATGAAAATGTTCCTTACCCGTATGGGCGTAGGCTCTAAGGTGGTCGTTACCGGCGATGTGACCCAGATCGATCTACCGGGCAGCACCCGCAGCGGTCTGGTGGACGCGCTGAAGGTGCTGAAGGATGTGAACGGCATTGCACAATGCTACTTTACCGATAAAGACGTTGTGCGTCACCGGTTGGTGCAGGAGATCGTAAAGGCTTACGAGCGTGCCGCACATCCGGCTGCCGATGCGGAAAATAAAGAAAACAATAAGAATTTTAAATAAATCCCTGAAAGGAGTGGACCGATATGTCCAATAAAGTTTTGATCACCAACTCCCAGAAAGCTGTCAAGGTGCCCTCTGGGCTCCGCATTCTGATCCGCCGGGCCTGCAATGCCGTGCTGGAATATGAGCATTTCGACCGTCCCGCCGAGATCAGCGTTACCTTTGTGGACAACGCTGCCATTGCCGAGCTGAACAACCAATACCGCAATAAGCCCATGCCCACCGATGTGCTGAGCTTTCCTCTTGGTGAGAACGGCAAGTATGATATCGACGAGAACAACGGCTGCATGATGCTGGGCGATATCGTCATCAGCATGGAGCGCGCCATGGAGCAGGCCAATCTGTATGGGCATCCGCTGCAGCGGGAGGTAGCCTTTTTGACCGTTCACTCCATGCTGCATCTGCTGGGCTACGACCACGAAAACGGCGGTCTGGAGGCCATGCGTATGCGCGAAAAAGAAGAGGCTGTGCTGCTGCAGCTGGGTCTGCCCCGCACGGTCAGCTATACGGAATGATATCCCAGAACATAAAAACAAGACAGGAGTTCGCTTTGAGTACTACAACACCCGTTCAGGAGCATTACGACACCTCCTCTGTATTCGTTGCTGTCATCGGACGGCCGAACGTGGGCAAATCCAGCCTGACGAACCTCTTGGTCGGCGAGAAAGTGGCTATCGTCACCTCTAAGCCCCAGACTACCCGCACCCGCATTACCGGCGTGATCACCCGGGGGCCGCTGCAATATGTGCTGCTGGACACCCCCGGTGTGCACAAAGCCCACAACAAGCTGGGCAAGCGCATGGATAAGACCGCCAGCGATTCCATTGCGGATGTGGATGTTTCCATGATGCTGTTCGAGCCTTACGGCGCGCTGAACGAATCTGAGATGGCACTTGTGGAGGCGCTGCACCGCAGCGGCCCGGCCATTGCCGTCATTAATAAGACCGACCTTGTTAAAGAACCTGCCGATTTGGAAACCCGCAAGGCAGAGCTGAAGGCGCTGGGCGTGTTCGATGAGATCTATACCATCAGTGTGCGCAACAAGGAAGGCAGCGAGGAACTGTTCGATGCTTTGAGCCGCTACGCTGTGGAAGGTCCCCATTACTTTGACGATGACGCCTATACCGATATGCCGGAAAAAGAATTGGTGGCTGAGGTCATCCGCGAAAAGGCACTGCTCTTTATGCGGGACGAGATCCCGCACGGCATTGCGGTAGTGGTGGAGCGCTTCAAGGAGCGCCCGGGCACAGACCTGATCGACATTGATGTGAACATTTACTGCGAGCGGGAGAGCCACAAAGGCATGGTCATCGGTAAGGGCGGTGCCATGCTTAAAAAGATCGCCAGCGCTGCCCGTGCCGACTGCGAGGAGTTTCTGGGCTGCAGGGTTAATCTGCAGTGCTGGGTCAAGGTAAAATCCGACTGGCGGGATAACGAATTTTTGCTGAATAACTTCGGCTTTAAGCAGAATTCTTCCAACCGCTGAGTGATGCCAAAGCAGGACAGTTTTCCCTTGTATGCTGTGCTAGAATCAGGCTGACACTATAACAAAAGCAGCCTGTGCACAGAAAAGGGAAGGAGTGCTGAAGATGGATGCTGCTGCAAGCTGGCAGGCCTTTGCCTGCACGGGGAACATTCTCCGTTATCTCGATTACAAACAACTGGTGCAGCTGCCCGCCGAGCATCCGGCAGGAGAAACGGACGATGGAACCATTCGTGACCATGGGTCTGGTACTGAAGGAGACCCGTTATAGAGAAGCAGACCGCATTTTGACGATTCTTACCCCGAAACTGGGCGTGATCACAGCAATGGCTGCAAACAGCCTGCGGCTGAAAAGCAAGCTGTTCAGTGCCTGCGGGCTGTTCTGCTATTCGGAGTTTACACTGGTGCCCGGACGCAATATGTATACCGTGCGGGAAGCCGATGTGCAGAACATCTTCCATGGCATTTCCTCCTCCATTGAAGGGGTAAGCCTTGCCATGTATCTTACCGAATTGGCCGCTGCGCTTTCGCCTACCGGAGAGGAAGCAGCCCGGGAGCTGCGTCTGGTGCTGAACAGTCTGTATATGATCAACGAGCACCGCACCGACCTGCGGGTGATCAAGGCAGTATTTGAGCTGCGCACCATGAGTGAGTGCGGCTTTATGCCGCAGATTGTCTGCTGCCGGGACTGTGGCACCTACGATGAAGGAGATGCCTTTTATCTGGACGCACAGGAAGGGCATCTGCTCTGTGCGTCCTGTGCGGCAAAGGCAGGCAAGAACTGCAATCTGGACAAGGCTGCGCTGTTTGCACTGCGCCACATCTGCTTGGTAGAGGACAAAAAAATATTTGCATTCAAGATCTCTGTGGGCAGTCTGGAAAAGCTTTCCGCAGTGGCTGAAAACTATGCTCTGACGCATCTGGATAAGCCGCTGAAAAGCTATGCCTTTTTGAAAAGCGTGCTGCCCTGACCAAAAAGGAACAGTATGGAAACAAGCTACTTAAAAACATTAGAATTGGATAAGATCATTGCGCGTGCGGCGGAGGGCTGCGTATGCAAGGAAGCCCGTGCTATGCTGCTGGCCATTGAGCCGCAGTGCGACCCGGACGAGGTGCGCTACGCGCTGGAGCAGACGGACGCCATCAACACCCTGCTGATTAAAAACGGCTCGCCGCGCTTTGGCGGGGTAGAGGGGGTCAGCCAGCTTGCCGCCCGTGCCGTAAAGGGCGGCGTGCTTTCTATGGGCGAGCTGCTGATGGTGGCCGGTGCGCTGCGCAATTTTCAGCACCTGACCAGCTGGTACGGCTCCTCTGAGCATGACGCGCTGCCGACCGATGATCTGTTTTACGCGCTGGCACCGGAGCCGGGCCTTGAGCAGCAGATCTCCAGCGCCATTTTGGCACCGGATGCCATGGCGGATACCGCACGCTGGCAGAGCTGCGCAAAAAGATCCGCGCCACCGAAAACAGCATCCGCGACCGGCTGGAAAGCATGGTGCGCAATATGGACACCTCAAAATACTTGCAGGAGAGCGTGGTTTCCATGCGCAACGGCCGGTATGTTGTGCCGGTCAAGAGCGAGTACCGCGGCGAGGTGAGCGGTATCATTCACGATGTATCCTCTACGGGTGCTACGGTGTTCGTGGAACCGCAGGCTGTGGTGGAGGCAAACGCCCGCATTCTGCAGTACCGCGCACAGGAGGCACAGGAGATCGAGCGCATTCTGGTGGCCTTTACCGCACAGGTGGCCGCCATTGAGCCGCAGTTCCAGTACAGCTACAAGGCCATGCTGGAAATCGACATCCTGCTGGCAAAGGCGCGGCTTGCACTGGAGTTGAAGGCCTTCAAGCCCGCTGTGCGGACGGATTCTTCCTTTAATCTGATCCGTGCCCGCCACCCGCTGATCGATCCGCAAAAGTGTGTTCCTGTGGATATTGCACTGGGCGGGGAATACGATTCCCTTATCATCACCGGCCCGAACACCGGCGGTAAGACGGTCACCCTGAAAACCGCCGGTCTGCTGTGCGCCATGGCACAGTGCGGTTTTTTGATTCCTGCTGACGAGCGCAGCGAGATCTGCGTGTTTGATGAATTTCTGGTGGATATCGGCGACGAACAGAGCATTGAGCAGAGCCTTTCCACCTTCTCTGGCCACATGAAAAAAATCACCGGTATTCTGGAACTGGCTATGCCGCACACCCTTGTGCTGCTGGACGAGCTGGGTGCCGGTACCGACCCCGCTGAGGGTGCCGCGCTGGCAGTTGCCATCATTGAGGAGCTGCGCCGCCGTGGCGTACTGCTGATGGCGACCACCCACTATGCGGAACTGAAGGTCTTTGCACTGGAGACTAAGGGTGTGGTCAACGCCAGTTGCGAGTTTGATCTGGAGACCCTGCGTCCCACCTATAAGCTGAGCGTGGGCGTACCGGGCAAATCCAACGCATTCCTGATCAGCGAAAAACTGGGCATCCCCAGCCGCGTCATTGAAGCGGCTCAGCAGCATCTGTCTGCCGAGGATAAGCGTCTGGATGCGGTTCTGGGTCAGCTGGACGACCTGAAGCTGCAGCTGAAGGAAAGCCAGAACGAAGTGGAGCAGCTGCGCAACGAAGCTTCCCATCAGCTGGAAGCCGCCCGCAAAAAACGGGATGAGTTGATCCAGCAGGGCGAGAATGAATTGGAAGCCGCCCGTGCCAAGGCGCGCACGCTGGCACAGCAGGTGGAAACGCAGGCCTACGCACTGACCGATGAACTGCGCCAGCTGCAAAAGGACGAGCGCATGAGCGCCCAGCAGAAGGCGCAGCGTGCCCGCGAAATTGCCAAAAAGGAGACCGAAAAGCTGTTTGCCGGTACGGAGGTGGTGCATAACCCCGTCAAGGAGTTTGTACCGCTGAAGGATGTAAAGGTGGGACAGGAGGTCTGCATTGCAGAATTGAACCAGCTGGCCACCGTTCTGGCGCTGCCAGACAAAAACGGCGATGTTCTGGTGCGTGCCGGTATCATCAAGACTAAGGTGCCCCTCAAGGGCCTGAAGCAACCGGAAAAGCTGGTAAAAGAACCCACTGCGCCCAAGACCAAAGCGCAGCAGCGGTATTCCCGCCTGACCGGCGACACCAACCGTCCCAACGGCAGGGTAGAGCGCGTACAGCGCACCGCCAAAATGGAGTGCAACCTGCTGGGGCTGACGGTGGACGAGGCACTGTCGGAGGTGGATTCCTTTATTGACCGCGCCATCCTGAACGGACAGACGGTGGTCTACTTGATCCACGGCAACGGCACCGGCGCACTGCGCACTGCCATCCATAAGCATTTGCGTGGCAACCGCATGGTCAAAAGCTTCCGTCTTGGTCGTTACGGCGAAGGTGAGAGCGGCGTGACGGTTGTAGAACTGAAATAACCCAGTAAGGACTGCCTTTTGAAAAATTGGCAGTCTTTTTTTTGTTGCAGTGCAAGGAAAAGGCGAGTATACTCGTATTATATAAATAGGAATGTAAAACGAACAGGAAGTAAAGCTTTATGCCAACCAGTCAGCGCAGACCAGTAAATAAACATAGCAAATGCAAAACGCACCGCCGCAAAGCCCAGCGTCGGATTTTGCATGGACTACTGCTTGTTTTTGCGGCATTGATGCTCTGTTTCGGCCTGTTTTTATGGAAGGCGGCGCTGGAACTGAACGCACCCGCAGAATCCGCAGTCTCAGTCTCAGCGGAGGACTTTCGTCCTGTGGTGGGCGACCCGCCGTACCGGGTGGCAATAGACGCCGGACATGGCGGCAGTGACCCGGGCGCAAGGGGAGTGGTCGAAGAAAAACAGGTCACCGCAGCTACGGCTGCTGCGCTGCTTCAGTGGTTAGAGCAGGACCCGAATTACATTCCGCTGCAGACCCGGGAAAGCTTTGATGCAACCGCCACGCCAGCCCAGCGTGCAGCCGTAGCCAGCGCTCAAAGCCCGCAGCTGCTGCTGTCCATCCACGGCAACTCCGCGGCCAATGGCTCTACGGCAGCCGGTTTTGAATGCTATCCGGCAGTGCCCGGGCGTACATGGCATCAGGAAAGTTTTTATTTTGCAAAACTGCTGGCCGGTGGAATGCAGAGCATCGGCGCAAGGCTGCGCGGGCGAGGGGGAGTACGCTACATTTATTATCTGGAAAACGACCAGAAGCAGCTGGTGGAGAATACCTACACGCAGGTTCGGCCTGAGCGCAGCTTTACGCTGCTGGAGGATGTGGATTGTCCGGCAGTGTTGGCAGAGCAGTGTTTTGTGACGAACGATGAGGATGTGGAGCATTTTGGCAGTGAACAGGGCTGCAAGGCAGTGGCACGCATTTATTACGAAGCCATCTGTACATACTTCGGCACAGAACCGCTGCCGGTGAAATGAACATCGCACCACCAAAGAAAAAGAAACGATACTGCTTTTATAACAGGACCTGTAACACACCGGAACGACTACCGCAGGCATAAGTTGAACGCTTGAACATGCTGGTAATACGTCCAGCGGCGCAGAAGCGGGCATGTGTAAACTGAATAGCATCCACAGAAGCTGCCGAAAATCTGACAGAAAGAGAGAAGGGCAGCTTCTCTTTTTAATTGTACATGTTTCGTATAATGCACGTTATGCGAAACTTAGGGAAGTGAAAAATGCCCATTTCCCGGATTTTTGGCGTTCCAGCCTCAGCTGGCTCATTTTCGGGCTTAGTTCAGCCGTTCTGCACATTCTGCAATTTTTATCATATTTTATGGTTTTATTTGTCTCATGCTTACAGATGCTTCCTGTGTTATGTGCTGCTGCATCGGTTCATTTGTAATTCATTTTATTCCAGTAAGCATCCAGTAAGCATCTAGGTGCTTGCTTTATAACATTTGTTTTTGTGTAGACATTACGTTGCGCGTTTCTATGGATGCTCCTGTATGTATTGCTGCTGACTGCTTATAATGTAAATTATAAAGACCCATGACGTTATCCGGTCAAGCCGGATCGCGCCATAGGTCTTTGAATCGTCTCAGACGTTTTGTGCAGGTTTAAGTATCGATCTATGAATCGTTGGTTTCTTCGTTGGACATTGCCGAGATATCTGCCCGGAAGCCATCCTGTGCAGCGCCCTCAAAGGCCGCCATAGGGCCGGACGGCTCAGAAGCGTCCTCTCCCGCTGGGTCATTTTCAACAGATGTCTCCCCTGCTGCATCTGTTGTATCCAAACTTGCTTTTGCAGCATTGATGGGTAGTACCTTGCCCAGCGGGTTTTCCTCAATGGCAGAGCGCACCTGAAATTCTTGTAAGTGCGTATAAATTTGTGTTGTTCCCACACTGCTGTGCCCCAGAAGCTGCTTGAGGGTAAGGATATCCACATTGCCGGTCTGATACATCAGCGTTGCGGCGGTGTGCCGCAGCTTATGGGTGGAAAAGCCCTTCAGCCCCGCAGCCTTCATTGCACCGGAGATCAGCTGTTCTACTCTGCGGTTCGAAATACGTTCCTTGCGCATACGGGTAATAAACACCGCTTTTTCCTTGGGTGAAAGTCCCTCCATGGTGTTGCGCTTGCGCAGATATAGTTGCAGTGCCTCCACGCAGGCATCATTCAGGTAGACCATACGCTCTTTATGGCCTTTGCCGAACAGGCGGATCTGACGCTGCTCTAAATCGATGTCTCCAAGGTCCATGCCTACCAGCTCTGCAAGACGCATACCGCAGTTGAGGAACAGCACCACCATGCAATAATCCCGCTCCGGGAAATCGCTCTGGGTCTGGGTGCTCTCCAAAAGCGAAATGGATTGCTCTGCCGTCAGGTACTTGGGCAAGACCTTATCCTGTTTGGGCGGGCGGATGGCCGCCGTAGGGTCCTCGGATAAGCGGTTGACCTGATTGACCAGATAATCATAAAAGCCGTGCAGACTGGCCAACCGCCGGGCGGTAGAGGATTTTTTGTTGCCGCACTCCCGGTTCAGAAAATACAGATATTCGTAGATATCCTCTTTTGTTATGCTGCCCCAGAAGGCCGTATCCAGCCCCTTGGGATCGATCTCTTTGAATTCTGCATCCGTGGCCACAAGCCCGCGGCGGCGCTTCATAAAGCGGCTGAAGGAGCGCAGGTCACAGTAATAACTGAACGCCGTATTGGCACTTTTGCCGGCGATCACTTCAAGATAACGCACATATTCTACAATATCCGGCGCGGCATCCTCAAAGGGTGCGTGTTTGCCGGGGTTTCTTTCGTCCAGATAAATCGACATAGGTTCCTCGTTTCATCACAGGCGGTCATTTTTTAGCGCATTGATGGCATCTGCGATATACGCTGCACCGACCAGCTTCATGCCGGGATAATCTGCGGCATTCAGGTGTGCAAGGCTGTGCTTTGGGATAACAGCCCGCTCAAAGCCGATACGCTCAGCCTCGTGCAGGCGCTGTTCCAGATTGGGCACACTGCGCACTTCCCCGCCCAGACCTACCTCACCAATGGCGATAAGCTTATCGCTGACCGGGCGGTCCAGCAGCGAGGAGACCATGCTCAGGCAGACTGCAAGGTCGCAGGCGGTATCCCGCAGTGCAATGCCGCCCACTATATTGACATAGACATCCAGATTGCCAAAGAAGTACCCTGCCCGCTTTTCCAGCACGGCGATCAAAAGGTTCATGCGGTTATAGTCGTATCCGCTGCAGGCGCGACGGGGTGCCGGAAAATTCGTCTTGGTGGCAAGTGCCTGTATCTCGCTCAGGATGGGACGACTGCCCTCCATGGTGCAGGCCACGCAGTTGCCGGAAACCCCCAGCGGACGTCCTTCCAGCAGCATCTGGGAGGGATTTTCGATCTCGGCAAGCCCTGTGCCGGTCATATCGAACATTCCCAGCTCATTGGTGGAGCCATAGCGGTTTTTGGCTGCCCGCAGAATGCGGTACGGCAGCATCTTGTCGCCCTCAAAGTAGAGCACCGTATCCACGATATGTTCCATGACCTTGGGGCCTGCAATTGCGCCGTCCTTGTTCACATGACCCACGATAAACATGGGAATCTCCTGCTTTTTGGCTACCGCCAGCAGCCGGGCGGCACTCTCCTTCACCTGACTGACCGTGCCGGACGAGGACGAGATATCCATGCAGCGCATGGTCTGGATGGAGTCAATGACCACAAGGTCCGGCTTTTCTTTTTCGATCAGACCGCAGATCTCATCCACGTCATTTTCCGCCGCCAGAAAGATGTTATCCTGCGGTACCTTCAGCCGCGCTGCCCGCAGCTTGACCTGCCGGACAGACTCCTCGCCAGTGATATACAGCACGCTGTGCTGATTGGAGATGGCACCGCACAGCTGTAACAGCATAGTGGATTTACCCACGCCAGGCTCACCGCTCAAAAGAACTACACCGCCCAGCACGATACCGCCGCCCAATACGCGGTCCAGCTCCGAGATACCGGTCAGGATGCGGCTTTTTTCCTCCGTGGTGCTGATCTCTGACAGCCGCCGGGCGGTCAGGGTGGTCACGCCCTCCTGACGAGCCGCGGCAGCCTGACGGGCGGCAGGAGTCCCCGCCTTTGGCGCTTCAGCAACAACATCCTCGTTCATGGTATTCCAGCTGCCGCAGCTGGGGCATCGCCCCATCCAGCGGGGGCTTGTCTCTCCGCAATTGGAGCATACATAGACGGATTTTAGTTTCATGTCTGTCCCTCATTTATTATGGTCTTTTGTTATTGTAACACACTGCGCCAAAACCCGCAAGAAAAGGATGCCATTTACAGGCGGCTGCCCAAATACGAAAGTCCTGCCGCTGCACCGCAAAGCGGCAGCAGCACCACCATGGTCAGCAGATACTGCCCCAGCAGTGCCTGCACCCCGGGGCGGGCTTGTCCGCCGGGATGCTTGCGGAAAGAATATGCGTGGATTCGGCTGCTGACCTGCAAAGCGCAGGCCCCGAAAAAGCACAGACAACCGCTTGCTGCTGCCGCCGGTAAGCCTGTCCATAGCAGCGCCGGAAGTATTGCTTTCCACCCACCAGCTGTGCATAGCTGTACCATAAGCAGCCCGCTGCCCAAGCCGTACAACATCATATTGCCAAAGATCATTACAGGGCCAAGGGCAGACAGCCCCAATACCAGAAATAGGCTGACCACAAGGCCGAGTGTCAGGTATTCCATGCCGAAAAGCTGTACCGCTCCTTGCATACTGCCCGGCGCAAACAGCCTTTGCCACGCTTCCAGATAATACTGCAGCAGTTCTGTCTGCCGGGCATCGCATACGGCCTGCAATACACCGGCTGCCGTACACCCCACCAGAAACGCCGCAGCTAGCAGCCAGCAATCCTGGGTGGCGTGGCGCTTTGCCGGGATGCAGGGCTCTTTTTGCGTCAATTGCTCTGCCGGTTCAGCTGCCTGTGCCGGTACAGGCGGAAGGGCAGACTCTGCTGTTTGCACCGGTAGGCCGACCGTCTGCGGCAGCAAAGAAAAGTTTTCTTCTGATTTTGTCTGTTCATAGATCCACATACGCTGTTTTCTCCCTCTGATGGATTCGATTTGCCGGATCGATCAACGAAGCGTGTGTCTGCGACTGCGCAGGGTGACTCCAAGAAGCCCACCAATGCAACCGCAGAGTAGCACCGCCAGAAGGCGGCATACCACAGCAGGCTCAGCGGCTGTGCCGTTCCATATAGCAGAAAGCGCCAGCGGCACTGCCAGAAATGTACTTTGGAGCAGTCCGGTCAGCAGACCGCGCGCCTTTTTACGAAACGCTGCCGTCAGTGCACACAGCAGGCTGCCCATGCACACGGCTGTTGTGGCAAGTATCGGCACTACACTGCCGGAGCAGCCCTGCCCGGCCATCAGCTGCGCAAAACATGCCAAAGCTGCCGCCGTTACAGCTACCCCCAGCACCCCGAAAAGCAGAAACGAAAGAAGCTCCGCCGGGAAACCTCGAGACTCAGACATAACAAAACCGCCTCCCTGCACATAGTCTATGCAGGGAGGCGGTTCATGTATGCACGGTGTAAACGCTTACTTCTTGTCGGCAGGAGCCTTGTCCATGTTCAGCTTTTCGACCGAAGAGATCGCAGACTTGGTGAAGCGGATCTTCACGCGGTCAGCGCCGGTCTCCAGAACAAAGGTGTCATCCTTGATGGCGACAACGCGGCCAATGACACCACCGATGGTGGTGACCTGATCGCCGATCTCCAGACTGCTGCGCATAGCGGCATCCTTCTTTTCCTGCTTCTTCTGAGGACGGTAGATCATGAAGTACAGCAGGACCAGCATCAGTGCCAGCGTGAAGAACAGGCTGATATAGCCTTCGGACGTGGTAGTCAGAAATTGCATGGGGCAAAATCTCCTCTCAAAAATTCAGATAATGCTATTATACCCTCTTATCAGCCTTGTTGCAAGGCTAAAGTTTAAATTCGGGTATCCAGAAGTTTAACGTATCTGTCATGGAAGGCGGTAAAGGTGCCGGCATCCAGTTCGTCCCGGATACGTTCCATCAGATGATTGTAGAACCACAGATTGTGCATCACGGTCAGGCGCATACCCAACATCTCATCTG
>ERZ1026933.665-NODE-665-length-12268-cov-5.416032_pt1 | contig 12268 bp, 10 predicted proteins | sample MGYA00519252_ERZ1026933 | MGnify/ENA primary metagenome ERZ1026933 (study PRJEB26926, sample SAMN06164828) | human gut metagenome | biome: ENVO:00009003; feature: ENVO:2100002; material: ENVO:00002003 | host: Homo sapiens | place: USA | collected 2012 ... | reverse complement strand
GTAGTTGGGCGAGCACAGACACTCGATCACGCCGCGCGCGCCGAGGTAGCTGCCGCCGATGCCGATGACGACAAGGGCCTTGGAGTCGCCTTGAATCTTTTTCGCGGCGGCGAGAATGCGCGCATATTCCGCGCGGTCGTACTGCGCGGGCAGGCGGACCCAGCCGATGAAATCGTCGCCCTTGCCGCCGCCGTTGAGGAGCTCGCGCTGCGCGCGCTCGAGACGGGGGCAGAGGACTTCTTCATAGGGATAGGAAAGGAAGGGCTTTGCGTGGGAAACGTTGATGGAAAGCATGATAGAATTCCTCCTTATAAAATTCAGAGCGTCAGCCGGCGGGGCGGTCGACCTTCATCACGCCGCTGATCTGATGGAGGCGGCGCATGACGGCGGAGAGCTGCTCGCTGTCGGCGACGAAGATCTCGAGATGGATGAGGGCGAAGCCGTCCGCGGTGGTCTTGGCGTTGAGGCCCGCGACGCGGGTCTGCGTGGACGAGAGGACGGCGGAGACGTCGAGCACGAGGTCGATGCGGTCCTTGGCGTAGATGTCGAGCGAGGTCTGGTAGGACTGCTTGACGTCCTTGCCCCAGCTGACCTTGACCCAGCGGCCGGCTTCCTCGGGACGGCGGCGCTCGGGCGCGGCGTTGGGACAGTCGGCGCGGTGGACGGACACGCCGTAGCCCTTGGTGATAAAGCCGATGATCTCGTCGCCGGGAACCGGCGTGCAGCAGCGGCTGAATTTGATCATGCACGAGCCGATGTCCTCGACAATAACGCCGGAGGAATTGACGGCAGGCGTCCCCTGCCGCGCCAACGGCTTGGGTGCCAGCGTCCGGGTTGCCTTGGTCAGATCATCGCGGATGCGGCCCACAGCCTTCGCAGCGGTCAGACCGCCGTACCCAATGGCGGCATACATATCGTCCAGGCATTCAAAGCTGACCTTTTTGAGAATGACCGGCAGGATCTCGGCGTTCTGCAGAATATCGGGGTCAACGCCGGCGTGACGCAGTTCGGCCTCAAAGCTGGCCTTGCCGCGCACAATGTTCTCCTCGCGCTTCTCGCGCTTGAACCACTGCTTGATTTTGACGCGCGCCTGATTGGACTGACAGATGTTCAGCCAGTCGCGGCTCGGGCCTTTGGCGGACTTCGACGTTAAAATCTCGACGATATCGCCGTTGTGCAGCGGCGCATCGTAGCTTGCAATGCGGTTATTGACCTTCGCGCCGATCATGGAGTTGCCGACAGCAGAGTGAATGGCGTAGGCAAAGTCGATGGGCGTGGAGCCTGCGGGCAGGGAAATGACCTTGCCCTTGGGCGTGAAGACGAAGACCTCGTCGTCGAACATATCGACCTTGAGCGAATGGATATAGTCGTCCGCTTCGACATCCTGCTGATTTTCAAGCAGACGCCGCACCCACTCGAACTCCTTCTCCGAACCCTCACCCGCGTGCTGCTTGTATTTCCAGTGCGCCGCGACGCCGTATTCCGCCGTCTGGTGCATCTCCCATGTGCGGATCTGCACCTCGAACGGGATGCCCTGCGAGCCGATGACGGTCGTGTGCAGGGACTGGTACATGTTGGGCTTCGGCGTGGAGATATAGTCCTTGAAGCGGCCCGGAATGGGATTGAACAGGTCGTGGATATGACCGAGAACGTTATAGCAGTCGGCAATATTGTCCACGATCACGCGGAACGCGTAAAGATCGTACAGTTCGTCGATGGTCTTGTTCTGCGCACGCATCTTGCGGTAGATGGAATAAGTGTGCTTGATGCGGCCATAGATCGACCCGTGGATGCCGACGGACGCCAGCCGGTCCGTGATCTTCGACTGGATGGCGTTCATGAAGCTGTTGGCACTGTCCTCGTTCTTTTTGAGATAGTCGATGATCTCCTGATAGCCCTCGGGATCGAGATACTGCAAAGAAGTGTCTTCCAGTTCCCACTTGATTTTCTGCATGCCGAGCCGGTGCGCCAGCGGCGCGTAAACCTCCATCGTCTCCATGGACTTGGAGATCTGCTTGGCGGGCGTCTGGTATTGCAGCGTCCGGGTATTGTGCAGCCGGTCGGCAATTTTGATGAGGATGACGCGGATGTCCTTCGACATGGCCATGAACATCTTGCGCAGATTCTCCATCTGCTGCTCTTCCATCGTAGAATACTGCACACGCGTCAGCTTTGTGACGCCCTCGACCAGATTTGCAACCGTCTCGCCGAACATGCGCGAGATCTCCTCAAAGCTTGCGTCGGTGTCCTCCAGGCAGTCGTGCAGCAGCGCCGCCGTGATCGCGTCGGTGTCGAGGCCGATCTCAGCCACGATCTCCGCTACGGCAAGCGGATGGATGATATAAGGCTCTCCGGATTTTCGGAGTTGGTTTTTATGCTTTTCATCGGCGTATTCATATGCCCGCTGGATAACCTCCAGATCGGTGGAGGGTGCATAACGGGTGATCGCCTGCATCATGGATTCGTAATGCTCTTGTTTGGTTTCCATTCAGGTTCCTGCCTTCTGCTTTTTCAGATGAATCAAAATCGGGCTTTTCTCAAGATCGACCTTCCGGCCATCCGCGCACATGCGGATGCACAGCGACTTTGGCCGCTGCTCCAGCTGCAAAAGCCCCTGCTCTGCCAGTACGTCGAGGCAGATGCGCGTTTTTCCCGCGCTTAAGGAAAGCTTCGCGCAGCGCGAAATTTTACGACTCAGGCAGCCGAGTTCCTCAGACAAAACGCCGCCCTGTGAAAACGCCGCCAGATACCGCCAGACAGCGACAAAATCCTGCCGCGTGGGAAGCAGGCACTCAGCCTCGTCGCAGCTGAGTTCGCCGCCCGCCAGATGCTTTTTATAGACCGCGCGGTCATGCCCCTGCGCCTCGCGGAAGGCCTTGTCCGGCCGGATATCCACAAGATTCAGCTGCACGGAGCGCACGGAACGGTATTCATTGATCTGCGGCGTAAATGCGATGTCAACCACATCGCCCTGCGCTACGGCAGCGCGCTGCGCGTTGGTCGAGAAGAAGATCGCGCCCCAGGTATACGCGCCCTTGGAAAGCCGCAGGCGCAGATGCTTGCCGCCGCCGACCTCCGTCAACTCCGTGACATGCAGTCCCCGCATGCACAAGATCGGACGCGGACAACCTGCGCCGCAGGGCTCCAGATCGCCCAGCGCCTGAATATTCTCGATAGTCAGCAGTTCCGGCGGAATTTCGCAGTCGATGGCAAGTGCGGTGCTGCACGCGTCCGATTCCCGGAAACGCGCGCACAGGGCCATCATCTTTTCCCGGAAGGGCGCGATGCTCTCGCGCCGGATGGTAAAGCCGGCGGCAAGTTCATGCCCGCCGTAGCTTTCGAGTAAGCCGGACAGCTGCTCCAGTGACCGGAACAGATTGAATCCGCCGTAGGAACGCGACGAGGCCTTTCCCTTGTCGCCGTCGAGGCAGATCAGGAACGTTGGGCAGCTGTACTCCTCCGCCATGCGGGAGGCCACGATGCCGACAACGCCCTGGTGCCAGCTTTCATCCGCCAGCACGATTGCCTGCGGCGGGCCGCCGGGCGGGAGCATGGCGACGGCAGACTGATAGATGCTGCTTTCAATCTCCTGCCGCCTGCGGTTGAGTCGGCAAAGCGTCCCCGCCAGTTCGACCGCGCGCGCAGCGTCGTGCGTCAGGAATAATTCCGTTGCTACGTTGACCTCGCCCATGCGCCCGGCAGCGTTGATACGCGGGGCCAGCGTATAGCCGATGGTCCCCGCCGTGACGGGTCCTTTCTGCACAGAGCATTCCGCCATCAGGGCCGCAATGCCGACGCGGCGCGGGTTTTCCAGCGCCTTTAAGCCTCGTGCGACCATTGTGCGGTTCTCGCCCGTCAGGGGCATAACATCCGCAACCGTGCCGAGGCAGAGGAAATCACAGTATTGATCCAAGAGCGTTTCCTGCTCACCCTCAATGGCGGCGGCAAGCTTGAACGCGACGCCGACGCCCGCCATCTCCGTGACCGGCTGCGGCTGATCTTTGCGGTGCGGATTAACAAGCGCGACGGCCTGCGGCAGTTCGGATTTGCACTCGTGGTGGTCGGTAATGACCAGATCGATGCCAAGTTCCCGGCACAGCGCCGCCTCCTGATTGGCCGTAATACCGCAGTCAACCGTTACAATCAGTTCCACGCCCTGTTTTTTGAGGGTATCGATCGCAATAGGGTTCAGCCCGTAACCCTCTTCGAGCCGGGCGGGGATATAGCTGGTCACATGGCCGCCTCTGCTGCGCAGATATTCCGTCAGCAGACAGGTCGCCGTGATGCCGTCAACGTCATAATCGCCGAAAACGGCGATATGCTCACGACGGGCCAGCGCCTGCTTGACGCGGGCGGCAGCCTTATCCATGTCCAGAAGGTCAAATGGAGAGGAAAGCGGGGTGCTGCAGGATAAAAATTCGCGGGCCGCGCCCGCATCCCGATAGCCGCGGCTGCAAAGCAGCGCAGCGGTGATTGGTGAAAAGCCCGCCGCGCACAACGCCCTCGCGTCGGCAGGCTCATAAGACGAGATTGTCCAGGTTCCGTACTTCAATTCCAATGCACATCCATTATTTTTTCTTTTTCGGTTATTATAGCATTTCAAACCGAATATCACAATACAAAATGTGGATACCAACAGCGCAAAGAGCGGATTTTTCATACGGAACCGGCGGTTCCGGCGCGCAGGCGCGCTGTTTTGCTTTTCTTTGTAGTCCGGATGTGATAAAATAGCGGCAATCAAGAAGCTGGAGGATTCGGCATGCAGGAAAAGAAACGGGGCAGAACGCGCAGCCGCTGGCTGCTTCCGGCGGCGCTGGTGCTGGCTGGAGCGGCATGGTTTGAAAATTTCACGCTCTCGACGAGCACCGTGACCGCAGCCTGCGCGGCGCTGCCGGAGGCGTTTTCCGGGCTGCGCATCGTGCAGATCTCCGATCTGCACGGCAGACGCTTTGACGCGGAAAGCCGGTATCTGCTGGAGTTGGTACGCCTGCAAAGCCCAGATCTCATTGCCCTGACCGGCGATTTGGCCGACGAATTCACAGACTTTTCCATGCTCCCGCCGCTGTTGGAGGGCCTGGCAGCACTTGCGCCGACGTTTTATGTGACAGGCAACCACGAATGGGTGCTCTCGCGCGAAAAGCGCGCAGCGCTCTTTTCCATGCTGGACGCGGCTGGCGTTGTGCGGCTGCAAAACGAATACAAGCTGCTTGAACGGGGACAGTTCTCCATCGTGCTGGCCGGAGCCGATGACCCGAACGGCCCGTTCGACCAGAAGCGTCCGGCGCAGCTTGTGCGCGAAATCCGGCAGGCTCGGGGCAAGGACGCGTATATCCTCATGCTCTCACACCGCAACGACGAACTGGATCTGTGGGCAAATATGGGCGTGCAGACCGTCCTGTGCGGCCACGGCCACGGCGGGATCGTGCGCCTGCCGTTCGTAGGCGCCGTCTTCGGAACGCATCTCGATCTGTTCCCGGACTATACAGCAGGCTTATATCAAAAGGGCCAAACCAGCATGATCGTCAGCCGCGGTCTCGGCGGCAGCCGGAAGCTGCCGCTGCGCATCGGAAACCGCCCGGAGATCGTAACCGTGATTTTAAAAACAGATTCCGGAGAGATTTAAACTTTTTATAAACAATCGGCCTATGCGCTTGTATTTCCTCCGCAGGTTTTTATAATAGACTCCATCAAACGATTTGCAGATGGAGTGACAGACTATGTTTCGGAAAATCGGGGACGGACTACGGAAGTTTATGGCGGGGCGCTATGGCTCTGACCGGCTGAACCAGTGTTTGCTGGGCGCAGCGTTTGTGCTGATTCTCATCAGCGCCATCGGCGGCCGGCGGGTGCAGTGGATGTCCGTGCTGAGTTTTTTGGCCTATATCCCGCTCATCTGGTCAATCTTCCGCATGTATTCGCGCAACATCGAAGCGCGCCGGCGTGAGAACGCGGCGTTCCTGCGTTTTTTCAGCCGTCTGACGGATAAGCAGTACCGCTATTTCCGCTGCCCCGGCTGCCGGCAGGTCGTCCGCGTTCCGCGCGGCAAGGGCAAAATCAACATTCGCTGCCCGAAATGCAGCCGCCAGTTCATCAAAAAGACCTGAGTGCGAAATTTATCTTGCTTTTCCCAGAACCGCCTGTTATAATATGCCCGCACGGAGCGGTATCGAAGTGGTTATAACGGCCCTGACTCGAAATCAGGTGTACCGGCAACGGTACCGTGGGTTCGAATCCCACCCGCTCCGCCACTCAGAAATGACCTTTGTATGTCAGATGACCGCTTAGGGCGCGTCCATCTCGACAGCAAAGGTCTTTCTTCGTTCAAACCCGCAATCGCTGACGCCGGATTGCAGGGGATTGCAGGTTTGTTTTTTCTTAAAATTGCCCCTTACAGCACGAATCCTCGCCTTGCGGTGAGGATCGATGCCAGACGGGGCGTTTCTTCGTTTCAAAATCGCAACCGTTCGTGCGGATTGCGATTTTGTTTTTGGGCGGAATATTATAAATAATTCAAATAATTCAAATCGAAAAATGGAATGGATATTGCATGGAAAATTCTCTGCTCAAGTATCCCCTATCAAATTGAGATACGCTCCCTGCAAACCCCGTATTACCGCCCGATTGGGCTGGCAATGAAACGCATGAAAGCCCTGCCTCCCGCGGTGCAGAAATTTATAGAATACCTACCGTTTCGGGAAAAGAAGTAAAAAACCCGGCGCCTGCTTTTTGCGGCAGGCGCCGGGTTTTACTGATTGGGATTCAGACTTTTAAGTGGCTATTAGTACATGCCGCCCATGCCGCCGCCCTGGGCTGCGGCTGCCATGGCAGCGTCGGCCTTGGGGTCAGGCTTGTCGGCGACCAGAGATTCGGTCGTCAGGACGCAGGAGGCGATGGACGCGGCGTTTTCCAGAGCGGTACGCGTGACCTTGGTCGGGTCAACAATGCCGGACGGGATCATGTCGCAGTACGTCTCGGTGTAGGCGTTGTAGCCATAGCCAACCTTGCGGCTGGAACGGATCTTGTCGTAGACGATGGAGCCGTCAACGCCGGCGTTCTCGGCGATCTGGCGGATCGGAGCCTGCAGCGCTCTTGCGATGATCTGCGCGCCGGTCTTCTCGTCGCCAGACAGCTTGGCGACCAGCTTTTCAACAGCCGGGATTGCGTTGACATAGGCAGTGCCGCCGCCGGCCACGATGCCCTCTTCGACAGCTGCGCGGGTTGCGTTCAGTGCGTCCTCCACACGGAGTTTCTGCTCCTTCATGGCAACCTCGGTCTGTGCGCCGACCTTGATAACGGCTACGCCGCCGGACAGCTTAGCAAGACGCTCCTGCAGCTTCTCCTTGTCGTAATCAGACGTGGTGACGGAGATGGTGTTCTTGATCTCCGCGATACGGGCCTTGATCTCATTGGCATCGCCTGCGCCATCAACGATGACGGTGTTGTCCTTCGTGACCTTGATCTGACGAGCCGTGCCGAGATCGGTGATCTGCGTATCAGGCAGGTTCATGTTGAGTTCGGAGGAGATATAAGTGCCGCCCGTCAGGATGGCGATATCCTTGAGCATTTCCTTGCGGCGGTCGCCGAAGCCGGGAGCCTTGACGCACACGCAGGTGAAGTTGCCGCGCAGACGGTTGACGAGCAGGGTGGCCAGTGCGTCGCCCTCGACGTCCTCTGCGATGATCACAAGCTTCTTGCCGGTCTTGACGATCTGCTCGAGCAAGGGCAGAATCTCCTGGATGGAGGAGATCTTCTTGTCAGTGATCAGGATATACGGATCATCGATGACGGCTTCCATCTTGTCGGTGTCGGTGACCATGTAGGGGGAGATATAGCCGCGGTCGAACTGCATACCTTCGACGACCTCAAGGCCCGTCTCGGCAGTCTTGGATTCCTCGATGGTGATCACGCCGGACGCGCCGACCTTATCCATGGCCTCGGCGATCAGCTTGCCGACGGACTCGTCGCCGGAGGAGACAGCGCCGACTCTTGCGATATCGTCGGAGCCCTTGATCGTCTCGGAGTTTGCCTTGATGGTGTCGATGGCAGTCTCAACAGCCTTTTCCATGCCCTTGCGCATGACCATCGGGTTCGCGCCTGCGGAGACGTTCTTCAGGCCCTCGTGGACGATGGCCTGCGCCAGCAGGGTCGCGGTGGTGGTGCCGTCGCCTGCGATATCGTTCGTCTTGGTTGCGACCTCGCGGACAAGCTGCGCGCCCATGTTCTCGAATGCGTCCTCAAGTTCTACATCCTTTGCAATCGTCACGCCGTCATTGGTGATCAGCGGAGAACCGAACTTCTTGCCGAGCACGACGTTGCGGCCCTTCGGGCCAAGGGTAACTTTTACAGTATTGGCGAGCTGGTCAATGCCGGACAGCAGGGCCTTGCGGGCCTCTTCGCCATAAACAATCTGCTTTGCCATAAGAATTGCTTCCTTTCAATCAAACACGAATTATTCTACAACTGCCAGAATGTCGGCCATCTTGACGATGACGTAATCTTCGCCGTCAAGCTTTAGTTCCTGGCCTGCGTACTTGCCAGTCACAACCTTGTCGCCGGGTTTGACCGTAACCTTGACGTCGTCGGTGCCCGGGCCTGCCGCGATGACTTCCGCGATCACGGATTTTTCTTTATTGGCGGTGGAGAGGATGATGCCGGACGCGGTCTTTTCCTCAGCTTCCATGTGCTTGAGCAGAACATTGTCTGCCAACGGGGTCAGCTTCATAACAATTACCTCCAGTATCCAGTCGCTGTTTCATACAGCGCGTTTTACAAGATTTTTTAGCACTCAGTCTCTCTGACTGCTAACATCTATATCATAATCAGATGCGCCAAAAAGTCAAGGGGTAATTTCGGCAAATTTATGACCAGACTGTGAATTTTTCGTGTGATAGGTCAGCCCCTTCGGGTAGAAAAAGCGGATGGCCTGCGGAATGAGTTCGATTTTTGCGTCCGTTGTGTAGGCAGCCTCGCCATCGATATTGACAACAGATTCTTTTACACATTCAATGCGCAGAGAGCGGCAGCGGGCGTGATAGATCAGCGACGGATAATCGGCGTAGCGGCCCTTCTGGTAGTGACCGACGACGGTTGCAACCTGCAGCAGATTGACCTTTTCAACCACAAGCACATCCAGCAGCCCATCGTCCGGCTCGGCCTCCGGCACGGGGTTGAAACCGCCGCCGTACCACCGGCCATTGCAGACGCAGATCATGGTCTTCCGGCCCGAGAACACCTTGCCGGAATCGAGCGTAACCGTGTAATCCGCCGTCAGGCCGTGCAGCATATTGGAGAAAATGGACAGGATGTACGCGCCCTTCCCGCTCACGAGCGGCAGGCGCTTGAAGCGGGCGATATCCGTGCCGACCCGCGCGTCAAACCCGATGGAAAGAACGTTCAGCGCATAAGAATCGTTGCAGCGGATGAGATCAAAGCGCGCCTCCTCCGCGTCCAGCAGACGCTCGATGGAAGTAAAGGCTGCCGGGTCGTCAAAAATCTTGATTGAGTCGTTGCCGGAACCGCCGGGAAAGTGCGTCACGGCAGCGTTGCCATAGCCCACGACACCGTTTACAACTTCGTTGAGCGTTCCGTCGCCGCCGCAGGCGTACAGGCGCACCTCCTCGCCGGACTGCGCCGCCTGCCGCGCCAGCGTCCGGCACTCACCGGGTGCACCAGAAACGAGCAATTCATAGCTTAACCCGCGCGGCGCAAAGGCGGCCTCGATCATTTTTCGGTATTCTGCCGTCCGGTCAGACTTCCCAGCCGCGGGATTGACGATAAAAATATGCTTCATAGCGGAACTTTCTCCTGTTCTGTTCGTCTTATGGGTACAGGCGGTAATCAATAGTATATGTACACGTTGCACTGCAAGCGCCCGTTGTAGAGTTTGCGCTTTTTAACGGCCTGTTTGCCGTAGTAATGCTCGAACTCCGGTTCGGAGGAGATGATGTATTTTTTCCAGCCGTCCGCGTATTTGAGATGCCGGCCGAACGCACTGTAGAGCCGCTGGGCGCTGCGCTGCTCAAGCATGCGCTCGCCGTAGGGCGGATTGCAGACGATGAGGCCCTTATCTGCGGGCAGACTCATCTTCGTCGCGTCCGCCTCGCGGAACTCGATCAGCTTGCCGACGCCCGCCTTGCGTGCGTTCTGCTGCGCGATCTCCAGCGAAGCCGCGTCAATGTCGGAGCCGAGGATGTGATACTCCCCCCGGTACTCGCGGTCGAGCGCTTCCGTTCTGGCCTGCTGCCAGACCGTTTCCGGGACGCAGGACCACTTCTGCGCCATGAACGACCGGTTCAGGCCCGGCGCGCGGTTCAGCGCGATCATCGCCGCCTCGATGCAGATGGTTCCCGAGCCGCAGAACGGGTCCCAGAAGAAGTCCCGCCCGCGATAGCGCGCGAGATTGACGATGGCGGCCGCCATCGTCTCGTGCAGCGGCGCAAGATTGGCCTCGCGGCGGTAGCCGCGCTTGTGCAGGCTCACGCCGGACGTGTCCAGAAACAGCTCCACATGATCCTTCATGATGGAAAAGCGCAGCTGGTACGTCTCGCCCGTCTCCGGCAGCCAGCCGAGGCCGTATTTCTCGCCCAGCCGCGTGACGGCGGCCTTTTTCACAATGGCCTGACAGTCCGGAACGGAGTGCAGCTGGCTGTTCAGGCTGTAGCCCTTGACAGGGAACGCACCGTTCTTCGGAATGAAGCGCTCGAGCGGCACAGCCTTGACACCCTGAAACAGGTCTTCAAAGCTGTGCGCGTCAAACTCGGCCAGCAAAATCATCACGCGCTCACCCATGCGGCAGCAGAGGTTAGCCTTTGCCATAGCGGCGAAATCGCCTTCAAAAAAAACGCGCCGGTCCTCGACCCGGACGTTCTGCAGATCCAGCCGCCGCAGTTCGTCACCGACCAGACCCTCCAGCCCAAACAGGCACGGCACGCAGAAAGTCATCGTATCCATAGTTTTCTCTCCAAGCATTCTATAGTCTCTCTAAGTATACGGAATCCCGGCGCAAATAGCAAACCCTATCTGTTACGATTTTGTAAAATGTGAGGAAAAACTTTATATTTATTTAAAGTGACAAGCGTTCGGAAATACGGTATACTGGAAGCAGCACAGAAATTCAAAAAAGAGGAGGAGGTTCCCATGTCTCAGGCAGTGATCGGATGGCTGATCGCCATCGTCGTCTTCATCGCGGCAGAGGCCGCGACGGTCGCGCTGGTGTCCGTCTGGTTCATCGGCGGCGCGGTGTGCGCATTGGTTGCGGCAATTCTCGGCGCGGGACTCGGCGTACAGCTGGCGGTATTTCTCGTCGTTTCGGCGGCGCTGCTGGCGTTCGCGTGCCCGGCAGCTCGAAAAAAGTGGGCAAAGAAGCCGGAGCGCATGAACACAGACCGCCTTGTCGGCGAAACGGCCATGGTCACGGAGCCCATCGACGCCTGCGCCGATACCGGAGCCGTAAAGATCAACGGCGTTCTCTGGACAGCGAAATGCACAACAGGCGAACGCGTGGAAGCAGGACGCCATGTGACCATCGAGCGCGTCGAGAGCGCGAAGCTCTACGTCAAACCCGCAGAATGTCCCTGCACAAAAGCATAACCATCATAAACAACCGAAAGAACTGAAAAAACCGAAGGAGGAACAAATTTTATGGAATGGATCCCCATTGTTGTGATCGCCGTTCTGGCGCTCATCGTCGTCATCAGCAACATTCACATCGTCCAGCAGTCCCGCGCCTACGTTATCGAGCGCCTCGGCGCGTTCAGCAAGGTCTGGCAGGTCGGCATGCACGTCAAGGTCCCGTTCATTGAGCGCGTGGCCAAAAAGGTCAGCCTGAAAGAGCAGGTGCTCGACTATCCGCCGCAGCCCGTCATCACCAAGGATAACGTCACCATGCAGATCGACACCGTCGTCTATTATCAGATCACAGACCCGAGGCTCTACACCTACGGCGTCGAACGGCCCATGATGGCCATGGAGACGCTCACGGCCACGACGCTCCGCAATATCATCGGCGATCTCGAGCTTGACCAGACGCTCACGTCCCGCGACGTCATCAACACCAAGATGCGCGCCATTCTCGACGAGGCCACCGACCCCTGGGGCATCAAGGTCAACCGCGTGGAGCTGAAGAACATCCTGCCGCCCCGGGAGATCCAGAACGCCATGGAGAAGCAGATGAAGGCCGAGCGCGAGCGCCGGGAGTCCATCCTGCAGGCCGAGGGCGAAAAGGCCAGCAAGGTGCTTATCACCGCGGGCGAGAAGCAGTCGGTGCTGC
>ERZ1026933.662-NODE-662-length-12293-cov-7.155499_pt1 | contig 12293 bp, 7 predicted proteins | sample MGYA00519252_ERZ1026933 | MGnify/ENA primary metagenome ERZ1026933 (study PRJEB26926, sample SAMN06164828) | human gut metagenome | biome: ENVO:00009003; feature: ENVO:2100002; material: ENVO:00002003 | host: Homo sapiens | place: USA | collected 2012 ... | reverse complement strand
AGTACCGGGTGGCTTTTCGGGCTTCCCGGTTCCGTGTGACACGGTTCCACACCTGATCCTGAACGATCAGCATTCCGATTTTCTTTAGCTGCTTGCCCAGCTCCTTAATGTCGTAGCAAACCACCCGGTTGCTGACATCCACATCCGTGCGGTGATTGAACACATTCAGGGAGCCGTCTACGTAGATTTCCAGCGCCGTGGCCACAAACTGGGCTTCCTTTTCCTCCTGTTTCCGCAGACAGTTGTACAGGTCGCCGAGAATGGGCATATTCTCCGGCCTGGGGTCGCTGAGATACTTCTGATAGATCATCCGCACACAGCGGTCAATGACGGTTTTCTCCACAGGCTTCAATCCCTCCTTGCCGCCCACGATCAGCTCACACAGGGACAGGATAAAATCGGATTTCAGGGAGAGGGGATTGTCCTCATCGCTGTAATTCAGGTTGATGTCCATGGGATTGATATGGTGGTGGGAGGTCGGGGAGATTTTAATGACCTGCCCGTCCAATCGGTGTACCAGCGGATAGTATTCTCCCTCCGGGTCACAGATCATAATATCGTCATTTGTCGCCAGAAACACGTTGACGATTTCCCGTTTGGCGGCAAAGGATTTGCCGGAACCGGGGGTGCCGAGAATCAGACCGTTGGGGTTTTTCAGCCACTTCCGGTCCACCATGATGATGTTGTTGCTCAGGGCATTGATGCCGCAGTACAGAGCCTCCGGACTGTTCTGAAAAAGCTCCTGCGTTGTAAAGGGTACAAAAATGGCAACGCCGGAGGAAGTAAGCCCCCGCTGAATCTCGATTTGGTTCAGCCCCAAAGGCAGACTGCTGACCATGCCTTCTTCCTGCTGAAAGTCCAGCTGCACCAGCTGGCAGTTGTACTTCTGGGCAATGGAATTGGTCTGAAAAAAGTTGTTGTCCAGCTGCCGTTTGGTGTCGGCGGTGTTGAGGATCAGGAAGGTAATCAGGAACATCCGCTGATTCCGGCTTTGCAGATCAGACAGCAGCTTCTTGGCTTCTTCGCCGTAAGTTGCCAGATCCGAGGGAAGTATGTCCATGTCGTATCCGGCACGGACGGCTTTCTTCTGTTCCTCAATTTTTGTTTTGTCCAGATCCGTGATCGTGCGCTTGATGGTCTTAATGGCAGCAACTTGATCCACTGACTGAACGTGGATGTTCACAATGACATTGCTTTCAATATCCAGAAAATCCTTCAGCACACGGTCACTGAGTTCCGGGGCGAGAATCTGCAAAAAGCTGACCGTAGCGAATTTTTTGCCCATGCGAAAATCTCTGGCTCTGCCGAAATAGAAGGAGCTGGGGGCAATATAGTCCTTGGTGGACAGGCCGGAACGGGGCAAATCCTCCCAACGGAACAAAAACGGCTCCGGGGTGTCCATGCGCAGAATGTCATGGCAAACCTTGAGCCGTTCCTGGCCGTTCAGCACCTGGGCGCTGACGCCGAGCTTTTTGAAGTTGTTGAGAATGTCCGTCTCGATCCGTTCCAGCCGGGGCTTGGCAGAGCGCACACTGTCCGCGTCAATCCCAAAAGTCAGATACTTGGTCTTGACAATGCCGTTGTTGCCCTTTTCCTGCTGGTTCCGGATCACCTCAGACAGCTCCCGCTGGATACTTTCAAACTGGTCTGTGCGCACCGGGATCGTCCGCAAGGCAGCGCCCCGCAGGCCGGTCAGGTTGATAAAGGACAGCTGGAAGGAAACAGAGCTGTCGAAGTAGTTGAGAAAATCGCACCAGCCGTCAAAGATGGCCTGCTTGTCCTCGTTGTCAGAGAGCTGGTAGTTGATGTCCCGGAATTGGATGGTTTTTGTGTAGTGATTCCGTGTCACCTGACAAATGCCATCCTGCCGCATGAGCAGATACGGAATGCTGTCCTGAGAAGACTTCTCCTTTTTATCTGTGCGCTTTGCCTTTGAGATAGCGGCCTGCACCGCTTTTTCCTGTTCTCGCTTTTTGCGATGGATGAACAATCCGGTATACCTCCTTGTCTAATTTGTCCTGCCGTTCCAGAACGGCATAGAAATTATTGGTTCGGTAGGGCCGCTCCTTTGGCCGCAGGAACAGCACCCGAACCATATTGCGGATGATGACTTCCAGATGCTGTCCGTTCTTTTCGTACAGTGCCAGCAGAAATGCAGGGAGCATGGTGAGGATCATAAGCAGGGCAGCGGTGGAGTTTCCCAGAGGCTCTTTGGTGAGAAAGAATAGGGGAACACCTACAAGCAGTCCGGCACTGAAGCACACCAGCTGCCGTTTTGTCAGGTTGAACAGCACCTTGGACTTAATTTTTGTCAGGTCTTTGGGAATGGTTACATAGGGCATGGACACACCTCCTTAATGGGCATTGAATACGGAACGGGCAAGGCTGCTGGTTTTGAACAGGCAGAAGCAGAGCAGCACGGTATAGCCCATGCAGGTCCAGATGGCGGCACCAATGTCGCCGGATACGGAAATGTTCTGTACCAGCACTGAGTAGATCGCCACGCAGACCACAATGAGAAACGCCTGGAAGCCCAGAGAAAGGAGGGTTCGCAGATAGTTCTGCCCCATCTGTCCCCATTCCCGGTTGACCATAGTCGCCATGGGGATAGGCGCGACAGATGTGACGAGGAACACTTCGATCATTCTGCCGTAGGTAATGATGAAGATGCAGATGGTGATAGCCCAGGTACACAGCCCCACGAACAGAGACTGAAACCAAAGTCCAAAGAGCGGCCCCAAATCCATCTCTGACAGCCTGCTTTCCAGCCCGCCGACCACGGAAGATATATCGATGCTGGTCTGCCCGACGATCACCCCGGCAGCGCTGCTGACAACGCTTTGGGACGCCTCAAAAATGCCCATAACAATATCCCAGGTGTGGGTGACGATGACCACAGCACAGGCGGATTTGAATACCCATTTGAAGAACATCCAGGTATCCACATCGTTCAGGTTGTTGCGGTCTGTGACCAGCTGGATCAGCTCCAGGGTCATAACGATAGCCAGGATCGCCCCGGCGATAGGAAGGATCACGGTATTGGAGAGATTCTGGATCATGGTAAAAATCCCACTGTTCCAGCTCTGGGGTGTCATGCCCACCTGGCCGACGATGTTGCCCACCTGTTCATTGGTGGAATCGAACATACCGGAGAGGTTACTGACAATGCCGCTGATGAGGATTTCTTTCAGCCAATCCGTAATGCTTTCCCAGATAAAATCCATAGAGTACCCTCCAATCGATTAAGATGTGGGAAATGTGGTCAGTTCGGAGCGCTCACAGTAGACCACATATCGCTGCCGCCCCCCGGAGGCGTAGGGGTGACAGGTTAGCAGCGTCAGAAGCTCCCGCCCGGGCTGAATCAGAATTTCCTCCACATCGCTGGGGTCGATGATCCGAATTTCACAGACCCGATAGTTCAGCGTTTCCCAGAGATTGGTCACAGATACCCGGTCCCCAACATGAAGCTTGTCCAGATAACGAAAATAGCTGGCCCCGCTGTAGCCCCGGTGGCCCGCAATGACGCAGTTGGTATCCATGCCGCCAATGGGCAGGCTGGTCTGGCTCAGATGGGCGGCCCCGTCTGCCATATGCTGCTCCGTGGCTCCCAGGTAGATGGGCATTTCCAGATCAATAGCAGGAATGCTCAGCACCCCGAAGATTTCATCCGGGAGGCCGTAGTCTGCAAGACGGAAGCTGGCTTTCTGGTAGTCATAGGCACAGGACAATCCGGACTGCCCCTGGGCGGCAATGCTTTGGTTGTACCGCACCATATCTTCCCAAAGCTCCGGGTAGGGTTTGACTTTCTCCGGCTCTATGGAATCGATAATGACAGTGGTAGTGGGCAGCTCCGGTGTCTCCCGGTCAAGGAAGTCCTTTGCGGTGCTGGCAATAGAGCTGTCCACGGCGGCACCCCAGATATAGGGGTACAGAATGGAGGCTAACCCAGCGAGGAACACCAGCAGCATAACCGTAATGAGCAGCCCCCGCAGTTTACCGTTTCGCATAGCGGCCTCCGTTGCGGTGCCGGGGGTGCTTCTTCCAAATTCGTGTGGCAGCAAGCATAAGCAGCCCGGCAATTCCAGCGGCACCACCCCCGACCAACAACCCTTGCAGATACTTGGCTTCCCATGTGGATGCAGCCGGTTCCACACTGGCAGTTTCTTCTTCCATTACCGCCGCTTCCTCGTAAGGAATCCGGGAGCCGCGTACCAGGAGCCGGTGGGTGTTGACCCCATAGGGAGTGCAGGTGACGAGGGTACACAGGTCCTCACCGGGGACGATACCTAAGAGGTCTGTTTCATAGGGCAGAACGGTGTTGATTTCCGTTACCTGATATGCCATCGTTTCACCCAGAACATTCAGATAGAAAACATCCCCCGGAACCAGCTGTTCCAGGTCGGTAAACATCTTTTGACTTGCCATGCCGCTGTGGCCGGAGAGAATGGTGTGGGTGTTTTTGCCGCCTACCGGTAGGGAGCTGCCAAGCAGATGCCCCACGCCACGATCCAGCACCTCCGCGTCCGTGCCGTGGTAGATAGGCAAATTTACCTGGATTTTGGGAATTATGACATAGCCTATTATCCCGTTCCCGGCGATGTCCAGCTGATTGTCGTAATTCTCGGCGGCGGACAGCAGTGCTTCCTCGCCGTAAGCATCCGCTGTGCCGGGAGTAATGGCTAAATTGTAGGCGGTAGCCCGCTGCCTCGCTTCCTGCAAAACGGATTCATCTGTCTGCTGGATTAGCACCTGATACGCCGTCTGAATTTCAGAGGCGTATTTCTGGTTGACATAATTTGAAATAAGTGGGTACAGTGTCAGCCCCAGAGCTGTGAGAAACAGCACTGCGGCACAGACCGTTATAATTTTCTTTTTCAATACATCCTCCATCTTTTATTTTTGCGTGTCTTTCTCGCTGAAATCCGATGATTGGCGGCACTTTATTCCGACACTTGGCGGAATAATACCCTGAGATTTCTGTCATTGGGGATAAAACAAGGCAGCAGGACGAAACAGCCTGCTGCCTTATATCATCAGATTGTGTTATTTTTTACAGTGTTCTCAGTAAGAACGCCATATACAGTGGAAGCGTCAGAACTTGCCCCATACGCCCAACATTGTAATCTCCCAGCTTGATTGCGCTGCTTACATGGTACTTCTCCGGATGGTTCAGAATCGTCTTTGTACTCTTGATATTACCGGTTGCCGCCTTTACCTCTACAAGTGTACACTCGCCTTTATAGCGAATCACAAAGTCCACTTCCAGGCCGGAATCCTTGTGGAAATAGTAGAGCTTCCGTCCCATTTTGGAGAAAATATCCGCAATCAGATTTTCAAAGATAGCGCCCTTGTAGCCGTAGAGATTGCCTTGAAGAATGTCGTATTGGGTGCCGTCCTCCAGCATACTGACAAATAGTCCCATATCCCGCATATACACCTTGAATGTGTCCTCCTCGGCATTGCCATCCAGAGGAAGTTCGGTGATGGAAAGGTTATAGCATCGGGCAATGATCCCCGCGTCCTCGATCCATTGCAGGCTTCCGGCATATTTGGCGGCTGTGGAGCCTTTTCGGACAACGGAATACTGAAATTTCTTGTTCTCCTTGGCGAGCTGTCGGGGAATGGATTGAAAGCATTCCTTGATGCGGGACTTATCCTGCTTTTCTGCGTACTTCACCATGTCATCCTCATAGGAGCGCACAATGTCACGCTGGATACGGAGGACCTCATCCATCTGCTTGCTGTCCACAAATGTCTGCACCGCATCGGGCATCCCGCCAACGACGGCGTATTGCAACAGGAGCTGCTTCATCCGGCTGTGGAGCGCTTCCGGCACCGGCGTTTCAGCGTCCAGTGCCTTTTGCAGCATTGCAACTACCGGCTCCGAAATGCCATTGGCCCACAGGAATTCCTCAAAATCCAAAGGGTACATATCGATCACAGTTTCCGAACCCACGGGGACCGACTTTGGCTCCTTGCCGTAGCCTTTTACCCCCAGCAGGGAGCCGGTGCCGATCACATCGTACCGACCGTCGATTCGAAAGAATTTCAGCGCGGTCCTTGCCTCGGGACAATCCTGAATTTCATCCAGAACCAAAACCGTTTCTCCTGCCTTAAAAACAGCATCCTTGCCCAGCAGTGCGGAAAGCAGCATCACAATGTTATCAATTTCCAATGAACCCGCAAAAACGGAAGCGTAATCCGGATTTTCAAAGAAATTCAGATAGACAACGTGCTTGTAGTTCTTTTTTGCGAAATCCAGCACAGAAAATGTTTTGCCACACTGTCTGCATCCCTTAACGATCAGCGGCTTGTGGCCGGAAGTGTTCTTCCATTCCGTCAGCTGCCGTTCTATTTTGCGCTTCAGCATTGTGTATTCCTCCAATCAGCTGCCAGTCTATACACAGCATAGCACAAGGGAGAAACTTTTTCAAGCGACTTTTTACGACATGGTACACCTTTTCTATTTTAGGGATGCAGAGGCAAGGCTCGCATGTTACGCAGACTTCTTACTGGACACCGCGTACAGCACAGCCGCCGCGCCGACCATAAGTAGAATGCCCACGATGGTAAACATCATAGTGCCGTTGTCGCCGGTCTTGGGCAGGTCAAAGCCACGGGTGTTGACCACGGTCAGAGGCGCTTCGGCGTTGGTGCTGCCGTTGTCCTCCGCCATGTTGACCTTCTTGCCGCTGACGGTGGCAGAGGCGGTCAGGAGCTTGTGTTCCAGATGCTTCTGGGGGATGTTCCTCAGATTGGCATCACTCTGAATGATCTGGGCGTACCGGGGATCGTTCTGAATCAGCCCCAGAGCATCGGAGGCGTAGATGGTGCAGCTCTCGGAGCTTTCCTTCTGGGAGATCACCACCTCAATATCCTGCTTCAGCAGTACATAGCCGCTGTCCGTGCGAACTTCGGTCATGGAATAGGTGTCATCCTCCAGACCCTTAATCAGGATTCTGCTCTTGGTATCGCCGGTTTTCACAGGGATAAAGTGCGTGGCATCTTCCTTGTTGGCAGTGTGGCCGGTCACATAGTACACGCCTTCGTCCTGATTAAGATTCGCCTTTACAAAGTAATTATCGGTTTTGTTCTGTACCAGGAATTCCACCTTGGAGAAATCGCCCTTGCCGTCAGAAAACAGCTTGGTAAGGTCAATGCCGTAGGTATAAACATGGGCATCGTCCACCAGGGTATCGTAGAAAGTCTCGCTGGTACGCTTCCAGGTCAGCACCACCTTGTTGTCGTTGCCCTTGTCGCCCACCACCAGGGAATTATCGCTATCTACTTTGGCAGTGTAGGTCAGGCGCATGGTGCAGTCGGAATAGCCAGAGTTGACCATACTTGCATCGGCATAGACGGCCTTGGACTTGTTAATTTCAGCCAGACCTTTAGCGGTCATTTCCACGGTCATGGCAGTCTTGCCGTCCGCATCGTTGTAGGAAACGGTAAAGTAACCGTCCGCCTCTTTCCAGGTGGTCACGGCGTTCTTACAGGCAGTATCGGAGAAGATTTCTAAGGTCACATCCCCCTTGGTGTAGGTCAGGCCAGCGGACAGGGTATCAATAAAGGTGTAGCAGGACAGGTTGGTTGCCTCGGAGGTAATGCTGGGCAGGGTGGAAATGATCTGGTAGTCGATGGTGTCACCAGCGGATGCGGTGCCGGTGTGGGCATAGGCATCGGTCTTGCCGGTGTCGTTCTTATTCTCCCGCAGTGCCTTTTCCAGAGAGGGAATGCCGGTCAGATTCTTGGGGTACAGGGTAATGTCGTAAATCCAGCGGGTGCCGCCATCGTTGGCATTGGTGCCGTTGACGGAGGTCATGGGGACGGATACCAGGAAGGGATCGGTAGTGGACACGACCATTTCGGGGACTTTGGTTTCCGCGACCAGATACAGACCCAGAGACAGATTTTCGGCATTGGTCTTGCCGTAGGAATCCGTCAGGGGCATGGCCGTACCATTGGCAGCGGCGTAGCGCTCCATGGCATTCTTGACGGTAGTGGCGTTGGCAGTCAGGCCGGAGGACAGGGCGGAGATCAGCACATCAGACTGATAAAAATACTTGGATGCATCCAGAGCGTCCGCTTTTTCGTACCGATTCTTTCCGTCCGCCAGACCCAGGGCTTTCAGGAAGTCCGCACCCTTGGTCTTGTCCACAGCGTACAGCACTTCCACATGACCGTCGGTAGTTTCGGTTTCGCCGTACTGGAAAATATCAGCTACCTTTGCATAAGTAAACTCGATACCCTTAATGGCATATCCGTAGCCGGTTTCACCGTTGCCCAAAGTGGAGGAAGCATTACCACCTAGGACGTTGTTTACCCCAGCTTCGTCATAAACACCGGTGGACACATAGCTGGAATCCCAAATGCCGTCCTTCTCGGCGTTGGTAAGGTCATACTTATAGATGGTCAGGGAGCCGGTCTTGGATTCGCCGATGGTCGGCATATTGGTCAGCTCCGCAGCGGAGGCAGCCACCGGGAAAGACAGGAGCAGGGTCAGAGCCAGAATCAGGGAAAGAACCTTTGTAATAGTTTTCATAAAATAAAACATTTCCTTTCGTTGATGTGATTTTTAGATTTTGGTTTTAATTTTTGAGCAAAAAAATCCAGGGCTGATCCCTGGCATGATAACAATATTTCAAATTATGGTCTCCGTTTTCTGGCAAGCAACAGCCCCAGGCAGCCCAAAGCCGTGAGTAAACTCAGCACCTTCAGAACCGTGCCGGAGGCAGAACCGGTTTCCGGCATGGTGAATATTCTGGCGTTGACCACTGTAAGCTCCACTGTCAGACCATCCGCAGGCAATTCCCCGGAGAAAGCTATGTCGGGCAGCAGCTTGTAGCCATTCGGAGCGTTCGCTTCTGTCAGGCGGTATTGCAGGCCGGGATGAAGATTCGTCCATTCCAGAATCCCGTCTTCGCCGCTGGTGAGCATCCCATCTACGAGATCGGCATTGGCGCAGCCGCCCTTGATCGCGGTTTCGGAGAACGTCACCGGCCACCACAGAGCGCCGTCCTCGCTCCATTCCAGCAGGAACGTGGCACCTGATAAGGGATTCCTTTGGGTATCCACCTTATGAACGGTAATTCTGCCTGTGCGGATGCCGTTGATGAACGTCACCTCAGTGATCTGCCCCTGAACAACCGAAACCTTCTGGGGATTTTCGCTTTTACAGACATACAGGGAATCCTCCGGGAGAATTTCTTCCACGGTGTATTCACCGGGAAGCAGCGTTTCCAGAATGGTGCCATCCTCGGAGGTAACAAACGGGGATCCTTCCACTTCCGCCCCGGCTGCGTCCGTTACCCGGAACTGCCAGCCCGCGGCAGCCGTGCCATCCTCCATTGTTTTGAGGATTTTCAGCTTGCCATACTGGACGTTGGTGAAGGTGATCTCCGTATCCTGATGGGGCAGAATCTCGACTTTCTGAACAGATTCATCCACCATCCAGTATTCATCCTCAAAGCGGCCATACTCGTCCCCGGTTTCTTTGGCGTAGTAAATGCCGGGGTCAAGGTAATAGCCGCCCCGGCCTTCCTCGTTGGTGGTTATGGTTCCCACCTCTTGTGTACACGCCGGGTCAGAATAGATGGTGATTTTCCAGCCTTCTACATTTTCGCCGGTATTGGTTTTCTTGTAGAACCATCCGATACCCTGTTCCTTGTTCAGCCATGTGTCTACGGCATCCTTGCCGCCCGTGACAAGCACCGTGTGGAAGCCCAGCTCTCCGATCCAGTAGACATCCTCTGTGGGTAATTCCATCACCGTGTAGCGTCCTAGGGGAAGATTCCCGGTAATGGCATAGCCGTTTTCATCTGTGGTAAATTCGCCAACGGTTTTTCCGCTGGAATCCCTGACCTGAAATGTCCAGCCGCCCAGATGGTTGCCGGTATTGGTGGTTTTCACAATCTGGATACGGCCATACTGTGTGTTCGTGAAGGTGACGCTGGCAGTCTGATTCACCTGAATCGTCACGGCCTTTACCTCTGTGTCGAACTCCCAATAAGGATCGTCTGTAGGGATTTCTCTGGCATACAGTATTCCGGGCTGCAAACCCGTAACGGTTATGGTGCCATCTGCCCCAGTCACAAACGGAGAATCTTGTATGGGATTTGTGCAGTCGGCGTCATAATACAGGCCGATTTTCCAGCCACCCAGATTCTCGCCTGTGTTGGTTTCCTTCACGAGCATAACACTTCCGGTATTGCACTTGTTGTGAAAACTCACCGAGGCTGTCTGCCCGGAGGAAATCGTGACCTTCTGGGGATTGGTACTGGTGCAGCTGTACAGAGCGTCCAGACTGGAATCTGTGTTCCCCAATTCCTTGACGTAGTATGTGCCTGCGGTCAGCCCCGCTATGGACAGCTTGCCGCTGGAATTGGTGGTATACGGCCCGGATACCAGATTGGTGCAGGCGGCATCGCTGTAAATCCCGAACTTCCAGCCAGACAGGTTTTGACCGTCCTCCGTGGTTTTTGTCAGGCTGATATTCCCCAGAGACGGTGCCTTTATCTTGAAATAGGCATTCAATCCACTGCTTCCTGCATTGTACAAAGAAATGGTCGTTTGGTAACTGGAACCGGACATGTACCAAATATTGTAACTGGAGCTGGCTGCCGAGGGCAGATACCGGGTTGCGGTGAACACCGTGGATTCAGAAATATCTCCAGTTCTTGTAATATTCAGGGTGTTGCCGCTCTTGGAAAAGCTGGCTCCGTTTCCGTTGGAAAAGCTGAAATTGGGCAGAACCCCGTTGGAATCATAGGCGCTGCCGGTATCCCCGGAAAGCTGAATTGTGGGCGCATTGCTGCTGGAACTGCCGCAAAAGCTGGGAATATTCTTTGCGGACTGGATTGCGGATACCAGGCTGTTGTAGCAGGAGGTGAACCCGGACACAGAGGCGGCAGCTGCGTTATAGAACACATCACCGGCGGTGCCGCATTCGTTGGAGCTGTTCCGGTTAAAACTGCTGGGGTCACGCAGGCCGCAGACGATTTCATAAATCAATATCTGCGTTGCTACCCGCAGCGGCACATTGGGGTTACTGTCCTTTTTCGTGGTGGTAACGCTGATGGAATGGTTCCATTGCTGATTGCTGTACAAAAGAATAAGCCCAATGGCTTCCCGCCGTGCAGCAGGCAGCGCATACCACACGTTGCTGCCGGTGGTACTGCCGCTGCCGTTCAGGGTCACATCCCGGTCAACAGAATTTCCGGATGTGCTGGCACCGTAATTTCGCCATGGCTCAATGCAGTACAGCGGTTCATCCGCATAGGCAACGCCGCCATACCGGGCAAAATGCCAGCCCATGTTCTTGACATAGGCCGTCCGGGTTGTGCCGCTGCCGTTGGGCTTATAGGTGCAAGACACCTGATAATTCAGCCGGGTGGTGTAGTCGCCGTTGTCGGCATAATCGAACAGCATAATGCTGTTCTGGGTGGAAGCGTAGGTGTTCACATCCAGAACGCGATCATCTGAATCCACATCTTCCGATTCTTCCGGCAATGTGGTTTCTTCTGCCGGAGGCACGGTAGCGCTCTCAGTTGGCGCTTCTGTGGATTCTCCGGGCGGTGCTTCCGTAGGTGTGGTATCTTCTGCTGCATCAGGGGACGTAATTTCTTCCGCAAAGGCGCAGGGAATCATCCCAAAGCACAGCACAAATACCAACAGGAGCGATATGACGCTCCGAAAGTGCTTCATAGTGTTTTCTCCTTCCTTGAAAATGGGATTGCTCCCACCTCAAAGGAGGCGGGAGCCGGTTGTCATGCAGAGAACAGGCCGGACAGCAGCGGCACCAGAGTAATGCCGATCAGGGCCACACCACCGCCGGCCATAAGCTGCTTCATGCCCTGGCTCTTTGCTTATGTGTGATAAAGAAGTAATAGAAGTGTAAAAAATTTTGCCTTTCCTATCCGATACTTGTCTTTGGTATCGGATAGGGCGGGCGGTCATTCGGGCAAGTCCACCTTGCCGACGAAAGAATAGTAAATCTCAATATCCTGTCTGCGTGTGCCGTTTTCATCGTAGCTGCACTCATGCACAACGATTTTCTCTACAAACTCACGCAAGAGGGTGTGGGTCAGTTCTTCAAAGTTCATGTGCTTGCGGACAATGTTCATAAACTTTTCTGCGTTTACGGTAGCTTCCTGTGCTTTGGAAAGCTCCGCCTGTATTCTGGCAACACGCTCTTTCAATTCCTGCTGTTCGGCTTCATAGTCTGCCGAAAGCTCCGTGAAACGCTCGTCAGAAATGCGACCGCTTACGCTGTCCTCATACAGCCGCTTGAAAAT
>ERZ1026933.655-NODE-655-length-12315-cov-12.381485_pt1 | contig 12315 bp, 16 predicted proteins | sample MGYA00519252_ERZ1026933 | MGnify/ENA primary metagenome ERZ1026933 (study PRJEB26926, sample SAMN06164828) | human gut metagenome | biome: ENVO:00009003; feature: ENVO:2100002; material: ENVO:00002003 | host: Homo sapiens | place: USA | collected 2012 ... | reverse complement strand
GTATCATGACCGCGGCGAAAGCGGCGAACACGCCCGGACTGACATACGTGTACCTGCGCGACGCGGACAAGATCGGACACAATTACGGCTGGGACTCCGACAAGTGGATCGGCACATATGAGCGTATCGACGCCCAGTTGTCTTTGCTGCGTCGAAGTGTGCCGAAGAACACGCTGATCGTCATCGTGGCGGATCATGGCATGATAACCGCCGACCCGGAAGCCTGCATCGACATAGCGTCCGAACCCCAGCTGATGTGGGGCGTCGCGAATGTCGGCGGCGAACCACGCTGTGTCATGCTTTATGGCGAGGATGGCGAGAATCCGGAGGACATCGCCGCTCGTTGGCGTGACGTGCTGGGGGAGCGCGCCCAGGTGCGCACCCGCCGGCAGGCAATCGAGGAAGGCGTCTACGGACCAGTCGATGAACGCGTCAAGTCGATGATCGGCGATGTGGTCGTCTCCGCTGCGGGCTCTACCACCATTGTCGATTCCCGCACACAGGCGGAGAAGGCGATGCATCTGCCCAGCGTGCACGGGTCGCTGACCTACATGGAATCTGATATTCCATGCCTGATTGACGTGGCTTGATCGAATGATCCGAACGTCTGAACGGATGTTGCCGTGGGATGTTAGGGAACGTTAATCAGTCACCGAACAGAATTTCATCCCAACTCGGCACTGCGGAGCGTCCTGCACGGCGCTTCGATTTGGTGGTGCTCTGACTATGAGGATCGGATGATGCCGTCTTGGACTTATCGGACTGCTGCTCGCCGGCGGATTGCGCGTTTTGCGAGTTTTGGGCAGGTTCCGTCGTTGAAGGGGCGGGGGACTGCGTCGTCGCGATTTCCGGACGGTTCGGCAGCGGAACGGTCGCCGATGACTGAGTCTCAACGGTGGTCTTGATATTCGTGGCTTGTGGTGCAACCGGTTCCGGAGCATTCCAAGCGGACACCGTCTGTTCGATACGTGCGGAACGTGCGGAATCGCCCGGCAAATTCAATGATGCGAGAAAATTCTGGTCGACCTGCTTCTCGGCGTGTCCTTCCGTAGGCGTGTCTTGCTCGCCGATGAGCTTGCGTGCCGTTGCGTTCAGACAGTTGACCGCGTTGTCATGCATGTTCCAAGACCATTCCGCACGGGCGGCATGACCTGCGGAATCGAACTCCGCGGTAATCTTCCACGGTTCCAAACCGCGTCTGGTGGCCTTCCACCGCACATCCTCCAACCGTACGTGGGCTGCGGCGAAAGTGCGTTCGATCAGTTCGGAAAGCGTGCGCACACGGCTTTCCTTCGGCGCGGGAACCGCCAGGAACTGTTCGATCGCATATTGCTTTTCGGTTTCCACCGCCGCCGAGAAACGCCGAACAAGCGCTTCGCTCAACGAATATCGCTCCGCCACGCGGGTCGGATTGGCTCCGGCTCGAATCAAGGATTGGATTTGGGAGATCGGCAGCGTGGAAGGCGCTTGCTGCTGACGCTCCTCTTGGGTTTCGGTGCGAATCTGTTTTGCCTCCAAAATGGCTCTTTCAAGCGCTTCATCGACCTTGACGGCGAATTTGCCGGCACCTGAAACAAAGACGAGCTCACCGGTTTCACTCACATGATCGAACCGTGCATCTTCGAGCGCATTCTCAGGCACAACACACCACTTTCCCTTAGATTTTTCTATTAATTCTATTGTGCCCCACGTGTCGGATTTTACGAGTATTTCAATTCGTGTATCCTAGCGGGGGAAAAGTCATGTATTCTATGGCGCATAAGCACCATAGATGACGAAAGGAATCTCGATGGCACAGGATTATGATTCCCCGCGCAACAAAGACGAGGACGAGGAGTCGCTCCAGGCTTTGAGCAAGGGTTCTCAGAACAATTCCAACGATATGGACGATGACGAGAACGCCATTGCCGAAGACTACGAGCTGCCGGGCGCCGATTTGAGCAATGAGGACGCTTCGGTGACCGTCATTCCGATGCAGGGCGACGAGTTCATCTGCTCCGAATGCTTCCTGGTGAAGCATCGCAGCCAGCTTGCCTACACTACCGACGACGGACAGCCGGTATGCAAGGAGTGTGCGGCCTGATGGCGTTCGACGAGGCATACAACGAGCCGGAAAACGTCGAGGTTCTGGTAAAGTCGCTGGATCCCGGGCAGCCGGCTCAGCTGCATTACGCCCATGCCGGAGATGCCGGTGCCGATCTGCGCACCACCGAAGAAGTGACGTTGAAGCCGTTCCAGCGGGCGCTGGTGCCCACGGGAGTGGCAATCGCATTGCCTGCCGGCTATGTGGCGCTGGTGCATCCGCGTTCGGGACTCGCCGTCAAGCAGGGCGTCACGGTGCTTAACGCGCCGGGAACCATCGACGCTGGGTACCGTGGCGAAATCAAGGTGCCGTTGATCAACCTCGATCCGGAACGCGCCGTGACGTTCCATCCGGGCGACCGCATCGCACAGCTGGTCATCCAACGCTACGTCGAGGCAAAATTCATCGAGGCGCAGACCCTGCCCGGATCCGACCGCGCGGAACGTGGCTTCGGATCAACCGGCGTTGCGTCCTGACGGGACTGCAATACACAAAGACCGAGGATGTATCCGGCCGTGCAACACGCGGCCGGATACATCCGTCATATGGTGATGCGCGGGTACTATAGGGTACATTCCAAGCGAGGAGGAGCGAAATGAGCGACATGGATCATGAGGTTCGTTCGGCCAGAATGTTGGGCTGCGAGATCAGCACGAATCCGCTTGACCCGCTTGAACCAATCCTCAAGATGTGCGAATACCACCATCCCGACGAGGACATGAGCATTCTCGCGAGAGCCTACCGGCGCGCCGTCAACCAGCATTCGTCGCAACGGCGTAAATCCGGCGAGCCGTACATCATCCATCCGCTTGCAGTGGCGCAGATCCTCGCCGATCTTGGCATGGGGCCGCTGGTTGTGGCAGCGGGCCTTCTGCACGACACAGTAGAGGACACCGACTACACGCTCGACGAATGCCGCGCCGAATTCGGCGACACGGTGACCGGCCTGGTGGACGGCGTCACGAAGCTTTCCAAAATGGAATACGGCGATTCCGCCCAGGCCGAGACCATCCGCAAAATGGTGGTGGCGATGAGCCGCGACGTGCGCGTGCTGGTGGTCAAGCTCGCCGACCGTGTGCACAACGCCCGTACATGGCGTTACGTCAAGCAGTCGAATGCGCAGAAAAAGGCACGTGAAACGCTGGATGTGTATGCGCCGCTCGCCAACCGTCTTGGCATGAACGCCATCAAAACCGAGTTGGAAGAACTCAGCTTCAAGGTTCTGTATCCGAAGATCTACAACGAGATTGTGGTATTGGTGGCCCGTCGCGCCGGACAACGCGACGTGTACCTGAAGCAGATTCTCGCCGAAATCAATGAGGATCTCGACGAACAGCACATCAAAGCCTATGTGACGGGCCGTCCGAAGGACTACTTCTCCATTTACCAGAAGATGATCGTGCGCGGGCACGATTTCGCCAACATTTATGATTTGGTGGGCGTGCGTATCATCGTCGACACGATTCAGGACTGCTATGCGGCGTTGGGTGCCGTGCATGCGCGGTGGAACCCTGTTCCCGGCCGTTTCAAAGACTATATCGCCATGCCGAAGCTCAACATGTACCAGAGCCTGCACACCACGGTGGTCGGTCCCGGCGGCAAGCCGGTGGAGATTCAGATCCGCACGTGGGACATGCACCGCCGCGCGGAATTCGGCATCGCTGCGCATTGGAAGTACAAGGAGAACGGCCAAGCCGGACGCGCGTTGAGCTCGCCTGACAAGTCCGACCGCAAGCGTGGCGAAAACCAGGAGCTGAGCGAGGCCGACAACCTCAAATGGATTCAGCAACTTGCCGACTGGACGAGCGAAACGCCGGATTCCGACGAATTCCTTGGCTCCCTCAAAGAGGATTTGGGCGCGGCAGAGGTCTACGTGTTCACGCCGAAAGGCAAGATCGTCTCGCTTCCCGCCGAAGCCACTCCGATTGATTTCGCTTATGCGGTGCACACCGAAGTCGGTCACCGTACCATGGGTGCGCGCGTGAACGGACGATTGGTGCCGCTTGATACCAAGCTCGAGAATGGCGATACCGTTGAAATATTGACATCCAAGTCCGAATCCGCAGGTCCGTCGCGTGATTGGCTGAGCTTCGCCAAGAGCCCGAAGGCACGCAACAAGATTCGTCAATGGTTCAGCAAGGAACGCCGTACCGAAGCCGTCGAGGAAGGCCGTGACGAGCTGACGCGCGCCATGCGCAAGCGCAACCTGCCAATCACCACGCTGCTGACTCCGGAAGCATTGGTGGGTGTCGCCGACGAGTTGAACCTTGCCAACGCGGAAGCCGTGTTCGTGGCGATTGGTGATGGCCAGATCTCCACGCAGAACGTCATCTCGCATCTGGTCCGTGACGCGGGCAGCGACGAGGTGGATGAGGAAGTCGAGCAGGAGGCGTTGCCGCTCAAGCAGGTGGAGCGTACCAAGAAGACCACCAGCTCGTTGGGTATCTCCGTCAAGGGCGTGGGGGACATCTGGGTCAAGCTGGCCCGATGCTGCATGCCGGTTCCTGGAGACAAGATCATCGGCTTCATCACCCGCAACCAAGGCGTGTCCGTGCATCGCGTGGACTGCCAGAACATGCTCGAACTGGAGAAACGCCAGCCCGAACGTGTGGTGGATGTGCAGTGGACCAGCACCAAGGGCGTGTTCATGGTCAAGATCCAGGTCGAGGCACTTGACCGTCCGCATCTGCTGAGCGATGTGACACGCGTGCTGTCCGACCACGGCGTGAACATTATCTCCGGCTCGATTTCCACCGGCACCGACCGCGTGGCCACCAGCCAATTCAGCTTCGAAATGGCCGATCCGCAGCATCTGAACACTCTGCTCGCCGCCGTGCGTAAAATCGAAGGCGTGTTCGACGTGTACCGTATCACCGGCGCGAAGGATTCCGCGGAGCCGCGACTGCGCAAAATGTGATGTTGACGAATCACATAAGCCGGTGATTGCAAGCAAACGCCTCTATAAATAAAATGAAGAAAGCCCCTCAATCGAGGGGCTTCCCTATATTGTACGGCTGTGCGGGAAACGCTTACTTGAGCACTTCCACGGACACGATGCCGACCGGCTCGGTCGGACGGTCCATGCGATCGGTGTTCACGGCTTCGAGCTTGTCGACCACTGCCTTGGAATCGTCATCCGCAACCTCGCCGAAGATGGTGTGGTGGCCGTCGAGCCACGGGGTCGGCACGGTGGTGATGAAGAACTGGGAACCGTTGGTGCCGTGGATCTTGCCGTCCATGCCACGACGCAGGCCGGCGTTCGCCATGGCCAGCAGGTACGGGTGGTCGAACTTCAGATCAGGAACAATTTCATCGTCGAAGTCGTAGCCCGGGCCGCCGGTGCCGTTGCCCAGCGGGCAGCCACCCTGAATCATGAAATCCTTGATGATGCGGTGGAAGGTTAGACCGTTGTAGAACGGCTCATGGGAAGGCTGGCCGGTCATCGGATCGATCCATTCCTTCTCGCCGGTGGCAAGGCCGAGGAAATTGGCCACGGTTTCCGGGGTTTCGTCGTCGAACAGGTTGATTTTGATGTCACCTTCGGAGGTGCGCATGATAACTGTAGTCATGGCTCCAAGTGTCTCATGGGCTTGAGACCGGCCGGAAACCCCAATCCCGTCATGCTTTGAGGGGGTGGACGGGGAATCCGTACCGGACGGGACTACGGGCGGTATGAAACCGGCCAAGGCACCTTTAGCTGCACCCGAGATTCCACCCTCGATCGGCGCATCGGGGTTGAAGGGACTGACAAGGAACCTGGGGGAACCGGCACCTACCAAAGCACCTTGGTGCGCATGGTCTGGGGCGTCGGTCATCTTCTTCATCAGTGTGTCGTCCATGAGATCCTCAGGAGTGGTCCCAAGGAATCGTGCGGCCTTCACCACATCGGCCAAGGACCATGAGATATAGCCATTAATCTTCCTCGACATTGCGGCTTTCTTGATCCCCAGCGCCTCGGCAAGAGCGAGTTGGGACGCCCGTCGCGCGGTCAAAAGCATCTTGACATTCCAAGCAACGACTTTTTCCATGTGCATAGCCTCCTCTTCCGCGCCAATGAAGGAGCTGCTTTCCGGTTCGTCCATTATGTTCTCCTCAAACTTTGTGTCATCTGAATAAACCAAATCTAACACGTCGATTTGCGTTTAGTCAAAGTAAACGATATAGTATATTCTAGATAAACAAAAACGACTGAAAGTAAATAGAAAGTGGTCGAGACGGTATGGCTGACGCGATGAAGAAATGGCTGAGACGGGAGTGCATCTCATATCGCCGCCTGGCGAAAGAGATGAATCAGTCTCCTGGAGGCATTTCCAACAAAGTCAACGGCCACACCCCCTGGAGCCTCAACGATTTGCTTTGGCTGAAGGAACATTACGGCCTGTCCTATGAATTTGTTATCGACGGTGCACCACAGTGCCAGAAAGAGGAGGTTGCGTGATGGCTGGTGGAATCTACGAGCAGTCTGAATGGCCGGATAGCCGGAGCGATTACGTCCAGGTGTGCGACGGATGCCACACCGCGATCTGGTCGACCCGCTGGAACGAGGAGACATCGGACGGTTTCGACGCTTTCCTCGCCAGGAACGGCTGGCGTCACTACTTTCTCCGCGATGACCTCCGGGTGCTGGATCTCTGCCCCGACTGCGCGGCACGCGCGCTGCGTCTCGGCGAGATTCGGACGCTTGCCGATTGCTGGATCCGCCCGGTGCGCTCCTACACGCACGCCGACCAGGAGGTCTCCGCCCAACTGTCCGCCCGCGAACGGATGGCGGCGAACCTGCTGCTGACCGCCGCCTGACGAAAACTGAACACTTGGCCGCTCCGGCACAAACGCAGACTCCACGGAACGGCCACAATGCCGGAAACGGTTGGACGGGATCTTTCCCTTCTCCTTGCTTCCTTCTCTCTGCAACCGAGAACCCGTCCGTCGGTTCGATTCCGACGTCCGGCACTCCATAACTGAAAACGGAAAAAGAAGACCCTGTGTCCCGTCGGAAACCGAAAAACCCGCGGAACACAGGGTGGACATGCAAACCACGACGACGGGGCCTGCCAGAACCTCCGCCATCGTCCCTTGGAAACCAAAGGAAGGCCAGCAATATGAACATGGTAGTCGAAACCGCCGTTAACGGCGTTTCTGATTCTGACTATACGGTGCGACACGCCGACAAACGGTGCACGGCGTCTACATATTCCGCCCGATCGGAGCAGTCGGAGGCGGAGTACTGGATGCTCCAGCACGACGCTTACTCGCGCCGGGCCGGCCGCTGCCTCGTCACGGCGGCCATCCTGCTGTGCGCCGCGCTGTCGTGCATGGTCGCGATGGCAGCCGCTCCGGCCATCGCCATGGTCCTCATGGGCCTGGCTTTGGCGGGGCGCGGCTGGTGGTGCCGCCGGAACGCGAAGGACGCATGGGACCTGTCCGTCTGGTCCATGTGAAAAAGAAGGGAAAAGAAAATGACAGACCATGATTTCAACGGGAACGAAAGCGTCGTCCCGTCCGACATCGAATACACGCTGTCCAGGATCGGAACCATAGCGGATTCCGTCGATTCGTCGATGACCGTTGGCGAGATCGTCCGGCGGGCCTACCTCTGCGGCGTGGGGGACACGCTGGACGAGTTCCGGAAGCTCGTCGACAGGCGGACCTTCGTCGATTCCGCCATCGACGGGGCCATCGCCATCGACGAGATCGGGGCCATGGTCTACAGGGACGGGCGCATTGCCTCGATGCTCACGCATCCGGTGCTCGACCGTCCGGCCATGAGGCGGGACCTCGAGTTCCCGGCCGTCTCCGAATCGGAGCCGAGGTGAACGCCATGATCGCCCTCATCATCGTTTCGGCCTCCGTGGCCGTGCTTCTGACCGTCTGGGCTCTGTGCCGCGCCGCCGCGGTCGGGGACGCCATCTCCGAACGGCTTTCGAAGAGCCGTTCTCCCAAGGAAGAAGGAAGTGGTCTGTAATGGAAGCCATGTGCATCGTGTTCGTTTTCGCCGCGCTGGTCTGCCTCGGCCTGCTGTCGCCGTTCCTGTACGCGGCCGCGGCGGTCCTCCCGATGGCCGCGAACCTGCTGCGACGCCTCATCAGACTGATCGGAGGATCGAGATGAGCAACATCGCACTGTCGTGGGCGTTCAAATGCCATGTCGGCAACGCCAGCGCGAAGGCCGTGCTCGTCTACTTGGCTGACCGCGCGGATGACGACGGCAGCGCCGCCTATCCGAAGATCGAGACCATCGTCAACGTCACGGAGCTCTCGGAGCGCACCGTGCGCTCCAGTCTGAAGCTCCTCCAGGAGCGCGGGTTCATCCGCCGTGGCGACCAACGGTACGCGCGTCTCGGCAAGGGCGGCAGGAACCGTCTGCCGCAGTACTGCCAGGTCGTGTGGGACCTCGCGGTGGAAACCGACCCGTCCAACCTCACGTGGATCAGGGAGACGCACGCCGCGGAACACGATCCCGCGACCATGGGCGCTGACGTGGACCCGGAGGCCGGAACCGTGGTCGAGAACGGCGATTCCAAGGACGTGCTGCCGGAGAACGTTGGAACGGAGCCGATTTCCAGCTCTGCAAATCTCGCAGGGCTGGAAAACGAGCCGGAACCAGCTCTGCAAATGCCGCAGGGCCAGCTCTGCAAATCTCGCACCTCTGGCTCTGCAAATCTCGCACCTCCAGCTCTGCAAATCTCGCAGGGCTGTATATATAAGGATAAAACCCTCCAGGTAAACCCTCCATGTAAACCTCTCCCCTCACTCCCTTCGGGAGAGCTCCCCGCAAGCGGGAAGCGCCCCGCCGAGAAGGACGGGAAGAACGAAACGACGGGACGGGACTCCGAAGCCGTGTCCGTGATGGGCCATCTCGCGTCCGTCCGCTCCAGGCTGTCGCTCACCACCGCGAAGCCGACCAAACGCGACCTGTCCCGGATCGGACGCCTCGTCGACCGTATCGCCGAAGCCCATGCCGGCGACCATGCGGCCGCCCTGGCGCTCATCCTCGCGGTCATCGACTGGCTACCAGCGAACCCGTACTGGCTCCGTCGCGTCGACTCCGCGCGTCGTCTGGCCGACAACTGGGACCGGATCGCCAACGATTGGGCCGTCGACCGGATCGAACGCCAACGCGAACGGGACACCGAGACCCGCGGCCGCGATCGGAAACCCGCCGCTTCCAAGCCCACTCCCATGCCGGAACGGCATTCGAAACGGCACGTGCATTCGCTGATCTGCGAGCACGTCCTGGACGATATGAGGCCTCACGAGGCGGAATACGACCACGAGGGCAGTTTGCGCAACGGCAACCCGTCCGAATGGCAGATGGCGTGCATGCGGCATGCGGACGAGCTCAACCGGCGTGACGGGATCGAGGTGGCGGCATGAGCGGGGATCCGAACCTCGTCGCGGGTGTCTGCTCCGGCCTGCCGTTGGGTATCCAGGACCTCATGTGGGGCACCGACAACGAGCGCGTCAGGAACAAATCCGACCGGAGGATCCTGAAAAGCACCGCGCGGATCCTGTGCGACATGTGTCCCATCCAGGCCGAATGCCTCGCGCAATCCATCATCGGACGTGAGCAGCACAGCAGGATCGGCGGCATCGACGTGAAGGCGAGACGGCTCCTGCGGCACCGCGCGGAAGCCGACGGGGTGGACCTGGACCCGTCGAACCCGGCCCGGACGAGGAACCTCACATCGTGGATCCGCGACCATCCCGAACTGGTCCGCGAGGTCCGCGAGCAGTCGTCGACCCGCGAGGGGCGGCGGCGCAGGAGCGAGGACCAGTACGCCTACCGGCAACGCAAGACCATGCGGCCGGAATAGACCCGATCCGTGCCAGCGGATCAAGGAAACTCAATAGAAAAGAAGGAAACCGAAATGGAAAACAATGAGACGAACGTACCCCGCATCATCGCCATGGCGAACATGAAGGGCGGCGTCGGCAAGACCACCAGCACCATCTGCACGGCCATCGCGCTGAACAAGCTCGGCAGGAAGGTCGAGGTCAGAGACATCGACCCGCAAGGCAGCGCGACGCTCTGGGCGGCCAAGGCCAGAACCGCGGGAGAGCCGTTGCCGTTCGACGTGCGGGTCACCAACCGGTTCACCGTGGGCATGCCGCCGGCCGACCCCGAGACATGGGTCCTCATCGACACCCCTCCCAGCCAGTCGGACCTGATCGCCGCCGCGGTGGACGCGAGCACCCTGGTGGTGCTCGTCACCACGCCCGGCCCGCTCGACCTCGACCGCATGTGGGAGACCGCCAAGGCCATCGACCGGCCAAGCAGCGTGCTCCTGACCCAGACCCGTGCGAACACCGTCGCGTTGAAGAACGCCGAGCGGTTCCTCTCGGACCACGACCTCGCCCGGTTCGACGCGACCATCCCGTTCAAGGAGGCGCTGCGCAGGTCGAGCGAATCCGGACGCATGCCGTCCGCGAGCGGATACGGCCTCGTCGCCAACGAACTCATTGAAGCCTTCAACGGAATCGAATAGGAAAGGATGCGGGAATGGACATCATGCCAGACAAGAAACAACTCCGCGCGGGATCCACGGCGCTCCGCAAACACAAGCCCGTACCGGTCATGAGCTCGCGTCCGGGCGTATCGGTCGACTATTCGTGCGCGTCCTGCGGAACCCGCTTCGCGGACCTCGAGACGGCACGGGAACACACGGTGCTCCGCATCGTCGAAGCGGTGTCGAACACGGAGGGGAAGACGCGATGAACATCAGCAAACCGATCAGCACGGCGTCCAGGCTCCGGGCCACGTTCACATCGTCGGCCGCGCCGGAACGTGCGGGCAAACCGATCCACGCGACGCTCAGCCTCGATCCGGGACTCCACAGGCGGCTCAAGCTCGCGGCCGCGACGCGGGGCGTGACCATGAGCGAACTGGTGTCCTCGTGGATCGAGTCGAACTGTCCCGCGTTGGACGGCCGGTAAGCAAATAATCAAATAATCATGCGCTTATATAAGGAGCGTGCAAGGGATAAGAGCATGATTCCACGCTTCGGGCGTCCGCAAGCCGCCCGGAGCGTAAGCCCATAAACATATACATACATACATACGGATGCACGTACGCATGGGAGCGGGCGGGCGACGAAACCAAGGATGTGATTAGAATGGCCGATATGAAGGAAAACAACATGAACGACGGCGTCCCGTCGCTGGACGAGACCGCGGCGGAGGCGGTGCGGCTTTCCGTGGGGCCGCGTCCCGGTGCGGGGCCGGAGAAACCGCGGAAGGACCGCAGACGGATCATCATCGGCGCGGCGGCCGTCGCCGTGGCCGTCCTGGTCGCCGGAGGCGTATGCGCCCACCGGGCGTACGAGAGCCATCAGGCGTCGGTGGCGCGCGACGCATGCGAATCGGCCGTGGCGGACCAGGCCAAAGCCGTGAAAGCGTACAAGACACTGCTCGGCTCGGATGCCACCGTGGCCGCGTTGAAGACGGACGCGAAGAGCGTGAAGGACGCGAAGACCGTCGACACGCTCAAGAGGGCCGCCGCTGTGAGGCTTCCTGCCATGGTCAAGTGCGACGCGTCCAAGGCCGCCGACCTGGACGCGGCCGCCGCGAAGGCGAACAAGGCGGCCAGGACCGTCAAGTCGGATACGAAGGCGTTGGAGACGGCGGCCAAGGCGGTCGAATCGTCGAAGCTGGACAAGACGGTCGCGGACGCGGACGCGTTGTACAAGGCGACGGACGGGAAGGTCCAGGATGATAAGACCCGCGACGCGTTGAAACAGGCCATCGCCAAGCGCGATGCCGCCGCGATCGCCAAGGCCGTCAAGTCGGTGAACGATTCGAAGACGGCGAAGGAGAAGGCCGACGCGGAAGCCAAAGCCAAGGCCGAACAGGAAGCGGCGGCGGATCATACCGCGAACCGCGGCTACTCGTATTCGGGCGCATCCTCGGGTGGTTCCACATCCTCGCCGGCGCAATCCAATGGCAGCGGCGGTTCGTCTGCCGGTTCCGGCTCCGGCCTGCACATCGTCATCGGCGGCAGCGGCGTTCCCGCCCAGAACGGGCAATGCAGACCCGGAAACACTTGCATGGATGGCGTTTGCAACACCTGCCCGTGAGCCAGTATGGACGATCTGACGGCTTCTCCGCCGGTCGCCCAAATGTCCAAACCGGCATGCCGGCAATCGGGTTTCAATGGTCTCGAATGGGGAGGAATCGAATCCCCGTCCGAGACCATTAACGATGTAAGGAGAAACCAGTGAGGTTACCTAAGAAGAA
>ERZ1026933.646-NODE-646-length-12368-cov-6.679688_pt1 | contig 12368 bp, 9 predicted proteins | sample MGYA00519252_ERZ1026933 | MGnify/ENA primary metagenome ERZ1026933 (study PRJEB26926, sample SAMN06164828) | human gut metagenome | biome: ENVO:00009003; feature: ENVO:2100002; material: ENVO:00002003 | host: Homo sapiens | place: USA | collected 2012 ... | reverse complement strand
ATGGAAGAAGGCGCATGCGGAGCAGATGATTAATAATTAGGCAGACAGCTCAGTATACAGGGGGGAAGATATGAGATGGTATAATAAACTAAGGCTGGTTTTCAGGATATATTCAAGAAGAATGTTTGTGACCCTGCTTTTATTTGGCATGTGTTTTGTATCATTTTTTATGATAGACAGGGTGTTTACCGGATATATTGGAAGCAGATATGCGATAAGGCAGACAGAGAAAGAATTCGGTGTTAATACGGCTGATGCGGGATATGTTCATTTTGTAACCAGGGATATTAAACAGGACATATCAGATAAGGTGCATGAATATATGAGTACACTGTCGGAAGTAGTACGGAGTGGATATATTCTTAGTGAAACTCTCTTTGAAGAGGAAGATGAACCTATACAGGTAAATATAATAGATAAGGATATAGCTGCAATAGGAAATCTTATGCTCAGTGAAGAGGATAAGAAGATATTAGAGAACCTTGGAGAAGATGAGCGGATTGTATTTGCAGGATATAATTACAGAAAGCAGTATCATGCCGGTGATATGATTAGCTGTTATGTGGACGATGATATTGGGAAGATTAAGATAGGCGGTATCCTTAAAAAGGGTGCAGGATGGATACACGAAGACAGACTGTTTAAAGGTTCATATGGTAAATGGGATAATTACACGCTTGATGATTCCATGATTGTGATAGCGGGAAGTCTGAGAAAAGAATTAGAAGGTGTCAGCAGCGGGTATGCACATTCTATTTATTTTCAGTGTGAGTCCGGCACATTTGATGAAGTGACAGATAAGATTAAGAAGTTCTGTTATGACGAGGGTATAACTGTCAATATAAGTAACTATAAGGATGAGATTGATAAAGAAAAAGAAGATTCCAGCATTGTGGACGATACTGTTTTCATAGCAGCAATTATGATAACGGTTCTTGCAGCAGTATCAATTGCAGCGTCTAACATTGTGTATTGTCTTATGAGAAGAAAACATTATGGAATTATGCTTGCAAATGGTATGTGCAAGGCGGATATTATATGGCTTATAGCCATGCAGAATGCAATTGTCATGGTTCTTGCGGCTGTGGCAGCATGGATTGTACGGCTGAGGGCTGAATTTGAGACACTGTTTCCGAAAAAGGTATTAGAGGAAACAGGAAGACTGTATGAGGGGGCATATGTGGCACATATGCATTATATGCCGGTAATTCTGATAATATCAGTAATGATACTTCTTGTGATATCATGTGTGATACCTGCGGTAATGATTGGCAGGACTTCACTGGCGGATATGGTTTCGGGAAGGAGTGAAGGCTGATGGGAAAGATAAAAGCATTATTACGGAGTGTATTCAGGTACAGGCTGATATCAGCATTTTTTATAATAAGCCAGCTCGTTATGTTCTATGCCGTGTTCGGTGTGCTTTCAATATATAATAAGGCATATGCAAAGGAAACGGACAGGCTGCAGTCCATGTATAAGAACAGAATACAGTTAGATGTTACTGTCGGAAATAGTCAGGATATGTTTAATTATATAAGCAATGGAGTGGAAGACGGCAATATGATACTCGGCGGAAAGCTGTCACTTTCATATGCACAGATAAGTGCTAATACGAAATGCGAGGTTATTCTTAAGAGTAATGAGGAGCTTCCATATAAGATGGTAAGCGGACGGCTCCCGGGAAGCGAGCCGGGGGACAGCGGCAAAAGGCTTATTGCCGTTGGAAGATATAAGTATAAAGACGCATACGAAATGGACGGAAAGAAGTATGTGACTTTAGAGAATGAAGAATATGAGATATGCGGTGTTATAGGAAGCAGTACATCAGATTATTATGATTACAAGATGGTTCTTAATATAGATTGTCTCGGAACTAATGTAATGAATGAAATATGCAGAAAAGACAGCTATACGATTGAGCTGTCAAGTAACACCAGAAGTCTTGATAATTCTTATTCTGCGGTATTCGGTAATATAAGGAGTGTGGACGCAAAATCACAGATAAATGCCAAGAAGCTTAACTCAAAGGGTGAGTCAGATGTGGTTAAGGCGCTTCAGGGCGAGAATATGAAGATAAATGTGATGGTATATGTATTCTGCATATTTAACTGCCTGCTGATGTCACAGTTCTGGCTGATTCAGAGAAGCAGGGAGATTGCTGTAAAGAAGATATACGGAATGAGTGATTCAAGAATAATCGGTGCAATGGCATGTAATATTCTGGCTTTAAGCGTAACGGCTCTTATTATATTTGCAGTAAGTGCAGTTATTATAAATGTGGTGACTTCGGGGGCTGGTATAATAACCGTTAATCTTACAACATTGTTGACGACAATAGCAGCTATTGCGGTAACGATTATTCTTTCAATGGCATATCCGGTTATAAAGATACTGCATTATGATTCTGTAGAGGTTCTTGGAAGTGATGATTAATGGGAGATTATTAAATGATAAGATTAGAAAATATTACAAAGATATACAATGAAAAGGTTGATGATACGAAGGCACTTGATGATGTAAGCCTTAAGATAGAGGACGGCGAATTCATTTCGGTTATGGGAGCGTCAGGAAGTGGAAAGAGTACGCTTCTTAAGATTATCGGCTGCATGGACAGCCCGACATCAGGGAAGTATTATCTTGATGATACTGAGGTTACAGCGGCAAGCCGTTCACAGGTACATAAGCTGCGTAAGGAAAAGATCGGGTATGTGTTCCAGCATTTTGCACTGATGGATTATTATACTGCGTATGAGAATATAGAGCTTCCGCTGCTTGCAGCTAATGTAAAGCGAAAGGACAGGAAAAGGATTATATTAAAGCAGATGGAACATCTTGGAATATTATCGGAAAGAAATAAGCTGCCGGGAAAGATGTCGGGAGGACAGCAGCAGAGAGTTGCAATAGCAAGGGCGTTGGTGACTAATGCAGATATCATACTTGCCGATGAACCGACAGGAGCACTTGACCAGAAGACAGGACATGAGGTGTTAGAGCTTCTTAAGGAGATTAATAAGTCTGGAAAGACTGTCATTATAGTAACCCATGATGAAGGGATTGCTAAGATGACGGATAGGATTATTACTATCAGTGATGGCAGGATTGTTGGGGATAGTAAAGAATAATGTGGCATGAATAATGTGGGGCGTGTTTGGATAAGGAGGTTAATATGGATAAAGAAAAATCAAAAAAGAAAAAAGTAACTATAATAGTAATAGTAGTTCTTTGTGTTGCCGCAGTAATAGGCTTTGTAATAACAAAGATAGTAACAACGCCTAAAGTAGAGATAGACTATGGAACTTCAGATATCTATACACAAAAAGATATGGATGAAGCTATTAAGGTAATAAAAAGAAAGATTAGGCATATGAAAGGATTTGAGCTTCATAAAGTCTATTATGCAGGTGATAAATCCAGTAATTCAGATAGTGTTTTGAAATGGATAAATGAATTAGCCAAAAGAGATGGCTGGACAGATGATTTTACTGAGGTTATATATTTCAAAAGTGATTTTCATACGTCAAAGAAAGAGAAAGATGTGGAAAATACCGGCTTTGATGTAGATGATGAGGAAACAGGTTATGGCTGGTATCTTGCTCGAACTGAAGGCGGTAAGTGGAGAATAATATCGAGTGGATATTAGGATTGTTGGTGATAGTAAAGAAAAATAATGCATTTCATGCCGCTTTTTCATCATTTCGTGACATCTATCTAGGATAAAATATAAAAAAAGCTATAATTAATGTAACAGAGATTGTGAGAATCTGAGAATCGAGTTGCATTGGATATAGCTTTTTTATAATTAAATTAGTAATTGTTGTGCGGAATGAAACTTATTTTCCAACTTTTTTTTAACAGGATTCGTATATATGTTCAGGGAAGGTAATTGCAATCGTGTTTATTAAAGGAGGGGCTTATGAGAAAGGTATTATTAACAACAGTATTATTGGGAGTTATGTTTACAGTGAGTGCATGTTCAGGAAACAAAGATGTTGTATCAGATGAAAGTTCTGAATTGCTTGCAAAACCAGAGGTTACACAGGAAGAAACCAAAGAAGGCGAAAGTTTTAATGATAATTCAGAAACAGATGAGACGGGAAAATATGAGAAAATCCAGTATGGAATATATGAATTATATTTTCCAATAATAAAAGAAAGTGACAAAATACGAGGCGTGGAGTATCTGTATGACGCGTATTTTGCGGAAAATGTAAATGTACATAAATCTATAAATCGTCCAGAAGGAACTTCTTCAGTAGAAGGTAATACGCAATTAAGCTGTTGTGCAGCAGCGCTTCCAGAATTTGCGGTTGATTCGGAAGAAAAGCAAATTACAAGAGATGAAATGGCTGAATCAAAGAATGAATTGATTAAGACGAGAGTGGCAAGTGCATATAGAGAATCAGATGAAGAAACAAATGTAAGTTATGAAAGAGATGAAGAAGCTGATAGAAATAAAAAAATGAAGCATGAGTTCAAACATGTAGATGTACAGGCAGTGTCATTTGCTTTATATGAGAGCTTTTATGAAACAATACCTAATCTTACAGTAAATGTTTATGGAATGAGTTATTCAACATGGAATAAATACATGCCAGAAGACGATGTATATTCTATTAATGATACTAAAGCCATGATGTCAGCACTGGCTGAAAATAATTATTCAGACTGTGATAAACTTGCCAGCAGGAAAATTGATAAGAGCGGTGTATATTATATGGATTACAGTGAGTATAACAAGGATAACAGATATAAACAGTTATTCATAGTGGCAGAATTTGATGAAATGCCGGTTGATTATGCAGTGGCTATCAATGATGACATGAATTATAACATAAGTAATCCACAAGATTATGCTAAGTGGAAAGAGAATAATAAGGATAAGTTTATAGAATAGAAGATGGGGATTGAGACAAAGGGGCGGATACTAATTGTGTATATGTATTGATAGTGTCAGATAGAACATGAAATCAGCTATAATTAAATGTATAAAGTAAAATAAATTGTGTGTATAATGTCGTATTAAAAAGTTTGGAGGGAACACATGAGAAGGGGATTATTAACAGCAACATTATTGGGAGTTATGCTTACATTCAGTGCATGTTCTGGAAACAAAGATGTTGTATCGGATGAAAGCTCCGAACTGCTTGCTAAACCGGATGTTACACAGGCATCAGCTAAGGGATTAGAAAGCGGAAGTGCAGATTCTGACAGTGCTTCTGCGGGGAAATTTAAGAAAATCCAGTTTGGGGATTTGGAATTGTATCTTCCTGATATTGCAGAAGCTCATAAAAAAAGAGGCGTTAAATATGTAGATGATGCCTACTCTTTAGATATGGATCTATATGAAATCCATAAAAAGATTAATAAGCCCGATGGCATGAAAATAAAGAATGCAGACGGATTTGGTATTGGTATGCCATATCGTGAATATAGTGAAGAATTGCAAAAGCAAGTAGAGGAATTTAATTGTACAGTAACAGAGGTGTTTTCTGATCCAGAAACAATCGAAGATGGAAATCGGGACGGAGGAAACGATGCAATATTACTACATGAGATTTCTGCAATTGATGTGCTGGCAATATCATTTGCAATATACGAGGACTTTTTTGACAGTGTTCCGGATATTAAGCTGAGTATATATGGCATACCACATGAGGTGTGGAATAAGTATCTTTCAGCGGATGACAGATATTCAAGGGATCAGAATACTAAAATGCTTGAAGCTTTTAGAAGCAACGGCTATTCAGAGTGTGACCTGATAGCGGACAGGGAAATAAAGACTACAGATGTATACTATATGGATTATGCCGGGTTTAATAAGGATAACAGATATAAACAGTTTCTTATGGTCCTTGAGATGGAAGATATTCCATGTGAGTATTCATTTTATATAAGTGAAGGAATGGGATATGTAATGGATGAAGGCGGGGAGTCTGCATATGCCGCATGGAAGGAAGCCAATAAGGCTAAGTTCATAGAATAGTAGATGGGATTGAGACAAAGGGGGCGGATACAATAGATGAAACTGGTTAATAAATTAATTATTATATACAGGGAGTATATAAAACGGGCATTTGTAACGATAATGCTTATGTTCATATGTGTGATATCGTTCTATATGACAGACAGGACATGGAATACATATATGAAGAACAGATGTGAGACCGAAATAAAACGAAAGGCTTACAGTATAAGTCCCTATAATATTAATAAGATTAAATTTTCTACAAGAAGTGTTCATGCTGAGCAGAGTGACATGCTAGAAGGACTTGCTTCAATAGAAGAAATATCAGCATATGGACTGATTATAAAAAATGATGTGCAGTTTGATAATGGTTATGTAAATGTTGTAATAAGTGATTCTGATATAGCTGACATGTGTAATACAGGAGTAAGCAGGGCAGATATTGAACAGAAGCAGGCAGAGTGGGAAGGATATGACCTTGTGTGGATTGGAAGTTCATATAAGGGAGTCTATGAGATAGGACAGAGATGCCAGACAATGGCATCAGAATGTGTAGTTGTGGGATTTCTTAAGGACGACGCACAATGGCTTGTTAATGAGACAATAACACTTGAGAAACCGGATCTGTCGGAGAGTGGACTTGTGGTAACAAAGGATACATCTAAGTATGACTGGGGAGAGAGTCTGGAATACACGACACCTGTCTATTATGTCGCAGATTATAAAGACAATGATGTAATAAAGAGTAAGCTTATGGATTATCAGGCTGAGAAAGGGATAAGGGCATCTATTATTAATGAAGGAGAGCAGCTTGATAAGGATGTTAAAGACGATTCAATAACTAATGACAAGACATTTATAGCATCGGTGCTTCTGTATGTTATAGCAATAGTTGCGATATCAGCAGTTACGATTATTGAGTGTCTTATTAACAGAAGAGATTATGCAATATTCATAATTAATGGAATCAGCAGAAAAGCTGTCTATTCGATGATACTGATTAAGAATCTGATACTGATTATAGTATCTGCACTTGCTGCATGGCTGTACTGTCAGTGGGAGACATTCGGAAAGATAATAGTACAGACAGCAGGTGAGTATGGGAATGAATTAAATTATACAGCAAAGATAATGGCACACTGCATATATGTTCCTATTATTATTGCAGCAGAGGCTGTGATTATGACAGTCATATCGTGCATAGTACCTGTTGTGTATCTGCATGGAAAAGGTCTTATCGACCTTATGAAGAAATGAGGTGGCGTGAGGTATGAATATAATAAAGAGAATCATACAGAATGTATTCAGATACAGACTTACAGCATGCTTTTTCATAATAGGACAGCTTATAATGTACGTTACGATATTCGGGGCACTGGGAATATATAACAAGGCATACCAGAAGGAAGCGGACAGGCTTGCTGCACTGTATAAGAACCGTATAGAGATGTCAGTTGTATCATTGAATAAATCGGACATTTTATCGGCATGTACGGACGGAGTTACAGAAGGCAATATAAGGGCAAAGAAGGTAGGATTATATTATACGGAAAGAAAATCTTCCACTGTTGCACCGGAGATTATACTGGCAGTGAACGAAGAACTGCCATATGTGATGGAGAGTGGAAGGATTCCCGGAACATCAGAAGAAGATTATGGAAAGAGACTCGTAGCTCTCGGAAGGTCACAGTACAGATATGCGTATGAAGAAAACGGAAAGCATTATGTAACATTTGAGAATGAAACATATGAGGTTACAGGTATAATCGGCAATGAAGGCTCTGATTATTCTGACAACATGATTGTGTTCGATAACAGATGTCTTGGAGATAATGTAAGAAAATCTGTCAATGAGCTGAAGGAATACACAATTATGATTGATAGTAATACAACTGAACTTAATGATACATATGAAAAGGTATATAACAATGTATACGGAGCGGATATTAATTGTGCAATTGAGAGCCGTTCAGTATCAGGAAACGGACAGAGTACAGTTGAAAAAACTCTCCAGAAAGAGAATATCAAGATAAATAAAGTCGTGTATATTTTCTGTATTCTTAACTGTATGCTTATGTCTGAATTCTGGATTATAGAAAGAAATAAGGAATTTGCAATAAAGAGGACTTATGGCTTCGGGCAGTTAAGATTAATCGGAGGAATTGCAAGGGATATTCTTATACTTGGTGTGGCATCGCTTGTCATATATGTTCTGGTTCATCTGTTTGCAGTGGGAGTTCTTGGAATAAAGCTGTATACGATAAGCTGGAACTTAAGGCTTATAGCGTCTGTACTGTTTATTAACCTTACGGCTCTTGTGTGTACAATAATTGTTCCTGTATACAGGATAATGAAGATGAACCCGGCTGTTACATTGGAGGATATGGAATGATAAGATTAGAGAATATTACAAAGATATACAATGAAAAGGTTGATGATACTAAGGCGCTTGATGATGTAAGTCTTAAGATAGAGGACGGAGAATTCGTTGCAGTCATGGGAGCGTCAGGAAGCGGAAAGAGTACGCTTCTTAAGATTATCGGCTGCATGGATACACCTACAGCAGGAAAGTATTTCCTTGATAATACCGAGGTGACAGTGGCAAGCCGTTCACAGGTACATAAGCTGCGTAAGGAAAAGATCGGGTATGTGTTCCAGCATTTTGCACTGATGGATTATTATACTGCGTATGAGAATATAGAGCTTCCGCTGCTTGCAGCTAATGTAAAGCGAAAGGACAGGAAAAGGATTATATTAAAGCAGATGGAACATCTTGGAATATTATCGGAAAGAAATAAGCTGCCGGGAAAGATGTCGGGAGGACAGCAGCAGAGAGTTGCAATAGCAAGGGCGTTGGTGACTAATGCAGATATCATACTTGCCGATGAACCGACAGGAGCACTTGACCAGAAGACAGGACATGAGGTGTTAGAGCTTCTTAAGGAGATTAATAAGTCTGGAAAGACTGTCATTATAGTAACCCATGATGAAGGGATTGCTAAGATGACGGATAGGATTATTACTATCAGTGATGGCAGGATTGTTGGGGATAGTAAAGAATAATGTGGCATGAATAATGTGGGGCGTGTTTGGATAAGGAGGTTAATATGGATAAAGAAAAATCAAAAAAGAAAAAAGTAACTATAATAGTAATAGTAGTTCTTTGTGTTGCCGCAGTAATAGGCTTTGTAATAACAAAGATAGTAACAACGCCTAAAGTAGAGATAGACTATGGAACTTCAGATATCTATACACAAAAAGATATGGATGAAGCTATTAAGGTAATAAAAAGAAAGATTAGGCATATGAAAGGATTTGAGCTTCATAAAGTCTATTATGCAGGTGATAAATCCAGTAATTCAGATAGTGTTTTGAAATGGATAAATGAATTAGCCAAAAGAGATGGCTGGACAGATGATTTTACTGAGGTTATATATTTCAAAAGTGATTTTCATACGTCAAAGAAAGAGAAAGATGTGGAAAATACCGGCTTTGATGTAGATGATGAGGAAACAGGTTATGGCTGGTATCTTGCTCGAACTGAAGGCGGTAAGTGGAGAATAATATCGAGTGGATATTAGGATTGTTGGTGATAGTAAAGAAAAATAATGCATTTCATGCCGCTTTTTCATCATTTCGTGACATCTATCTAGGATAAAATATAAAAAAAGCTATAATTAATGTAACAGAGATTGTGAGAATCTGAGAATCGAGTTGCATTGGATATAGCTTTTTTATAATTAAATTAGTAATTGTTGTGCGGAATGAAACTTATTTTCCAACTTTTTTTTAACAGGATTCGTATATATGTTCAGGGAAGGTAATTGCAATCGTGTTTATTAAAGGAGGGGCTTATGAGAAAGGTATTATTAACAACAGTATTATTGGGAGTTATGTTTACAGTGAGTGCATGTTCAGGAAACAAAGATGTTGTATCAGATGAAAGTTCTGAATTGCTTGCAAAACCAGAGGTTACACAGGAAGAAACCAAAGAAGGCGAAAGTTTTAATGATAATTCAGAAACAGATGAGACGGGAAAATATGAGAAAATCCAGTATGGAATATATGAATTATATTTTCCAATAATAAAAGAAAGTGACAAAATACGAGGCGTGGAGTATCTGTATGACGCGTATTTTGCGGAAAATGTAAATGTACATAAATCTATAAATCGTCCAGAAGGAACTTCTTCAGTAGAAGGTAATACGCAATTAAGCTGTTGTGCAGCAGCGCTTCCAGAATTTGCGGTTGATTCGGAAGAAAAGCAAATTACAAGAGATGAAATGGCTGAATCAAAGAATGAATTGATTAAGACGAGAGTGGCAAGTGCATATAGAGAATCAGATGAAGAAACAAATGTAAGTTATGAAAGAGATGAAGAAGCTGATAGAAATAAAAAAATGAAGCATGAGTTCAAACATGTAGATGTACAGGCAGTGTCATTTGCTTTATATGAGAGCTTTTATGAAACAATACCTAATCTTACAGTAAATGTTTATGGAATGAGTTATTCAACATGGAATAAATACATGCCAGAAGACGATGTATATTCTATTAATGATACTAAAGCCATGATGTCAGCACTGGCTGAAAATAATTATTCAGACTGTGATAAACTTGCCAGCAGGAAAATTGATAAGAGCGGTGTATATTATATGGATTACAGTGAGTATAACAAGGATAACAGATATAAACAGTTATTCATAGTGGCAGAATTTGATGAAATGCCGGTTGATTATGCAGTGGCTATCAATGATGACATGAATTATAACATAAGTAATCCACAAGATTATGCTAAGTGGAAAGAGAATAATAAGGATAAGTTTATAGAATAGAAGATGGGGATTGAGACAAAGGGGCGGATACTAATTGTGTATATGTATTGATAGTGTCAGATAGAACATGAAATCAGCTATAATTAAATGTATAAAGTAAAATAAATTGTGTGTATAATGTCGTATTAAAAAGTTTGGAGGGAACACATGAGAAGGGGATTATTAACAGCAACATTATTGGGAGTTATGCTTACATTCAGTGCATGTTCTGGAAACAAAGATGTTGTATCGGATGAAAGCTCCGAACTGCTTGCTAAACCGGATGTTACACAGGCATCAGCTAAGGGATTAGAAAGCGGAAGTGCAGATTCTGACAGTGCTTCTGCGGGGAAATTTAAGAAAATCCAGTTTGGGGATTTGGAATTGTATCTTCCTGATATTGCAGAAGCTCATAAAAAAAGAGGCGTTAAATATGTAGATGATGCCTACTCTTTAGATATGGATCTATATGAAATCCATAAAAAGATTAATAAGCCCGATGGCATGAAAATAAAGAATGCAGACGGATTTGGTATTGGTATGCCATATCGTGAATATAGTGAAGAATTGCAAAAGCAAGTAGAGGAATTTAATTGTACAGTAACAGAGGTGTTTTCTGATCCAGAAACAATCGAAGATGGAAATCGGGACGGAGGAAACGATGCAATATTACTACATGAGATTTCTGCAATTGATGTGCTGGCAATATCATTTGCAATATACGAGGACTTTTTTGACAGTGTTCCGGATATTAAGCTGAGTATATATGGCATACCACATGAGGTGTGGAATAAGTATCTTTCAGCGGATGACAGATATTCAAGGGATCAGAATACTAAAATGCTTGAAGCTTTTAGAAGCAACGGCTATTCAGAGTGTGACCTGATAGCGGACAGGGAAATAAAGACTACAGATGTATACTATATGGATTATGCCGGGTTTAATAAGGATAACAGATATAAACAGTTTCTTATGGTCCTTGAGATGGAAGATATTCCATGTGAGTATTCATTTTATATAAGTGAAGGAATGGGATATGTAATGGATGAAGGCGGGGAGTCTGCATATGCCGCATGGAAGGAAGCCAATAAGGCTAAGTTCATAGAATAGTAGATGGGATTGAGACAAAGGGGGCGGATACAATAGATGAAACTGGTTAATAAATTAATTATTATATACAGGGAGTATATAAAACGGGCATTTGTAACGATAATGCTTATGTTCATATGTGTGATATCGTTCTATATGACAGACAGGACATGGAATACATATATGAAGAACAGATGTGAGACCGAAATAAAACGAAAGGCTTACAGTATAAGTCCCTATAATATTAATAAGATTAAATTTTCTACAAGAAGTGTTCATGCTGAGCAGAGTGACATGCTAGAAGGACTTGCTTCAATAGAAGAAATATCAGCATATGGACTGATTATAAAAAATGATGTGCAGTTTGATAATGGTTATGTAAATGTTGTAATAAGTGATTCTGATATAGCTGACATGTGTAATACAGGAGTAAGCAGGGCAGATATTGAACCTGTCTCTTATACACATCTCCGAGCCCACGAGACTCCTGAGCATCT
>ERZ1026933.639-NODE-639-length-12383-cov-6.341418_pt1 | contig 12383 bp, 16 predicted proteins | sample MGYA00519252_ERZ1026933 | MGnify/ENA primary metagenome ERZ1026933 (study PRJEB26926, sample SAMN06164828) | human gut metagenome | biome: ENVO:00009003; feature: ENVO:2100002; material: ENVO:00002003 | host: Homo sapiens | place: USA | collected 2012 ... | reverse complement strand
ATATTAATATGCCTTATAAGAATCATTATATTAATTCCGTATTAAAAATTGATTGCGGAAGATCGACTATAAAAACAGGAAATCAACTAATAAGTTGGAAATATATCTCAGAATATGATCCGGAGAGCTATAGTGACAATAGTTTATATAAGGGAATTAAGGTAAATCACCCTGTAATGAATGATAGTTTAAGGCGATCAGGAAATCCAATGTTGATATTATATACTCTAAAAAAGACTTTTGTTATGCGAAAGTACGTATTTTTTATAAGTGATTGAGAATGAGATAAGTTTTTATCTCATAAAAAGAAGAGGTTACGAATTAGAAATAAACAGAATGTAGCATCCTGCTGTGATTTGCATAACCATCCAAAGAACTCTTTCGGTTGCAAAGGTACGATATTTAATCGGGGATAAAGAATGTTTTAAGATTTTTTATCCTCGATTTTTTGCTTGGATAAATCTATTTTTTATTAAACCATATTCTTCTCTATTCTTTGCTATTTCCATTTCAATCCATTCAAACATATGTGGCAATGGTTCCTGTTTTGAATGGTCTATTTCGTTTGCATATTCTCATCCTTTCGTGTGTTTTGTATAAAACTCAGCCGTCGTCGAAGAAAGACAGTCCTCGTACCTCAGACTAACTTCCTCCGACTATGGCACGGCAAGAAAAATCCTTGACAGTATGCCTTGAAATGCTTCAAGACTATACTGCCAAGGACTTTTCTTTGTTTGCCGTGCTGACAACGGCTGACTTTTATAGCCACAACTCGCAGTTCCATTTTTATTGCACAATCCAAACGACATGAAACAGTGGCACGCCACCCTTTCATGTCTTAGTAGTACGGCATGAGGAAAAGTGCTTCTTTTTGTCGGTTGCAGGCTAACCGATCAAAAGAAACACCATTCCTTGATTTGCCGTACAATTTTGTTTGCATACTCCACCGCAAGAAAGAAGTCATTGATGTAAACCCCAACGACCACTTTCATGCTTGACTGCACAGCCTTGGAGAAAACCCGATGCAAGAAGCATGGACAAGCCATACTCTTCTTTCACTGGAATTTCTCTGAAGGCTGTGCCATTCTTGTATGCGATTTCCATTTTCCTAAAACATTTGTAAGACGAAGTTGTATCAATTTCTCAGAAATGAGTATGCGATAATCGTACAGTCCAAAAACTTCCGTGAAGTTTCTATTTTCATTTGCCGCTCTGATTTTCTTTCCTCCACATGGTCTTTCCTTTTGGCATCAACCGTTATCGTGCAGGTGCAAAGGTATGGCAGCGGGCTTTGGAAATAAAAGGTCGAGCCTTCGGTTTTCGCAAAAATCTCCACACCGTTGGGTAGTATTTTTCCGTAAAACCTTGTATTTCCAGCCTCGCCGCCCTTGAAAGGCACCTGAAACGAAACGACCGATGCGACAGGAAGACGCAAAAAAAAATGTCGGAAAAGGGAGCGACAAAAAGGTGAAGAAACGAGAACTTCCCTTCAGCTCCTGGAACCGCAAATAAATTTAATTCAAGGCTATATGACAACAAACATCAACATAACACAGACTTGGTGGAGATTACTCTCCGCAGTCGGCTCAACCCTCATCACTTTGGTTGCTTGGTTGGGATATATGGCTCTCTGCATGGTCGGTGAAGTCATATTGGGAATTGTGAAGTTCATCTTCGGCATCATCATTTCCATTCTTTCTATGGTGGTACTGATTGGAACATTCATTTGGTTATTGACACTTTAAGCATACAAGAATATGGGAACAAAAAGACATTCAAAGACTGCATCACAGCAGTGCAGATATTATGAGGTGGACAACATCTTTGAGTATATGGTGGACACATACATCAATGGTAACATCACATCATTCAAGGACATCTACAGAGAGTTGAACAAGGACGCAAGACGTGATTTCGTGGACTTCATCTTCAACGAGGTGAACCCGAAATATACGATTGAGCTAATCAAGCAAACCATTTAATGAGCAAGCGATATGAACAGAAGCATTGAAGCGATACCTACATGGGCACTCTGCTACATCATCAATGGCGATGCAAGCGGACTGACAGACGAGGAAATCCGTATGGTGGACGAAGCCATGCGCAAGAACAATATAGAGATAGTAAGTCCAAGATACAACGAGGACATGTGCACAGAACCTTACTTCAGCCATTATCCGTTCTTCGGACTGCCTACAGAAGTTGAGGACTGCGACATCATCTATCATGAGTAACAACCCCTTTAACAACATCAGATATGAACACTACAGAATATTTCAAGAGAACCATACAAGCCTATTTGGAGGAGCGTGCAATGGAGGACGAACTCTTTGCAGCCAAGTATGACAACCCCGACAAGAACATAGACGATTGCGTCACCTATATCCTTAATTGGGTACAGAAGAGCGGTTGCAACGGCTTTTGCGATGACGAGATATATGGGCAAGCCATCCACTACTACGAGGAGAAGGACATCGAGGTAGGAAAACCATTGAACTGCCAAGTGTCTGTTAACCACCACATCGAACTCACAGAGGAGGAGAAGGCACAGGCAAGACAGGAAGCCATCCGCCAATATCAGCAAGAGCAGATGAACAAGATGCGTAACAGAGATACCGCCAAGCGCACCTCACAGAGAACGGAAACAGAAGTACACCAACCATCATTATTCGACACGTTATGAAACCAAGAACGAAATATCAGAAGCAAGTCGTAACCTCAAACAAGGGGTTACGACCTATCAAGGGAGCGCAAATGCAATGGGCATTCCGTGAATGTCTTGACCACTATGCCTTTCAGTTGAAGCACGGACAGACCACCTGCATGGACTGCGGACACACTTGGACTACGGACGAGGATGCGGACAAATGTGTCTGCCCGAAGTGTAAGGCAAAGTTGGAAGTGCAGCGCACCAAGCGACAGAAGGCAATGTCTTCTACCTATTTCAGCGTACTCACTGAGCGTAAGGGACTGCAACTTATGCGAGCATATCAGATGAAAGCATACTACCGCAAGGGACAAAAGGCAGACATTTATTGTTGGGAGGTGGCACGCTATTGGATGAACGAGAAAGGCAAGGTGGAGGTTATGGCACGCAAGCGCACAATGGGTATCTATATGGACACGTTCTGCTACGACTCCGACATTGAACTGCGCAAGGACAACACCACCTATCAGCATATTGCTTCATTTTCGGTCTGTCCCGACATGAAAGTTATTCCTCAGATATGGCGCAACGGCTTTGACGGAGCGTTTCACGGCATCGAACCGCTTACATTGTTCAAGGCGATGCTGACAGACCACCGCATCGAAACGATGATGAAACAATGTCGTTACGGACACGTCCGCCACTTCATAGACCATCCACGGCACTTGGAAACTTGTTGGAATGCCTACAAGATAGCCAACCGCAACCATTACCTTATTACAGACATCGGCAAATGGGCGGACTACATCTGTATGTTGGTAGAAATGGGCAAGGACATCAGAAGTCCACATTACATTTGTCCCGACAACCTTGAAGCCGAGCACGACAGAATATCCGAGAAAATCAGAGCCAAGAAAGAAAAGGAGCGCACCGAGGAGGAGATACGCAAGGCATTGAAGAACGAGGACAAGTTCAAGGAAATGAAGAGCCGTTTCTTCGGTTTGATGTTCACGGACGGCAATATCGTGGTGAGAATGCTTGAAAGCGTCAGGGAGCACGTTCTTGAGGGTAAGGCGATGCACCATTGCGTAGGCAGCGGTACAAACTACTCACTCAATCCCGACTGCATCATCTTCTCTGCAAGAATAGCCGAACAAAGGGTTGAGACCGTGGAGTTTTCACTCGAACAGATGAAAGTCGTACAATGCCACGGACTACAGAACAAGGACACCGAGCACCATGCCGACATCATCAACTTAGTGAACAGCAATGCAAGACTTATAGAGCAACGAATGGTTGCAACGACATAACACCACATTATTATAATTTAGGCGGAGCGATGAAAATTCGTTCCGCCACTTTCTTCATGAGCCGAGGAGCGGAAAGAAAGTGGCAAAGAACCGTTTTTTCCTTATCTGCGATGCCTGCAGAATAACAAAGGACAGCCCAAATCAAAAGGACTGTCCTTTATTCATAAATCGTTTTTTCTGTTCCTTGGGAGATAGTCCCATCTGGCGATTGACACTTTTGCTTACTAATGCGGCATGATGCCGTCCTATGGATTCAGTGGCGAGCTGAGATTTTAGCCGTAGTCTTTCTTTTTCATTGGCGTACTCTTAATTTATTGTCAGAGGCGATACGACTTGAGACCTTCATCGAATGCAGCCTTGATTTCGGCTGCATAGGCATTGAAGTGTTCGTTGATGATGTTATCCACATAACTTGCAATGGAAATCTTTCCCTTGCCTACGATACTGACAAATTTAGTCACACGCTCATGAATGTCCTCGCTGATGCCAACATGTCTGCCATATCTTGCGGTAAAACCTGCATTTGCCATGAACTTACCGACATACTGCTCAGCACGCTCTTTCTCCATTCTGTCGATTGGCTCAAATTCACCCACATCATAATTCTCATATGCTGCATCTTCATCAAAACACTCCTCCTTGTCGGAAATAGTTGACGATGTACGGTCTTGAAATGTCTCTTCAAGACAAGCGTCAATCTGTTTCCCAGCTTCCTCCATTGTCTCTTCATAATTTCTCATGAAAGCCTCATACAACTCCTTGGCATCTGTCGAAGTGAGTTGTCCTTTACCACAGTTTTTTGTTTTGTCTGCCATAATCATTCTTTTAATTGTTATACAAATTCTCTGCTATTGAAATACTTGTTGACTATTGAAAATCCAACCTCAACAGTTTTTGTCAGATACCTGACATATGCAATTCCATCAACGCATCTATTTTGCGTTTAATAATCTTTGAGCGTTCTGCGATTTCAGCTTGTAGCTTTTCGCTGTCCATTTCCGAGAATGTTTTGCCCACATGTGCAAATCTATCCTTTGTTGCATTGTTTTCTTCTGTTCTTTCCATAATTCTCCTTATTAAATTGTTATACAAAGTCGAGGATATTGAAGTCCTCTATACTGTCTGGCACCTTAAACTCTTTCTTTGGCTTGGAAATCTCTACAATCTTGTGAGTTTGCAAGTAGAAGGTGACGTAATCATGGATGTTCTTCTTGCACTCCTCGCTGTTCTCCATGAATTTCTCATAGAATTGGTTGCCATCCATCTCATGGAAAACCTTGCCTGCATGTCTTTTCTCCTTGTCCGTTGCTTTCGGTGCCTTGACGGTATTCACAGCTGCGTCAATGTCCTCAAAACTTGACCCTTTGGCTTGTGGTACATCGGCATCTCCCTCATTATCAGAATATTTCACACCAATATCTTCTATGCGAACATTCGTAAACACGTCATCAAGCTGTTCGTCAGAAATCCGTGCCGTACTCTTTGGAGAATCGTCAAATGTCACGTCATTATCCGATACGGACATGGATTCTGTTTGTTTTTGTTCCGTTTCTTCTTTCTTCCGCAGTTGGGACACTTTGAAAAGACTTTTGCCTACAAGTGCCATCGGGTCGATAGGTGGTTTTTTCTCCTTTTCCTTGCCGTTCGCAACTTCAAGGAGCAACTTGTTGTAAAAATAGATAGTCCAAACATTGAATGCAGCCAAGACTATCAAGAATATAGTTTCCATTGTCATGCTTGTTCCTTTTTGTTACATATTCCAATCGTCAATCTCTTTTCTCAGCAAGCCGTTGATTTCTTCCTGGTTCTCTTCAAGATGTCTCTCAAGAATAAGGTCGATGTAACCACCGACTGTCAACTCATGCTTTGCGAGCACACTGACTATTCTTGAAATTCTCCTGTGTATCTCACGGCTGATATAAACGCATTGACGAGTCTTTATCTCGTTTCGCTTGAAGAATGCCGAATCGTAACTTTCCGAAGAAGCCTTGGGAGGCTTGCGTGAAATAGGCGACTTATCGGTCTGCGAGCATTGGGACTTCCAGCCAACCTCTTCTTTCTCTTCGGTATCCTTCACTGGGTTTTGGGTAGCTCCGTCAAGAATGGATGCCGTTGTCGTGCCAATCTTGCTCTTGCCAATAGAGGCAATGAGCAGATTTTCATCTATTGCGTCAGTGTTGATTTTTCTGCTTACCATAGGCTCATGTCTTTATGGTTTCACAAATCTCGTCGGACAACTCCTTGATGCCACTCCCTCGCAACAGGTTTGGGTCTGATGGAAAGATGGTGGAACGGAACACTGCCTTTCTGTTCTCCGACAGCTCTCTTCTGAAACGTTTGCTGTCTGGCAGTCGTGTGTTGAGAACCGAATAGTCGAGAGACTTGAACATACCTTCATATACATCATACAAACTCGTGCGTTCTCGTTTGTCAACCATTGTCCAAAAGAAAGCAAGTTTCTTGGTGACCGACCAACCCTGTGTCAAAAAGTTGTCGTGGAACAACTGCATGAAGCTCATTGCGCTTTCTACAACAAAGCGGTCTGCGCTGACGGGTACAAAGATGTAATCCATCTGAGACAAGGTCTTCATGACGCCCTCACTTTTGATAGTCCCAGGCATGTCAAAGAATATGAAGTCAAGTTTAACCTCTGTTTCATTCAACACTGTCTCTGCGTCGTCAAGCGCATTGACAGCATTGCTTCTCGTTACGCTGAAGGACTTCTTGCCCAGCTTTTTGAAATGCTCACAGGCTTGCGCCTTGAAATAGTCGCTGCTTTTGATGAGTTCCAGTTCCTCGTCTCGCAGGTCTGCAAGGTTGTATTGTGGCTCGTCACAGTCTATGACCGCCACATTGTAACCCTTGACATTGTGAAAGTAGTTGGCTACAAGAGCCGTGATGGTGGACTTTCCTATTCCGCCTTTCTGTGTTGCGAACGCAACAAATCTTGTCTTACTCATATCGTTAACTTTTTAAATTGTTGATTACTCGTTTCTATGATTTCCTGCCAATTCAAAGATATGAACACTTTGATGTCCATGTCTATCGGTCATTGCTCCATTATGGAGACCTTGAACTGTTGCAATGCTTCATCATTTCCATACGACAGTACGACAGTGAATCAGTAAGTCTGTACGTCAGTGGAGCATCATGGATACAAAGAGACGCTGCAATAGTGACAGGCTTATTCGTTGCTGCAAATGCTTGTTTCATCATATTTTCAAATCATTAGTTCGATGTTTACGGCTGCAAAGTAACAACGCTTTTTCCGAAAAACAATGGTTTTCAAATCCTGTGGCAGCATGTTGCCGATAGTTGCAGTGGTTGTCTGGGGCGCATCTGTTCCAAGGGTGCTATTTTAGCCGTAATTTTGCACCCGAAAGGCAAAGCAATGGATGGCGCATCCATATCGTTCCGAGAAGAACAAGGCTTGATGTTCCGCAAAGGACTGGATTTCCCGAACAGCTTCCATTCGGGATGGGGACAGCTTCTTACGAAGGCTAACTTCAATCCACCCTAAGCGGATTTTTATGTCCTCAAAGACATAGCAAGGTATGTTTTGAGTTACTCAAAACCTTTGGAGTTACTCTCCAAAGACCTTGCCCTGCCGGGTTGGTAGCCTCTCCGAAGTCGGGCTCCCCATGTTTCAATCTGACGATAGTTAGCACTGTTCCATCATTGCCGTATGTTCCTCTTAATCCATTTTATATGAACACAGAAAGAAAACGAGGGGGACGAATCCCCAAGCTGAACCCGAAGTCGCACCATGTGATGTTTCGGTTCGACGATGACGAGTGGATGAAATTCCTCGTCATGTATGAGCAGACTGATGTGAAGGCGAAGGCTGTCTTTGCCAAGGCACGCATCTTCGGCGAACCGTTCAAGGTGTTGCGAGAGGACAAGACGCTGGTGGAATACTACACCAAGCTTTCTTCTTTTCACTCGCAGTACCGAATGATTGGCAACAACTACAACCAGGTTGTCAAGGAACTCCGTTGTCATTTCTCAGAGAAAAAGGCGATGGCTTTGCTCTACAAGCTGGAGAACTGCACCAGGGAACTGGTCTCTCTTACCCGTGAGATTGTTGAACTAACCCGTAAGTTTGAGGAAAGATGGTCGCAAAGATAAGTTTCGGAAGTTCATTGTATGGCGCACTGGCATACAATGGTGAGAAGATTAACAAGGAAGAGGGAAAGCTCTTGGCAACGAACAAGATCTTCGATGATTGTTCGGGAAAGACAAGCATCACCAATGCCTTGCGTGATTTCCAGCGATACCTTTCTCCGCACATCAGAACAGAAAAGCCTGTCGTGCATATCTCCCTGAATCCGCATCCTGATGATGTGCTGACGGATATGGAGATGGAGAATATTGCACGGGAATACTTGGAGCGCATGGGATATGGCAACCAGCCATATATGGTTTACAAGCATGAGGACATTGACCGTCACCACATGCACATCGTGACCATCCGGGTGGATGAGAACGGCAAATGCTTGGACAGTCGATATAATTACCACAGGAGCAAGGCTATCACCCGTGACTTGGAGGAGATGTACAATCTCCACAAGGCAGACCGCAAGCAACGCCAGGCAGACAATCCACTCCGTAAGGTGGATGTAAGCCAAGGCAATGTGAAGAAGCAGGTTGCCAACACCGTGAAATCACTCTGCGCCACCTACAGGTTCCAGTCCTTGGGCGAGTACCGTGCACTTCTTTCATTATATAATATATCCTTGGAGGAGGTCAGAGGCGAAGTTGGCGGTCGTGAGTATCATGGTTTTGTCTATTCTGCCACGGACGGACAGGGAAATAAGGTTGGAAATCCTTTCAAGGCTTCCAAGATTGACAGGTCTGTCGGTGCGGAGACGATAGAAAAGCGGTTCGCTTATTCTGCCAAGAAGTTTAAGGAGGACAAGAAACTCTCCGAGATGACCAAACATAGCGTGGAAGCAGTCTTGAAGCAGACATACCATAAGGATAAGTTCGTTGAGTTGCTGAAAGCAAAGGGTATTGATGTTGTTTTCCGCCATACAGCTGACGGCCGTATCTACGGAGCAACATTAATTGACCACCGCACCCAAAGCGTGTTCAATGGTTCAAGGCTTGGAACGAATCTTTCTGCCAATGCCTTGCAGGAGCACTTCACCTTGCCTTACGAGAACGAACATCCGATACCGCTTACCATCCCGAAGGAAGATGGCACAATCTCGGAACAAGAGTTTCATGGTTCTGGCTTGTTCGATGAATATGGAAGTGGTCTTGGGCTCATGGCAGGAGGAGGTTCTTCCAACGAGGCACGGGAAGCAGCATTCGACAGAGAACTACGCAGAAAGAAAAAGAAGCGCAAAGGGCGAAGCCTTTAGTTGTATCATCAAGGTTGGCTTTCTTGAACAATGGAGAAAGCCAGCTTTATGTAAAATCAAAGTATAACTTCAAAATAGAAAAACAATGGCACAAGAAGATGATTTGAGAGCATTGGGAAAAATTATGGATTTTCTCCGTGCCGTGAGTATCATACTCGCAATTATCAATGTGTATTGGTATTGCTATGAGGCAATGCACATGTGGGGAGTGACAATCGGGGTTGTTGACAGAATCCTTATCAACTTCAACCGTACAGGTGGAAAATATTTTATATCGCAGTGACACTGTTTGTTTATGAAAAATATAATTGGTTAACTAAATCTCCAATATCACAGGATAGTGATCCCCACCCTTCATATGATATCCTCGTACACATGTTTTTAGCTGTAATCTGCTATCGATAAGGAAATAATCTAATTCTCGACCTGAAATATGTGTTGGCATACCACAACAGGCAAAATAAGCACTATTTCCCGGCCTACTTCTGGTACCTGTGGTCATTATTCTTAAATTATCTGATAATTCGCTTGGCGTTGAATTCATATCTCCGCCAATGATGAAAGGAGATACTGCATGGCGTACTAAATCTCTTATATCTCCTACAGCACCAGACCCAGATTCGCAATGAAGGGTATAAATGTTACATCCATTATAATTTAAACAAATTGCGGATCGGCCTGTTCCTGATATCAGATAATGTATTGATGCTACAAAATTCAAATCCGCAATGATACAAGTATTACATCTCTGATTATAAGCACCTGCATGTTCTACCACAACATAGTGGTATCTACCACTATGTTGTGCAGGCAGTATGAATTGACCACATTCTTGTATCATAACAACATTACATTGTTCTATTGTTAATAGATGATTCAATATATTTAATTTAATAGCATCATTAAGAGGATTTCCTTGGGAATTCCATGTACAAATTTTCATATGGCTATTTTTAGATGTTTGATGCATTTATTATGTTTTCATAATAATTGTTATCAAATTTGAACGGGACTTTATCCATCCCGTTCTATATGTTTATACTCTATTTACTGCTTTCTGTATTTATAGGCTCGATACATGATGCCATTATATCCATCAGTTTAGACAGACCTTCGGTCTGCGGCTGCTGACTGGCTGTCACATGTATCTGGTATTTTGCCGTTTGGTTGGTCATGCGGGTGTTCTCGCGGGCGGTCGTGACTTTGCCGCTGATTTCCGCATTTATAAACCAATGTTTTGCAGAAGCTTTTGTCTCTACTTCTGCGTTGGTAGTGCTTTTTACGTTTGATGTATCGGTAACCTCCATCTGGAAATCGACATCCACGCGATCTATGAGCAGGGAAGGAATAGGCACCAATCCTATAAACGGAGCCTTGACACTTTGTGACATTGTTGTCATTTTTCCATCCTGCTGTATCGGTCTTTCGACATCGAATTCCAATATACGCGCTTTATTGCCGCTTTTACCATCAAATGCAATTTGCTGGTAGAAATTCCATGCTGTCGCTGCCAATTCCTGTTGAGCTTCGGCTGCTGCAATAAGCGGTGCTGCAATCAGTTCCCGCATGGGAAGCCCCTTAAAATTGTCAGTCACATTCGGATCTCCAAGTACAGGGGATGTACCGTTATTTTTAGTCTCTTCCAATGCAGCGGAAATAATTTCTTTCGCCTGTCCGCTTACATTTTCATTCAAGTTTTCCGCATTTTCTTGTTGCCCTTGGTTCTTTATTTCTTCTGCCATAACATTTGAATTTTAAAATTGTTAGATATTTTTTTACAAAATCGTCAATAATTCGGGAAATGCTCTCCGGAGTCTCCTGAACCTTAAAATTGACGCAAACCTCCATGACGTCATCCGCATCCGGTTTTATGTTGCTCATCTGCATCTGGAGATTGGCTCTTTGTGGGCTGGATAACAATAAGTTGTTTTCTGGAATCTGTGATTCCACGCTTCCGACCTTCGCCTTGAACTTTATCTGCACATTATCCATCGCAAGATAATGATGGGATATCAAAGCTATAAGTGGAATATCAATAGTCTTGTCTCCAACCATGATTTTTTTCGATTGGAACGTATTTGCGTTATTTGCATTTGTTCCTTCAAAAAGTCTGGTCAGATTTTGTATCTGATGATTCTGCAATGTATCTTGTGCACAGTTTACGGCGTATTGCAAACCATTCATAATATCAGAGAATGAATTGGTTTGAACACTGTCCGGCTCATCGTCATTATTTTTCTTGTCTCTGTGAAAAAGTCCCATGTTTTTAATTTAATTACTTGATTTGTTGCCTTTAATGAGCACCAATCTTGACAATGTCCGGCTTACAGCTTCCATATTTACACTGGAGTCTATATTATTATTAACAATGCCTTGATGCCAAAACCTATATGGTGGATTCTCCGTGTGTTCCAGCACGTCCTCCTTTTTTTATTGGGGTTATACTTCGTTTTATGTTCGTTGCGGACGGAACTTTTCCGCCCGCAACAGCTTACTGCTTCCTCAAGGTAGGCAATGCTCCTTTAAGTTCGTAACGCCACTCTGAGCCTACGTTCTGCAAGGCGCGGTTCATGGCATCAACGGCATTCTCCCAGGTAACGTAAGTGCCGTCCACCTTCGTAGATTCGGGGGCGGTCTTATAGCCTCGTTCCTGATTGTTCTTCCAGTAGCAGGCGGTCACGGTGGTGTAGTTATCTCCCAACAAGCCGAAGATATGTACATTGCCGGTGCTACTACCTGTACTGGTTACGTTGCCCGTGGCATAGCAGGCACGAACGCCTTTTCCTCCGTTCGTTCCCACCAGACCGCCGCCAGAGATATTCTTTTTGGGGGCTATTTCTATGATCACGTTGCCCGTGGCATAGCAAGCGGTCAGGGTGGCACCCCCATTCGTCTGACCTGCCACGCCGCCGACATAGACCGTTCCCTTCACTGTGGCAGAGGAGCTGCATCCGGTGATGGAACCGTTCCATTGAGCACCCACTACACCGCCGACGTACACCGTGCCGCTGACGCTGCCGACGAATAGCCTTGTGTAGATCTCGGTGGTCGCCGTATCAT
>ERZ1026933.636-NODE-636-length-12409-cov-5.489477_pt1 | contig 12409 bp, 13 predicted proteins | sample MGYA00519252_ERZ1026933 | MGnify/ENA primary metagenome ERZ1026933 (study PRJEB26926, sample SAMN06164828) | human gut metagenome | biome: ENVO:00009003; feature: ENVO:2100002; material: ENVO:00002003 | host: Homo sapiens | place: USA | collected 2012 ... | reverse complement strand
AGATGCTCAGGAGTCTCGTGGGCTCGGAGATGTGTATAAGAGACAGACTTTATAGACCTATATCCATCGGGGAAGATAATAAATGCAACACCAAAAGACAAAGAAGAGCTGCTCTCACTTTATCACGCCATGATAGGCGGACCGTGTGAGTGGAGCGAGAATTATCCTGACGAGAATACCATAGCATTTGACCTGAAGAACGATGATCTGTTTGTTATGAAGAATGATAAAGAGGAAATCGTAGCCACAATATCCATAGATCACGATGATGCCGTGGAGGCGCTTACGTGCTGGAGATCAGACCTGGTTCCATCGGGAGAACTCTCAAGGCTTTGTGTCAGAAAGGATATGCAGGGACAGGGGATTGCGAAAATCATGATGAACTATGCATGTGATGTCCTGAAGAGCAGAGGCATGAAGGGGGTTCATATACTTGTCAGAGAGGGGCATGTGGTGGCACTTTCGACTTATGCCAAGATTGGATTTGAAACAGTTGGCGAATGTGATCTTTTTGATAAGCATTTTATATGTATGGAACGGGAATTCTAATAAGAATTTTATATGTATGGAGCGGGGATTCCAAAGAGGTTGATATTGCAAGTTACAGGATGCAGCTGCGGCTATATTGTAATATAATGGGGGTGTATTGTTTGATGAGTTATAGAGATGAGACATTTCTATATATAAGAATGAACGAGCGGAGGTGCACAGAATGATAATTACAATAGGTAGAGAATGTGGATGTGATGGTGATGAAGTGGCAGCAAGACTTGCCTCAAAATATGGTATAGCATGTTACACAAAGAAAGAGATAATAAGGCTGGCAAAGGAGAAGGGTGTGTATGACAAATATCCGTTTTTCTTTGGAGAGAAGGCTATAGATTCTATGATGCAGTCGGTGTCAGATGACTTTGTCGTGAAGAGAAGAAAGACTCCGGAGGAGGTACTTGAGAGATTGCTTGACGGACAGGATGGTGTTGTAGTGGGAAGAGCCTCAGACTTTGCATTCAAGAACAGGAACGATGCAGTGAGAATATTCCTGTGCGGAGATAAAGACAGCAGAATAAAGAGGATAATGGACAAGCATGGTATATCAGAATCAAAGGCAAAGAGTCTTGTGGAGGAGACTGATGCCAGGCGGAGAAGCTATCATGACTATTACTCAGGAGAGAACTGGGGATATTCAGGACATTATGACCTGTGCCTTGATGAGGCGAAGCTCGGCGTGGACGGCGTAGTGGAGATGGTCGCAGCGTATATGAAGGTAATTGGCAAGTAGAATTGAGGCAGATGGAAGCGCGGTGAAAGACCGATGAAAGACCAATGGAGGTGAGACGGAAGCCCAATGAAAAGCCAATGGAAGCCTAATGGAAGGCCAATGGAAGGCAGATAGAAGCCGGATAGTGTGAGTTAGTCAGAGAGGTTTCTGACATTATGATTTGAAAGGTATAGATATGGGAGAAAAAGCAACAGGAAAATACAGCCTTTTGGTTCCGGAAGGAAAGTATTCGTTTAAAACACTGAGCCCTGTGACCATGCATGATCTGGGATTGGACATGATATGCAGGCAGTTGTCATCCAAGGAGGCAGAACAGAATTATATAATGCGCGTTATGTCGCAGATGTATGAGGATCCGGAGGTGACCCGGTACAGATGTGATATATTTGAGGACATTCTTGACCATAAACAGTTAAGGGAAGATATGATGGAGACCCTCAACAGGATAAGTTTTCTGAAGGATTACGGAAGCTTTCGCCGCGAATACGATGAAGGTGCAAGTGTGTGGGAGCTGATGCACAGGCTTGATGAGATAGGCGATTATATCAAGTGTGTTGATGCTCTATATGAATGTCTTAATAAGTATGAACTTCACTCTGACGGATTTGCCGGGCTCAGGGATTATGTGAAGAGAATATATAGTGATAATGGTTTTGGTGAACTTAAGGAAGATATATCCAGACTGAAATTTGATACCTCAGAGATAAAGAGTATAACGGTTGGAATCAATCTGAATGAGAGATTTGAAGCTGAGGGCGTAGGTCTTATATCAGTGAACAATAAATACTTCACCAGAGGTGGTGTTCTCAGTAATTTCTATGATCATCTAGTAACCAGAGACAGGATCAGCAATGAGGCTCAGTGGAAGGGAGATTATAAGTTCCAGCCATTTGATGCAAGAAGTGAGCTTCAGGTGAACGCTCCTATGCAGCAGATGGTGCAGACCGCCGCTGTGGGTACCGTGGCAGGTGCTGCTGCCGGAATTGGCGGAATACCTGAGGGCGACCAGGCAAAGGATGTGACCAGATATACGGACAGAGTAGTGGGACATATGGTATCCGGGATAGTGAAGAAAATGAGACAGGTGCTCAATAAATATGTATCCATAACCATCACAGACATGACGGATCTCATACCGGAGCTTACATACTATATAAGATGGGCTGAGTATATAGAAAAATTGCAAAGCAGAGGTGCGGTATTTTCCAAGGCAAGGGTTGTGAACTCTGCATATCAGCCGGACGCAGGTACATCTAAGGAAGCCAATTCCAAGAGCAGATATTATATGAAGGCTCGCGGTGTATACAATATCAAGCTTGCAGCATTTGATACGGAGGAGTCGGATCACATAGTGACCAATGATCTGGACTTTGACAGCGAGCACAGAGTGTATATCCTCACAGGTGCCAACAGGGGCGGCAAGACGACTATAACCCAGACGATAGGACAACTTTTTGTACTGGCTCAGGGCGGTATATATATCCCGGGTGATGAATTTGAATTTGCTCCTGTGGACTGCGTATTTACGCATTTCCCTGCTGACGAAGACAAGACCCTGGATCTTGGAAGACTTGGTGAGGAGTGTAAGAGGTTTAAGGAGATATTTGACGGTGCGGGCGACGGCAGCCTGATACTTCTGAATGAGACGTTTTCGACCACATCATTTGAGGAGGGCTATTATATAGCCAGAGATTCCGTGAGAGCTATTCTGACAAAGGGGACGAGAACGATATACAACACCCATATGCATAAGCTGGGCTTTGATGTGGATGAGATGAATGAAGGCCGTACAGAGGGCAAGGTATATTCGCTGATCGTACACAACGAGGGCTCACAAAGATCTTACAAGATCGAGATAGCGCCGCCCGCTGGCAGATCATATGCCAGTGATATAGCGGAGAAATATGGTGTTACATATGATATGCTGGTGAATAAAGAAAAATAGTTGGCTGTATGCACTGCTTGCGGATGATATTACAGACGATATGTGGGCAGTTTAGAGTCATATAATATGAATTGTCTACAGTGAAGATATTGGAGGGTATAGGATGACAGAAAAGCATACAGACAAGAGAACAATACTTATAGTGGATGATGACGCTGATCTGTCTATGCTGATACAGGATATGCTGGAGGACAACGGCTATGCTTTTCTGTACGCAGCCAGCATAGACGATGCATATGAAGTGCTGACAGATAACAAATGTGATCTTATACTTCTGGATATCAATCTTCCCGATGGTACAGGTTTCTCATTCTGTAAAGAACTCAGGCATACTTCGCAGGTGCCAATCATATTTGCAAGTGCAAGGACGAGTGAGGATGACAAGGTGAATGGTCTTGATATGGGTGGAGATGATTATATCGCAAAGCCGTATTCACTGAAAGAGCTTATGTCTCGTATCCGTTCGATACTCAGGAGAACTTATGGTGTTGATGACAATAAGTCTGAGATGTTGACCCTGAACACAGACGGGAACGAGATAGAGATCAACAGGCACGCACGGACTGTGAGCAGAAACAAAAGTAATGTGGATATGAAGCCGAAGGAATTTGACCTGCTTGTATACATGGCGGAGAACAGAGGCAGGGTATTGACCAAGGAACAGATCATGAGTGCTGTGTGGGGGCTGTACAGCGATGTGGAGCCATCCACGGTTGCGGTGCATGTAAGGTGGCTCAGGGAAAAGCTTGAGACAGATCCTTCACATCCGCAGCTTATCCGTACGGTATGGGGAACGGGATATGTGCTGGGAGATAGTGAATAGACAAAGGCAGTGAGGATAATATGAGCTTGTAAGGTGGATGTCCACTTGGCAGCTATAGGGAGTTTATATGAAGCGACATTCAGTAAGAAGCAATATAATAAAAATGCTGATCGTGTTCATGTGCGCTATAACCATAGTTTTTGGCTGGCTGTTCTACAGGGAGAAGCAGGACGAGACACGGCGGATAAAAGATGATGAATATGGGCAGTATATAGTGGAACTGAATGAAGTGAAACAACTGTATGATTCGGGATCCACAGATGCTGACGAAAAGCTTGACGCTGTAATGAATGAACTCAGGGAACAAAAGCTAGATACCGGCAAGTCAGGACTTAGGAATATAGTGATCATGTATATTGTTGTCCTGTGTGTTGTGATTGTATTATTCCTGTACATATACGTGTGTGTTCTCAGGCCATTTGACGAGCTGGAGGATTATGCATCACATCTGGCAGCAGGGGATATGGACACCGAACTTAAGTACAGACGGGTAAATATGTTCGGAAGCTTCACGTGGGCATTTGACCATATGAGAACGGAGATAGTGCATGCAAGGCGTAGAGAGCAGGAAGCGATAGAGAACAACAAGACAGTTATAGCCACGCTGTCACATGATATAAAGACTCCGATCGCATCCATAAGAGGATATGCGGAGGCATTGGTCATGAATATGGATGCCACCCAGGAGCGCAGGGAGAGGTATGCGTCGGTCATCATGAAGAAATGTGATGAGGTGACGTCCATAACGAATGACATGTTTATTCATTCCTTGCATGATCTGGACAGACTGGTGGTGAAGAGTGATGAGGTTGAGATAAAACCTCTGCTGGAACAGATCCTGTCAGATATAGGACTTGGTATGAATATCGTGGTGAATGGAGATATAACCGAGGCAGTGCTTGAGCATTCAGATTCGGGAAGAGTGGTCCAGGTGATAGAAAATATACTGTCAAATGCCTCTAAGTATGCCAGAGACACGGAGATAAGTATTGTTACGGAATGTATATCGCCCGAAAAACTTCCAAGGAATGTCCATGTGGGCGGCGCTGATATGATATACAGTCTGTCCATAAAGGATCATGGAACAGGAATTCCGGATAAGGATATGCCGTTCATATATGAGAAGTTTTATCGAGGGGAAAACTCCGGTGATGAACCTGGAGCGGGCCTTGGACTATTTATTGTCCATTATCTCATGGACAGAATGGGCGGAGATGTGGAACTTGTAAATCATGTTGATGGCCTGGAGGCAGTGTTATATTTTGCAGCAAGAAAGGTTTGTTAAGGACTTGTTAATAAATAGGGTGATATGGTTGTAGCACGGTGGCGAGGTGAAGATCTGTAGAGGATGTCTGAATGCCCCCGTGCTACAACTATAAAAAGGAGAGAAAAATGGCAGATATAATACTTCAGGCAAGAGACCTTTGCAAAAGCTTTTCCAGTGAGGGCGTGCAGAACCATGTGCTCAACAACATGGATCTGGATATCTATAAGGGAGATTTTACAGTCATCATGGGAGCGTCAGGCTCGGGAAAATCCACACTGCTTTATAGTCTGTCCGGGATGGACAGACCGACTTCGGGAAAGGTCATATATGATGGCGAGGATATAACAGAATATAATGAGAAGCGCATGGCAGAACTCAGGGTGTATGAGTTTGGATTTGTGTTTCAGCAGATACATCTTGTTAGTAACCTCAGCATTAGAGAGAACATACTTGTGCCGGGTTATATGAATAAGGATACGAGCACAAAAGAGACTGAAAACAGGGCTGATGAACTCATAAAAAAGATGAATATAGAAAGTGCTGCTGACCGACTTCCTGCACAGGTGTCCGGCGGAGAGGCACAGAGGGGCGCTATTGCCAGAGCGGTCATCAACAGTCCGGGTATCCTTTTCGCGGATGAGCCGACAGGCGCATTAAACCGTAGGAATACTCAGGATGTGCTGGACCTTCTCACCGAGCTCAATGTTGAGGGACAGAGCATACTCATGGTTACCCACGATGTGAGGGCTGCTATCAGGGCGAACAGGATCATCTACATAGAGGACGGAAGGATCATAGGTGAGCTGAAGCTGTCACAATATATTGAAGAAGACCGCAAGAGACGTGAGAGCCAGATAGATGCATGGCTTGGTTCCATGCAGTGGTAGGAGGTGCCGGGATGAGATATATCATGATGGTGCTTCGAGGAAATATGAGAAGAAACAAGGGCGTGCATATAAGTGTGCTCGTGCTCATGCTTATCATTTCTCTGGCATTCTGTTCAGTGCTTTCTTACTACACGAATTCCATAAGGCATGATTCGGAAACTATGGAAGAGGTTGGTTATGGAGGTATGCTTGCCGCACTTTATGGGGAGAACAGGCTGGATGCCTATGGAACAAGTGCAGACAAGATAATAAAGAATATTGGCAAATGTGATGCGGTGCAGGAAGTGAAAGCAACAGATGTTGTATATCTGCTGCTTAAGGACTGCAATGGAAAAGGCGGAAACAGCAGCTTCGTTTTGAATGATACAGACAGCGTGCTCACATATGATCAGTATGATGTGGATAACAAAATGACAGATCGCCGGCTTGAAAAAGGTGAGGTAAGTGTGCCGTTCAGTTTCATAGGTATGTATGACTGCAAGATTGGTGATACAGTCGAGCTGGGCAATGATAACGGTTCTTATACCTTCAAAGTTGCGTCATTTTTCGAGGATCCATATATGGGATCTTCGGTCATGGGAATAAAGACGATATTGATCTCAGATGAGGATTTTGCGGATCTTAAGGCAAAGGCTGCGGAAGATCATAGAAGCGGACTGGAAGATGACAAGAGATCCTTTGAATTGTCAAAGCTTATCATAATAGATAAAAAGCCGGGCCTGGACCTCACGGAGATGGAGTTTGAGAGAGAACTGAATAATGTGAGTGATTTCGCATCATATTGCTGGATAACTTTATCAAAGGAGCAGGCGGGAAGTTACATGCTTCTTATGACAAAGGTATTCTCCGCGGTGCTGCTTATATTTGTTGTGCTGCTTCTGGTGGCGGCTATGATAGTTCTAGGACACAACATCGGCAGCAGCATAGAGATGGATTTTGTTAACATAGGAATACTCAAAGCGGTCGGAATGACAAATTCATCGGTGAAGCTGGCGTTGCTTGCCGGGTATATGTGCACTGTGGCGGCTGGACTGTTTGCTGGAATACCACTGGCCATTCCGATACTAAAAATTATAAATAGTGCCACAAGATCTTCTTCAGGACTTGAAGTTCCGTCTGATATTAATGTAGGACTTGTGCTGTGTGTCATATTGTCGATACTGCTTCTAATAGCAGCATTTATCATGTTGAAGACAAGGAGAATATCCGAGGCCACACCTATAAAGGCGATAAGAGGTGGACGGGACAGTGTGCATTTCTCAAGCGTTCTGAAGCTTCCGGTCTCAGGCAAGAAACTTGGTGTGAGTCTTGCATACAGACAGTTTATATCTGAGAAGAAACAGTATGCCGCAGCCATCATAGTGACTGCTATACTTGCCATGTTCATGATACTTATGAACGATATGATGCGCTGGTTTAATTCACAGAATATGCTGGTGGATATGTTTTCAGTCACGAAGTATGACCTGACTGCTTCGTTTGTCGATGAGGATACGCAGAAGGATATAGAGAATGTTATATCAGAACACACAGCGTATAGAAAATATCAAATGTCCAGCGAGTACCTTCTGTTCGATGATGTGCAGATGTATTGTTATATAGTGGAGGACCCTGATATGATCAACACGATAAGAAAGGGAAGAACCTGCACATATGACAATGAAGTGCTGATAACCCAGTATGTGGCTGATGGATTTCACATGGACGTAGGTGACACAGTCACAGTCAAGCGCGGCGGCGTGGCAAGGAAGATGGTGATCTCCGGCATATACGATTCGGCAAATGATGTGGGCAAGAATTTTGCAATTAGTAAGGCTGCATATAGTAAGTTTGCCAGCGAAGGGATCGTAAGTGAGTCTGGTGTCAGTGGAGCTGCCAAAAGCAGTTCAGATGAAGAGGAATGGAGCGGCAAAGAAATATGTTATGATCTTGACAATACTGATGAATGTGATGCGATAATCCAGGAGATAGATAAGAGATATGGCGATAATCAGGGCATCACGTATTCAATACATTCAGCAAAGGATGATTTTGAAGGAGTGGCGGGTACAGTCAACATTGCAATACAGGGACTCACATTGCTCACATATATGTTGGGGGCTGTATTCGTGATAGTCACGGTCATAATCGTGTGTGGCAAGGTTCTCATGCGTGAGCAGAAGGATATCGGAATATACAAGGCACTTGGATTTACATCCTTCAGACTCAGATGCCAGCTTGCGGTCCGCTTTATCGTGACGGCAGTTGTGGGTTCGCTGCTTGGTATAGTTCTGGCACTTATCGTCAGCAAGCCATTCTTCAAGGCAGGATTTGAATCATTTGGAATATACAGTTTTAATTTAAGTACAAGCGTGATATCACTGGTTATACCATTGGTATTTATGAGCGTGTTATTCTCTGTGGTAGCATTTATCAGAGCGGGGAACATCAGAAAGGTTCAGCCGCAGGTGCTCATCGCAGATCAGTAGAAGTATATAGGAGAGTGGAACTATGTATACAGCCGTAGTTCTGCTCTTTTTTTGTTTGCCACGAGTTCTTGACATTTGTCACTTGTTATGGTCATGCCCTATGGAATATAATGTCTGTATACAATGTCAGTAGACAAGGTGGGTATATATAATGGATAAGTTGATCATATATCTGATATGTATAAATATACTAGGAGCTGTTCTTGATGGAGTGACGGCTGCGAGACGCAGGAGAACAAGCCATAAGGCACTCAGTGTTCTGCTGGGGATCATAGCCATTGCCGGTGGTGCCCCTGGCATGATAATAGCATTTGCGTTGTGTGACAGGACTGCATCCAAGACAAATATGATGCTGAGAGTGTTCACAGTGTGCGTGTGTGTGATAGAACTTGCGGTGTTCATGACTTGGAAGCTTAGACCTGCGGGCAAATGGAGCTTTGCATTCTGGGATGTGTTTGTGGAATACAGATGGACATTGTGGTTCGTTGCGGCAGTGAGTGTTGTAACATTTGTCATGTTCGGAATTGACAAATACAGAGCGGTCAAGGGCGGATACAGGATCCCCATAGCGGTCCTTCTCGGTATGGCATTTGCCGGTGGAAGTATCGGTGCTCTGCTTGGAATGGTGGTGTTCAGGCACAAGATAAGGAAGAATTATTTCTCGGTTGGAGTGCCACTTATACTTGTAATGCAGGTGGTGCTTTTGATGTGTGTGGTTAATCTGCTGTAGGATCTGCAAATATCCCCAGTTCAGGCGGATAGTTGGTAAATGCAAAGAATGCAACCGCGAGAATTGCCAGGATGGTCATGGCAGCGTAGTCATTTATGCACATTTGCCTGGATTCTAATCTGTTTTCGGTGCGCAATGCATATACAACCCCAGCGAAATAAAGTGCGATATTCAGAAACTCATAATTCCTGCCCAATACACCATTTAGAGTGTAGAAACCGACCACAATTAAAGCCATACCTGACAGGATACCGACAGTCCTTGCTGGAAGATAATGTTCCGGCAGGGGCTTATCTTTTATATGAGCCCAGAGAAATTCAATCATTGTCAGCAGGAGCATTGGAAAGAATATAAGTTTCAGGTGTTCCCAGGTTGACTCGTTCACTGCCGAGAACAGTCCGATTGCGGGATTGTCTCCCGACCATTCGTAGGTGAAGTGTAGCAGGACTCCAAGAATCGAAATGAAGATAAAGCGGAAAAGGTTGAGTCTGGTTTTTGCTTGCATTAAGGACCCTCCAATGAAACAGGTGCTATATTATATAGTGTATGATGAATTGGGCATAAAATATGTAAATCTGATAAAAATCCTTGTCTTGGAGCAGGCTCTATATGTTATCTTTAACCCGCAGGTTGATTTCTTACTCGCCGCATCTGTGCTAAACTATAGGCAGCGATATAATAAAGAAACGGAATTGCAAGAAAGGAGAACTGTGCATGCGTTTGATCCATTTATCTGATCTTCACATAGGAAAGCGTGTAAATGAATTTTCCATGCTGGAGGATCAGGAATATATATTGAAAGAGATCCTGGGGATTATCGATGATGAGCAGCCGGATGGAGTCATCATAGCCGGGGATGTATATGATAAGTCTGTGCCGAGCGAGGAGGCGGTGAAACTGCTGGACAGCTTTCTGACCTCGCTTGCAAAGAGAAAGCTGCAAGTATATATCATCAGCGGCAACCATGATTCGGCGGCCAAGCTGGCATTTGCATCAAGTCTGATTGATCTCAGTGGAATCCATATATCGCCGGTATATGATTCGGCACAGATAGCCATGATGGGAGATGGGGTGGTCAGACCATATAAGCTGGAGGATGGAAAAGGACAGATGGTGAACATATACATGCTGCCATTTGTGAAGCCGGCAATGGTCAGAGCGGTGTTCCCTGATGAGGCGGATGATATAAAGGATTACACGGATGCCTGCCGTGTGGCGGTGGAGCACATGGATGTTGATGAGAAGGTTACAAATATCCTTGTGGCCCACCAGTTCGTGACCGGGGCTGTGCGCTCGGAGTCGGAGGAGAATGTGGGCGGCCTGGACAATGTGGATGTGTCGGTATTTGACTCATTTGACTATGTGGCGCTGGGGCATATACATGGGCCGCAGAAGGTGGGCAGGGAGACCGTCAGATACTGTGGAACACCGCTTAAGTATTCACTCTCTGAGGCTAAGCATACGAAATCTGTGACGGTTGTTGACATCCCTGAGAACAAGAAAATAGAGATAAGGACAGTTCCGCTTGTTCCGATGCATGAGCTACGCGAGGTAAAGGGAACATTTGACGAGCTGATGGACAGGCGTAACTACGATGGAACCGCAGTGGATGATTATCTGTATGTGGTGCTCACGGATGAGGATGACGTGCCGGATGCTTTGGGAAAACTCAGAACGGTCTATCCAAATGTGATGAAGCTTGGATACGACAACACCCGAACCCGTGTGACACAGACGATAGACGATGGCGCTGTGCTTGAAGGGAAAAAGCCTATAGATCTGTTTGAAGAGTTGTATGAGAAACAGAACAATCGGCAAATGAGTGATGAACAGAAGAGTTTTGTTCAGGATATTATAGACGTTATATGGAAGGAGGAGCGCTTATGAGCGAAGCGAATAATTCAAATGCGCTCCGACGACCTGCCCCGCTCGCGGAGGCGAGAGGGGCGATACATTGAGAAAGAGAGGAGCGCTTATGAGCGAAGCGAATAACTCAAATGCGCTCCGACGACCTGCCCCGCTCGCGGAGGCGAGAGGGGCGATACATTGTAAAGGAGAGGAGCGATTATGAGACCACTTAATCTTACGATGTCGGCATTTGGACCATATGCGGGTGTCCAGGAGCTTGACATGACACAGCTTGGGGCTGAAGGCTTGTATCTTGTGACTGGGGATACAGGTGCGGGAAAGACCACGATATTCGATGCCATCTGTTATGCGCTGTATGATGAGCCGAGCGGAGCGAGCCGTGATGCGAGGATGATGAGATCAACGTATGCCAATGTGGACACAGATACCTACGTTGAGCTGACATTTGATCATATGGGGAAGACTTACAGAGTTAAAAGAAATCCTTCCTATGAGAGACGTAAGAAAAAAGGTGAAGGAACTACCCTGCAGGATGCGGCTGCAGAATTGTATCTGCCGGATGACTCGGTCATCTCCAACAGAACGAAGGTAAATTCATATCTTCAGGAATTGTTGGGTGTGGACAGAGAGCAGTTTTCGCAGATATCAATGCTTGCCCAGGGTGAGTTCAAGGAACTGTTGGTGGCGGAGTCTGGGGACAGACAGAAGATATTCAGCAAGCTTTTTCACACATCAAGGTATTTTGTTCTGCAGAAACGTCTTCAGGATGAGACGAGAAAGCTTCAGAGTGAACGGGACGATATGAAGAAGAGTATAGAGCAGTATATATCTGGAATAGTCTGCGGAGAGGATGATCCTCTGGGGCTCAGTGTCCAAAAGGCAAAGGCCGGCCAGATGCCAATTGATGAGGTGCTTGCACTTATCGAAAAGCTTATTGGAATGGAGAGGGTAAGAACGGCTTCGTATGAGAAGCAGATTGGCGTGCTTGAGACCCGGATAGGGGGGCTCGACACGCTGATAGGCAAGGCGCAGCAGACAGAGAAAGCCAGAGTACAGCTTGGAAAGGCACATTCGGAGCTTGCAAGTGTACAGAATCTGTCTCTTATACACATCTGACGCTGCCGACGAATAGCCTTGTGTA